>Ga0075467_10000824_pt1 | contig 25355 bp, 27 predicted proteins | sample DEB08_DNA_9_FD_75067 | JGI IMG/M metagenome (GOLD analysis project Ga0075467, IMG submission 75067) | Aqueous microbial communities from the Delaware River and Bay under freshwater to marine salinity gradient to study organic matter... | ecosystem: Environmental > Aquatic > Marine > Coastal ... | reverse complement strand
TTGAAAGCTCAAGGCACTTACGTTGATCCGGACGGTGCTGTCGTCACGAATTAACGAATAGGACGCAACTTTGCCCCAACTTGATTTGAGGGGCAAAGATGCAAACAGTCACAGATATTGCACTTGAAGTTGTCGCCCGCGAGGGCGGCTATGTTAACGATCCGGATGATCCGGGTGGTCCGACAAAGTATGGGGTCACCATCCATACCATGCGCCGTTTGGGGCTTGATCTGACGGGCGACGGGCGCGTTGACACCGCAGATGTACAAGTATTGACCAGTGCCCATGCCGTGTCGATTTTTGTCGAACACTACTTTCGCAAGCCAAAGATCGAACAATTGCCAGAGCCCCTGCAGGCCAGTGTATTTGACATGTATGTGAATGCGGGCGCGAACGCGGTCAAAATCCTCCAGCGATTGATGGGTGACATGCGGATCGATGTGAACGTTGACGGTGTAATTGGTCCGCAAACAATCACTGCGGTCAGCCAAGCGATGGATGCGGCACCCGATCATCTTGTTGATGCCTACGGCATTGCAAGGCGCAATTATTATTATGATTTGGCAGCAAGACGCCCCGCCAGTCGCAAGTTCGCGCGACGCAGGTCGGGCGGCAAAGGTGGATGGATCACACGGGCAGAAGAATTCATCTCACCTCGGTTTCATCTGTCGGATGCACAACACCGCGAAAGGACAGCACAATGGGTTTAATGACGGGATTGATGCAATTTCTGTTCGGGGACGGGCGCAATGTGGTCGCCGAGACGGCGCAGGTTTTTCGCGAGAATGCAGAGGCGGGGGCCGTCAGGGCGGCCGACGCGCGGGCGGATAGCCTACAACAGTTTGCAGCTGAATTCGCACATCCAACGCGTGGCGTTTTTGACAGAGTTGTTGATGGGCTGAACCGCCTGCCGCGACCTGCATTGGCGTTAGGCACTATTTGGCTTTTCGTCTCTGCGATGCGCACACCAGAGGAATTCGCAAACGGCATGCAAGGTCTGGCCCTTGTCCCAGAGCCGCTTTGGTGGCTCATGGGGGCAATCGTCAGTTTTTACTTTGGTGCCCGCCATCAGGTCAAAGCGTTCGAATTCCAAACCTCCGTTGCACAAGCACTTGGCGCGCATCGACAAGGACCCGACGAAGGGGCGGACAACCCCGCCCTTCAGGAATGGCGGGGAACGTGATGGACAATGATTGGACTGACCGGTTGGAACGTCGGATTATTGCGCTCGAGACGCGAAATGCTGTCGATGAAGTTCACCGAATCAATGTTTCCGACCGTCTGAGTGCAATCGAAGACACACTTAAATGGCTGGTGCGGTTGATTCTTGGCGGATTGTTGATGGCAGGGCTGACATATGCGCTGCAAGGTGGCTTCATGCGCTGATCTGGCACTTTTGCTGCGCCATTTTGTAACGTGATTATGAGTGTAGTAACTATTTTGTCCCGCATCAGAATGCGTTATGTCTTCTGGTATGTTGATAGAACTTGGACACTTCGCGTTGATTCTCGCCTTTGGCATCGCCATTGTGCAGATGATTGTTCCCATGGTTGGTGCCCATCGCGGCAATGCCGCATGGATGGCTTTGGCCGAACCTGCAGCCACCGTGCAATTCCTGCTAACAGGTTTTGCTTTTGCGGTGCTGACATGGGCCTTTGTAACCTCGGATTTTTCGTTGCAGTTGGTTTATCAAAACTCGCACACTGACAAACCGATGATCTATAAAATCACGGGTGTTTGGGGAAACCACGAAGGCTCAATGTTGCTGTGGATGGTGATCCTGACACTGTTCGGTGCCTGTGCCGCATGGTTTGGTGATGGATTGCCCACGCGTCTGCGCGCGCGGGTGTTGTCCGTCCAAGCCGCGATCGCAGTCGCGTTTTTCGCGTTCGTCCTGTTCACATCAAATCCGTTTGTGCGTCTTGCAGTACCGCCGCTGAACGGACGTGACTTGAACCCGCTTTTGCAGGATCCCGGCTTGGCCTTCCACCCGCCATTCTTGTATCTGGGTTATGTTGGTCTCAGCATGTCATTCTCATTCGCGATTGCCGCCTTGATCGAAGGGCGGGTCGATGCCGCTTGGGGCCGTTGGGTGCGCCCTTGGACATTGGCCGCCTGGATGTTTCTGACCATCGGCATCGCACTTGGTTCTTGGTGGGCCTATTATGAATTAGGATGGGGTGGATTCTGGTTCTGGGACCCGGTTGAAAACGCGTCGTTCATGCCTTGGCTTATCTCGGCTGCATTGCTGCACTCTGCGATTGTCGTCGAAAAGCGCGAAGCGTTGAAAAGTTGGACGATTTTGCTTGCGATCCTAGCCTTTGGTTTCTCACTTCTGGGTGCCTTTATTGTGCGTTCTGGCGTGCTGACATCGGTTCATGCGTTCGCAAATGACCCCGCGCGCGGGATGCTCATTTTGATTATTTTGGCTGTTTTCTTGGGCGGTGCTTTGACGCTGTTCGCCATGCGTGCAGGCAAATTAGAAGCCAAAGGCGTGTTTTCGATCGTGAGCCGTGAAAGCGGGCTGATTCTGAACAACATTCTGTTGTCAGTAAGCTGCTTTGTCGTGTTCATCGGCACGATTTGGCCGATGGTCGCGGAAATGCTCTTTGACCGCACACTGTCTGTCGGCCCTCCGTTTTTCGACGCTGCTTTCACCCCATTTATGGTGGGTTTGGCGATTGTGCTACCGATTGGCTCAATGCTGGCTTGGAAGCGTGGAACTTTTGAGCGCGCGTCGAAAGCGCTGCTAGGTTGGTTCGTACTTGCGATCTCTGGCGCCGCTTTGGCCTACGCTATTCAAAGCGGTAATTCCGCGCTTGGTCCGATCGGTGTTGCACTTGGTATCTGGGTTGTCGGCGGTGCGCTTGCTGATTTATGGATGCGTAGTGGTCGTGACAACGTTGCACAACGCATTCGCCGCATCGGGCGTCTGCCGCGCGCGGATTGGGGCAAGGCCACAGCACATATTGGCATGGGCGTGACCATTTTCGGCATCGCGGCAATGACTGCTTGGCAGCAAGAGGACATTCGCGTGGCCGATATTGGCGACCGCTGGTCGGTCGGTCAGTTCGAATTTCAACTAGACAACGTCAACCAGTTGGAGGGACCGAACTACCTGACCACGATGGCGGATATATCGGTTTGGCGCGGGGACCGACAAGTCGGTGACCTGCACCCAGAGAAGCGGTTCTATCCGGTGGCAAACATGCCAACCACAGAGGCCGCGATCATCAATGGCGTGTTGCGCGACATCTACGTGGTCGTCGGCGATCCACAGCAAAGTGGCGGCTGGGCAGTCCGTGTTTACCTCAAGCCCTTTGCAAACTGGATTTGGGGCGGAGCGATGTTGATGGCTCTGGGTGGTTGTTTCTCTTTGTCGGACCGCAGGTTGCGGGTCGGGGCGTCATCAGCCAAGAAGTCACCAAAGGCAGTACCTGCAGAATGAAGCGTTTGCTGGTCATAGTAATGCTATTGGCGTCACCGCTATGGGCGGTTGAACCAAGCGAGATTCTGGCTGATCCTGCTTTGGAAGAACGTGCGCGTGAATTATCACAGGGGCTGCGTTGTCCCGTTTGCCGCAACGAAAGCATCGACGAAAGTAACGCAGCTTTGGCGAAAGAACTGCGCATCCTGCTTCGTGAACGTATTGTCGCTGGGGACAGTGACCAGCAAGCCGTCGATTTCATGGTTGCCCGCTACGGTGAGTATGTGCTGCTGCGACCAGATGCCCGCGGCGCAAACATCGTGCTTTGGCTTGCAGCTCCTGCGCTTTTGTTAATCGCGCTTGGCATCGGTTGGTCGACAATCCGAACCAAACGGGCGGCTCCGACACGTCTTAGTGACGAAGAACAGGTCGAGTTGGAAAAAATATTACGCTCGTGACGCGTGGTATGGCTTTCCTGAACCGAACAGTTCACTAGGTTGAACCAAAGCAATGAGGGCAACACCATTGCAAGAGTTTCAAAAGGATACCCCGCATGGACTATCAGGCCATCACATTTGCCATTCGTAACGACGTTGCGATCATCACATTGAACCGTCCCGAAATGATGAATGCGCTGAACACGCAGATGCGGGCCGAAATCACACATGCGTTCAAAACCGCCGAAATGGAAGCACGTGTCGTTGTAATGACTGGTGCAGGCAAAGCATTTTGTTCCGGCCAAGACCTTGGTGACGGTGGCAGTGCTGTGTCACTGGATCTTGAGCGGACTTTGCGCGATGAATACGTTCCGATGCTCAAAGCGATCTTTGATTGCAGGATCCCTACAATCGCTGCCGTGAATGGTCCGGCCGCAGGGGCAGGGGCGAACCTTGCACTTGCAGCAGATGTGGTGATTGCATCGGATGCTGCATATTTCGTCCAAGCATTCACGCGCATCGGCCTAATTCCAGATGCGGGCGGCACCTATTGGTTGCCGCGTCAGGTCGGGGCGGCAAAGGCGATGGGTGCGGCTCTTTTTGCCGACAAGATCACAGCTGAGCAGGCCGAAGCGTGGGGTATGATTTATGAAACGGCCCCAGCCGCCAGCTTCCACGAACACGTGAACGCCCGCGCTGCCCAACTGGCACAAGGCCCCACAGTGGCTTACCGCGAATTGAAAACCGCTATCCGTGGGTCGTTCGAAAACTCGTTAGATGAACAATTGGCGCTAGAGGTAAAACTGCAAGGCCGCTGTGGCAAGACCCGCGATTTCCAAGAAGGTGTAGTTGCCTTCCTAGAAAAACGCAAAGCCGCCTACGAAGGCCGCTGAGCTGTGATCAGAAAGGTCGCATCCTCGGGTAGGGCCTGTTCAACGCGGCGATACTTGCTGCCATCTGCAGCACGCGTGACCATCTTATGATCCACAAGCGAGCGGCGCAGCAAAGCGTGGTCTTTGAAGCTATGCCGCGCGTTGAGCAAGGCGTTCACCTGTTTTTCGGTCATTTCCTCGCGCGCAGGTAGAGCGGCCCAAAACACCCAAAGGCACAATCCTTGGACTGATGTCTGTTTGGGCCAACGGGTCATCATACCGTCTTCAAATACGCGCATCGCACGCTCCATCCGTTTCTTTTCGGTCGGGACATACGCAGTGGTCGCAGGGCCTTCGGCCTTGAGATGTTGAAAGTTATTGTAACCTGCGGCCTTGGCCACAAGACCAAGCATGGTCGCATGTCCGGGCAACCCGTCATGCTGTTTGAGCGTGTTCCGCAAAGCTTTTGTAAACACCGACAAGTCGTCGATGGTAATAGAGATCGTGTCTCTGGGCATGATCTGGCCTTTCTTATCACATGCCGGTCCCCGTGGTCTGGGGTGATGGTCGCCCTTGTCGTCCGGCCTGATAAAAGGTCAGCGATTTTGTCTTGCCAATATCAGGTTTAGCGTGACCCAAATGGGTCGGCGACGCCTTGGTGAACTGATGACCAAGGCCGTCTTAACGCGAAGTATCAGGGCGTGGCAAGGCAAAGTAGACGCTGTCAGACCAAACGCCTTCGATGCAAAACGTGTTCTTGGCGCGGTGGGTTTCATGAAACCCCAGCGATTTGAGAAGACCAACAGACGCAGAATTCTTTGGATCGGCATCTGCGGTTAACTGTGAATGTGATGTTACTTCAAAGAGATAGGGGATGATCACTTGCATCGCCTCGGTAATGATCCCCTGTCGCCAGAAGTCGGGATGAAGCAGAAATCCGACCTCGTCACTTTGGTGCATGCCCGCTGTGCCGATAACCCGATCATTCATTTCGATTACGAAATATGTTGGGTTCTCTTGGCCAGATGCGATCAAGCGATCAAGGTTCTGCTGGGTCCGTGCAGGGCTGTCGTGCGGGGCAGTGGACCAATAGGCCATTGCGCGCGGATTACTAAAGACCGTGTAAAGGTCCATCAGATCATCTTGTCGAGCGCCCCGCAGGATCAGGCGTTTGGTGTGCAAAGTCATATGTAGAAAGGGCCGCCCGAAGGCAGCCCCAAATCCTTAGCGTTTTTCGATGTCGACATAATCGCGCTGCATTTCACCAAGATAAAGCTGGCGCGGACGCCCGATCTTGAGCTGTGGATCGGCCAACTGTTCTGACCACTGCGAAATCCAACCGACGGTCCGTGCAAGTGCGAAGATCGGCGTGAACATTGAAGTGGGGAAACCCATCGCTTCCAGAATGATCCCGGAATAGAAGTCCACGTTCGGGAAAAGCTTTTTATCGGCAAAATATGGATCAGCCAGCGCCTGACGCTCTAGTTCTTTTGCGACCTGCAAAATTGGGTTGTTTTCAACGCCCATCAGTTCAAGCACTTCGTCCGCGCTTTGTTTCATTACTGTCGCGCGGGGATCGAAGTTCTTGTAAACGCGATGGCCAAAGCCCATCAGGCGATAGGGATCGTTCTTGTCCTTGGCGCGGGCGATAAATTCAGGAATGCGGTCTGGTGTGCCGATTTCCTTGAGCATCTCAAGACAGGCCTGGTTTGCACCACCGTGGGCAGGGCCCCAAAGGCAGGCAATACCAGCAGCAATACATGCAAACGGGTTCGCACCAGACGAAGACGCCAAGCGGACCGTCGAAGTTGAAGCATTCTGTTCATGATCTGCATGCAACGTGAAAATCCGGTCCATCGCACGGGCAAGAATCGGGTCCACATGGTATTCTTGCGCAGGCACAGCAAAGCACATGTGCAAGAAGTTCGCCGCATAATCGAGGTCGTTGCGTGGGTAAACGAATGGTTGACCGATGGAATACTTGTACGCCATCGCAGCAACCGTCGGCATCTTTGCAATCAGGCGGATCGTAGCAACATCACGCTGGTGCGGATCGTTGATATCGGTCGAATCGTGGTAAAATGCCGACATCGCACCAACAACGCCAACCATTGTGGCCATTGGGTGCGCATCGCGGCGGAAGCCACGGAAGAAATTGTGCATCTGTTCGTGGATCATGGTGTGATTGGTCACCAGCGACTCGAACTTTTCAAGCTCGTCTGCAGACGGCAATTCACCATAAAGCAGCAGATAGCACACTTCGAGATAGTGGGATTTACCTGCCAACTGGTCAATTGGGTAGCCACGGTGCAGCAAGATACCTTGGTCACCATCAATAAATGTGATCGTGCTGTCGCATGCGGCGGTCGAGGTGAAACCGGGGTCATATGTAAAAACATCCGCTTGTGCATAAAGCTTGCGGATGTCGATGACATCAGGGCCACCGGTAGGGGAGTGTACAGGCAAGTCGTAGGTTTTGCCTTTAAGCGTCAGCTTCACGGTATCAGTGTTTTCGGCCATATATTTTCCCCTTATCGGACCTGCGCGGGTAACCGGCGCAGGGGCATCTTCTGTTCCCGGATACCTGTTCTTTATGAACATAAGATATCAGGTGCTTGCGTCCTGTAGGCGGGCAATCGTTTCATCACGCCCAAGGACCAACATCATATCAAACATACTTGGCGAAACTGCGCGTCCTGCAAGTGCGGCGCGCAACGGCCCCGCGAGTTTGCCAAGTTTCATGTCATGAGCTTCGGCAGTGGATGCGACGATCCCCTCAAGTGTATCCTTTGACCAGCTAGCATTTTGCAGCTGCGGCGTCAATTCTTTCAGTATACGACGGGATACATCAGTCAGATGTGCCGCCGCTGCTTGCTCAGGTGCAATCGGTCGCGAAGACAAGATAAAAGCAGCTTTATCAATGATTTCCGGGAAAGTCTTTGCGCGCTCTTTCAAGCAGTACATCGCCCTTAAAAGCCCTTCACTCTGCAATTCAGTAAGCGCTGCTGCGCCGCTAACTTTCAAGAAAGCCTGTATTTCATGCAGCAGTGCAGCATCATCTGCCGCAGCGATTTGTTGGCCGCAGATATTCTCGAGCTTTTTGAAGTCAAACCGGGACGGAGACTTTCCGATTCCCGACAAATCGAACCATTCCCGCGCTTGCGCATCGGTGAAAAATTCGTCGTCCCCATGGCTCCACCCAAGACGAGCGAGATAATTGCGCATTCCGGCTGCCGGATAGCCTAGCGCCTGATATTCCGCAGCGCCGGTCGCACCGTGGCGTTTGGACAATTTCTTGCCGTCGGGACCAAAAATCAGAGGGATATGTGCAAGTGTCGGTTTGGCCCAGCCCATCGCTTCATAGATCATGTTCTGCCGAAACGCATTCGCAAGGTGATCGTCACCCCTGATCACGTGGGTCACACCCATATCATGGTCGTCGACAACCACTGCCAGCATATAAACTGGCGTCCCATCGGAACGCAGCATGATCATATCATCAAGCTGGTCGTTCGACCACGTGACATCGCCTTGAACTTCATCGTGCAAAGTCGTTTTGCCGTCGCGGGGAGCTTTGATACGGACGGCGTAAGGTGCGTCAGGGTGATCTGCCTCTGCCACGTCACGCCAAGGCGAGCGGAACAGCGTGGACGTTTTCGCTTCACGGGCTTCTTCGCGGAACGCTTCGATTTCGTCGGTGGTGCTGAAGCATTTGTAGGCTTTGCCGGATGCAAGCAGTTCATGGGCAACTTGCGCATGACGATCCGCGTTGGCAGCTTGGCTGGTAGGTGGGCCATCCCAATCAAGGCCTAGCCACGTCAACCCGTCCAGAATGGCTTGTGTGTTTTCGGCGGTCGAACGGGCTTTGTCCGTGTCTTCGATCCGCAACAGGAATTTTCCACCTCGCCCGCGGGCATAAAGCCAGTTGAAAAGGGCAGTGCGCGCACCACCAATGTGCAAAGCGCCTGTAGGCGAAGGGGCGAAACGTGTGACGACGGACATAGGGGCATTAACCTTTCGCTAACCAGATTTCCGGTAGGGTTCCGGCTCGTGTCGGGGATACGAAACTGCGGGGTGAAGAACAAGTGCGTGCAAGGATTTCAGACGCGCTGTTAGCCCAACGGGACAATTTGTTTGGCTGGGTTCCAGTGTGTTTGGGCGCAGGTATCGGATTGTACTTTACTCTTGGGGAAGAGCCTGCGTTGATTTCCTTCGCGATTGGGGGGGGTAATTGGCCTTGCATTAATGGTCCTCGCGCGATTGGCAAACACGGCGATTGCCCCGCTGATCCTTGCGGCAGTTTTGGTCCTCGCAGGGGCCGGCCTCGCGAAATGGCGGGTTGAGGCCGTTTCGGCGCCCGTTCTTACTTTTCGCTATTACGGTCCAGTCGAAGGGCGATTGGTCAATGTCGACAGATCCGCAAGTGACGCAGTGCGACTGACACTCGACAACGTTGTTTTGGCGCGGATGTCACCTGAGCGTACCCCTGCAAAAGTGCGTATCTCTTTATACGGGTCACAGCCGTTCACGCAGTATAATCCAGGGGACGTTCTGATCCTGACAGGGCATCTGTCACCGCCTGCAGGCCCTGCAGAACCAGGCGGTTTTGATTTCCAAAGGCATGCGTGGTTTCTGGGGCTCGACGCGGTTGGTTACACGCGTACACCCGTTCTGCGGTTGGCCGTTCCAAAGGTGCAAGGCTTTGCAACACAAGTGTTTTCCTTGCGTATGACCATATCGCAGGCAGTCCAGGCGGCTATGCCCGGCGAAACGGGCGCGTTTGCAGCTGCGATTATGACTGGGGATCGGTCAGGGATGGGGCAGGGCACTTTGACGGATTTGCGGGCGTCGAACCTTGCGCATCTCTTGGCGATATCAGGGCTGCATATGGGTCTTTTGACAGGGTTTGTATTTGCCGTGATCCGGTATGGCCTTGCACTTGTCCCGTCGATCGCTTTGCGGTGGCCGACCAAAAAGGTGGCGGCAGTTTGCGCGATGTTCGGCGGCGCGTTTTACCTGCTGCTATCTGGCGGCAACGTCGCAACTGAACGCGCATTTATTATGGTCGCTGTTATGTTGGTCGCCGTTTTGCTGGACAGGCGTGCGTTGACCCTGCGCGCGGTTGCCATTGCCGCCGTGATCGTACTGGTGTGGCAACCCGAAGCGATAACCGGCCCGGGTTTTCAGATGTCTTTTGCAGCGACTACCGCATTGGTAGCGGCATTTGCAGGTTTGCGCCGCTTTGATCTATCCAGATTGCCCAAATGGACACGGCCAATCCTGTCAGTGGTGGTATCATCATTTATCGCGGGCCTTGCCACGGCGCCCTTTGCGGCAGCGCATTTCAATCAGATCGCGCATTATGGACTGATCGCCAATTTGTTGAGCGTTCCTTTGATGGGAATTTTGGTCATGCCAGCCGCTGTTCTTGCCGTATGCCTTGCGCCATTGGGGCTTTGGGGCATCGGATTATGGGCGATGGAATTGGGCCTGCGATGGATATTGTTTGTGGCTGGTTTTGTTGCAGCGCAGGACGGGGCACTTAGTCACGTCTGGGCACCTAGCCCTTGGGTTCTACCGTTGATGACTTTAGGGTTGCTTTGGGTGCTGTTGATCAGAGGTGCCGCGCGTTTTGCGGGCCTTGGCATGGTAGCCTGTGCAGCGGTGCTTTGGTTCCAAACAGAGCGCCCTGCGTTGCTGGTTGCTGATGACGGCGGCCTGCTGGGTCTGCAAACTGATGCTGGACGGGCGTTGTCGAAACCACGTGGTAGCGGGTTTGTGGCAGGTATCTGGCTCGAAAACGACGGCGCGCCCGTCACGCAAGAACAGGCAGCAGACAGGGTGGGCTTGGCGACCGACGGTCGCCGCTTAACAGTTGATTTGGGTGGGTGGCAGATTCTGCATGTGACGGGAAAAACCGCACTCGCTGATTTGGTCGGCTGCGCAGGTGCCGACATTTTGATTTCAAATCAGACGGATGCCGTCGACCGACCTTGCAGCGTCTTTGATATCCGTCGATTGCGCGAAACGGGATCACTTGCCCTAAATGTGGCGCAAAACGGCGATCTACATATTGAAACTGCACATCACATCGCCGGCGCGCGCCCTTGGAACATCCAGCAGGGTCCCCGTGAAAACCGCATTGTCCTAACTGCACAGACACGGAAAAGGGCCGCCGAAGCGACCCTGATTTCTGAGATCATAAAACCCTAATAAGTGCGGATCAATCCAACCAGACGACCTTGCACTTTCACCTGATCATCGCGAAAGACGCGTGTCTCATAAGCGGGGTTTGCCGCTTCCAATGCGATTGATCCGCCATTGCGGCGGAACCGTTTCAGCGTGGCCTCATGGCCTTCGACCAAAGCCACAACGATATCACCATTGTCCGCCACAGAAGTTTCACGGATCACGACAACATCACCATCATTGATGCCCGCATCGATCATCGAATCGCCTTTGACCTCAAGGGCATAGTGATCACCAGCGCCAATCATGGATTGCGGCACGGATACATTATGCGACGCTTCACTAATTGCCTCTATCGGGACACCGGCAGCGATCCGGCCCATCATTGGCAGTTCAATCGCGCCATTGTCGAAAGCAAGTGCTGCAGGTGGGGTGCTGTCGGGCTTGTCGCCATCAATCACACGCGGCGTAAAACCGGTCTTGCTTTGCATCGCGTCAGGCAGTTTCAGGATTTCCAATGCACGTGCGCGGTGTGCAAGGCGACGGATAAACCCGCGTTCTTCCAACGCTGTTATCAGACGGTGGATGCCGGACTTCGAACGTAGATCAAGCGCCTCTTTCATTTCATCAAAACTTGGGGGAACACCGTCGCGCTGGACGCGTTTGTGAATGAACTCCAGAAGATCGAGCTGTTTTTTGGTTAGCATGGTCTGCTCCGTTGTCACGTTTTGCATATGTTCTATGCATGTTCTTGTTTTGTGTCAACTCGGAGGTGTGAAGATGAGGCGTTTACCGAATGGATCCAGCAGAGTCCAAAAGCGATCGGGCGTTAGATCAGGATGATATCAATCGCATCGCCGGGCCCGCGTGCCGGATCACCTGCGGGCCGCACGGCGAGGCAGTTGGCATTCGAAAGGACCGTCAGCAAGGCACTGTCTTGGCGATCAAACATGGTGACCCCCGCCGCATCGATCCGCGCCCGCATATAGTGTTCGCGTGGGCCATTTGCGCCAATTGCGGATGCAAGATGACTGGTCTCGCGTGCCGCAGGCAGCGCATCAAGGCCCTGCATTTTGCGGATGACAGGTGCAAGGAAAATATGCCCGCATACCATCGCAGAAACCGGATTGCCCGGAAGCCCAATCATCGCAACCTTGCCGAACTTGCCCGCCATAAGCGGTTTGCCCGGGCGCATCGCAACTTTATAAAACGCGCGTTCCATCCCCTTGGCTTGGGCTACGCTGCCAACAAGATCATGATCTCCGACCGAAGCACCGCCAATCGTGACGATGAGGTCCGCGTCGGCAGCGAGATCGAACGCCAACTCCAGCGACGCTGTGTTGTCGCGCGCGATAGGCAGCAGCCGTGCCGTTGCCCCAAGATCGGTGACCAATGCCGCCAGTCCAAAGCTGTTGGATGCGATGATTTGGTCATCATTCGGGATCTCGCCCGGCTGCACAAGTTCGTCGCCAGTGGCGATAATGGCGATAGTCGGACGCCGGACAACCGGAACTTTTGGAATATTCATAGCCGCCAAAAGGGCGATGTCAGCCGGGCGCAATAGGCGCGGCGCGTTGAGCAGGTCGCCTTTTTTGAAATCCGCACCGGCCGGACGCACATAGGTCTGGTCGTTGGTGCTGTTGTCGAGCGTGATCATGTCACCGACGCGCGTCACGTTTTCCTGAATAATGACGTGATCTGTCCCGGCAGGCAGGGGTGCGCCTGTAAAGATGCGCACGGCCTGACTTGGCAGGGCCTTGCCGTCAAAGCGATGCCCTGCGGCAGCTTCGCCAATCACAGTGAAGGTCTTTCCCGCTGAAATCGCTGTCCCCGAAACCGCATAGCCATCCATTGCAGAGGCTGCAAAGGGCGGCTGATCGCGGGTTGCAGCGACATCTTTTGCCAATACGCGGCCATTTGCGTCTCGTAGGGGCACCGTTTCCGACACAAGCACGGACACGAGTGCAAATAAGTCTGCAAGTGCTTGGTCGACCGTAATCATGGGTTCGTAAACCGGCCCGATTTCCCGCCGTCTTTGAATGTCAGGCGGATACTACCGATTTCCATGTCTTTCTGGACCGCTTTGACCATATCATAGACGGTCAATGCGGCTGTGCTGACGGCAGTCAGTGCTTCCATCTCAACGCCCGTTTGACCACCTGTCTTAACTGTCGCGGTAATACGGACACCGGGAAGTGTGGTGTCAGGGGTCAACTCCAATGCGACCTTTGTGATAGGCAGCGGATGGCAAAGCGGTATCAGTTCTGCAGTTTTCTTGGCCCCCATGATCCCCGCAATCCGCGCGATGCCAAGTACATCACCTTTGTCTGCACGGCCTTCGGTGATCAGCGCGAGCGTCTGTGCTGTCATCTTGATATGACCTTCGGCGATCGCTGTACGTGCGGTGACGGGCTTGTCAGACACATCAACCATATGGGCCCGGCCTTCACCGTCGAAATGCGAAAGCCCCGCCATTACATCGCTCCTGTTGAGGGGTTGGCCAATAGATGACGGGTCGCCGCTGCCACGTCATCCCGACGCATCAGGCTTTCGCCGATCAGAAAGCTGCGTGCGCCATAGCGGGCCATATCGGCTAGTTCTTCCGGCGTATTTAACCCGCTTTCACAAACGATCATACGGTCAGCAGGCACCAGTTTTGACAGGGTGCGGGTTGTGTCCAATGTCGTTTCAAATGTTTTGAGATTGCGGTTGTTGATCCCCATCAAGGGTGATTTGAGATCGCATGCCCGTTCAAGTTCTGCTGCGTCGTGGACCTCAAGAAGAACATCCATACCCCATGCTGTTGCGGCTTCTTCCAGCTCTTGCGCTTGGGCATCACTGACGCTGGCAAGGATGATGAGGATGCAATCGGCATGGAGCGCACGGGCCTCGGCAACCTGGTAGGTGTCATACATGAAATCCTTGCGCAGCGCGGGCAAATCAACAGCGGAACGGGCCGCAGTCAAATAGCTGTCGGCACCTTGAAATGAAGGCGTATCGGTCAATACAGAAAGACAGGTCGCACCGCCGTCAGCGTAGGCTTGGGCCAATGCGGGTGGATCGAAATCCGCGCGGATAAGTCCCTTGGACGGGCTGGCTTTCTTGATCTCTGCAATCAATCCATACCCTTCACGTGCCGCATTGGCGAGGCTTTCGGCAAATCCGCGCGTGAGCGGCGCATCATGCGCGCGGGCCTCTATCTCGGCCAATGGAACAGCAGCCTTGCGGGCTGCGACCTCTTCCAGTTTATAGGTTTTGATCTTTTCGAGGATATCGCTCATGGGTCTGCCTAGCTGGGATGCTGTTGGCCTTGATCAATACGCCACAGGTTCACTTTTGAAAATGGCCGAAGGTCGAAAAACCCGCAGCAGACCATCGCTGGAACTACTTTGCCGCCGACGTAATCCGCGCCAGCGTTTCCAAAGCAGCCTTTGCCTTACCGCTGTCGATGCTTTCGCGGGCCATTTCGACGCCGTCTTTCAGGGTCGCAGCTTTGTCGGCGACAACCAATGCAGCCGCTGCATTCAGCAATACGGCGTCACGGTAAGCCCCTTGTGTACCGTTCAACAAATCCATCAAGGCAACCGCGTTTTCCTGCGGTGTTCCACCAATGATATCGCGAAAGCGGTGAACCGGCAGGCCCGCATCCTCGGGGTGGATCTCGCGGGATCTGACTTTGCCGTCTTCAAGCGCAGCTACAGCCGTTGGACCGCAGATTGTGATTTCGTCTGTGCCGTCGCTGCCGTGGACAAGCCAGGCTTTTTCAGTACCAAGCTGTTGGAGTGTTTCAGCCATCGGGTGGATCAGGTCAGGGGCAAACGCACCGGTCAACTGACGTTTAACGCCTGCAGGATTAGTCAATGGTCCCAATATGTTGAAAATCGTTTTTGATCCTAATTCCAGACGTACCGGACCCACGTGTTTCATCGCAGGATGATGGATCGGGGCCATCATAAAGCCAATGCCGGCCTCGGCGATAGCTTGTTCTACGACCTCAGGGCCGACCATCACATTGATACCTAATTCGGCTTGCACATCGGCAGTGCCAGATTTTGACGACAGGTTGCGGTTGCCGTGTTTGGCCACTGGCACACCCGCACCAGCCACGACAAAGGCCGTCGCCGTCGAGATGTTCAGCGTGTGTTTGCCGTCGCCGCCAGTGCCGACAATATCCATTGCACCTTCCGGGGCATTGACCGGCACGCAGTGAGCGCGCATGATGGCCGCAGCAGCAGCATACTCTGAAACAGATTCGCCGCGTGCCCGGAGCGCCATCAAGAAACCACCGATTTGGGCAGGGGTCGCGTCACCTTCGAACAAGTAACCAAAAGCTTCTTCGGCTTGCGACCGTGACAAGGGTCCTTCGGATGCAGCGTAAATCAGAGGCTTCATTGCGTTGTTCATGCGGGCACCTTTGTCATCTTGAGAAAGTTTTGCAGCAACTGGTGGCCATGTTCGGACCGGATGCTTTCGGGATGGAACTGGACCCCGTGAATTGGTAATTCGCGGTGCTGCAAGCCCATGATGGTGCCATCGTCCAGTTCAGCAGTGATTTCCAGACAATCGGGCAGGGTTGCACGTTCGACAACCAGTGAATGATAACGGGTGGCTTCAAACGGACTTGGCAGGCCTGCAAACAAGCCTTTGCCGCCGTGCTGCATCGCGCCCATTTTGCCATGTACGATCTCGTGACAGCGGACGACCTTGCCGCCAAAGGCTTCGCCGATCGCCTGATGCCCAAGACAAACACCCATCAGTGGCATTTTAGTCTCAGCAGCGGCATGGACCAAAGCGAGGCAAATGCCCGCTTGCGAAGGGTCACAGGGGCCCGGTGACAGCAGGATCGCGTCGGGTCGCATCGCCATCGCCTCTTGCACATCAAGCGCATCGTTGCGTTTGACCACGACTTCTGCGCCCAGTTCACCTAGATAGTGAACAAGATTATAGGTAAAGCTGTCGTAGTTATCGATCAAAAGCAGCATGGTAAAATCCCGCGCAGGTGGAAAAAGAGCTACCGCACCCCCCTAAGAGGGCGGTATAAGCCCTGCCATACATGGGCCGGGACGCGTATTGGCGTCAAGGTCGAACTAAGAGGTTTAGGCAAGATGCATTCAAGCATAAAGGGCGGTTTTTGGGCGCTGATTCTTGGCGGGGCTGCGTTAAGTGCCGTGTCGTACGTGACAGCACCACCAACAATGACGATGGCCGTGCAAGGTCAGGCGTCGCAAGTCGCAGTGCCTGTTGTGATTGATCCGAACGCCGAACCTGCGCCATTCACCGCGTCAAACCTTGATATCGTGTTTGAAGGCCCCGTTTTGGAAGCCGCGCCCAAAGTTCCTTATTTGACGCAAGCCCCGTTGATCCTGGCGCTGCATTCCGGTTCACCTGCGGCACCGCAGATCCCGGATGCCCCAGATGTGACCACGCAGCCAGCTACGCCTCAAGGGACGCAAATCGCACGGCCAGTAACACCTGCCGCACCAACACCCGCACCCCAGCAAGACAACGCAGCAGCTGCAGAAGCCGGGCCAGCGCCAAGGAGTGCCCCTACAGCGACCATTATTTCCCCTACACCGGACGCAGGGGGCGAGGTCGCAGAAGAAGCCCCTGTAGAAGAAGACGCGTTGCCAGATGATGCGCCAGCACTTTTGCGTTTTGCAGCACCCTTTGAGAATCCAGAGGGATTGCCCGTTATTGCCGTCGTTCTGATCGACGACGGTACTGTGACAGATGGCCCCTCGCAGATGCTTGAATCCGGCCTTGTTGCGACTGTTGCGGTAAGCCCGCTTATGGCTGACGCAACGCTATGGGCCGAAGCCTACCGCGAGGCAGGGTCGGAAGTTGCGATGCAGATGCCGTTGCCAGATGGTGCTACACCGATTGATGCCGAAGTGTCTCTTGCAGCCGCGCTCGAGATTTTACCTGAAACCGGACTTTTCTTTTCCGACGGCGAAGGCGTGTTGCGCAATGACCGCTTTGTTGCGGCACAAGTTATGCAGATCCTTGCGTCTGAAGGGCACGGTTTTGTCACCTTTCAGCGCGGTCTAGGGTCTTTGGTGCGCGAGGCCGAACGGGCTGGTGTGTCTGTGCAAACCGTATTGCGCGACATCGACGGGTCAGGCGAAACCAATAGCGCCATCAAACGTGGGCTTGATCAGGCGGCGTTTCGCGCGCGCCAATTAGGTGGTGTCATTGTCGTTGCACGTCTAAAGCCGCGGACGATGTCGGTGCTGCGTCAATGGGCATTTGACAACCAACGCAGCGGTATCCTGCTAGGGCCAGTGTCGGCGCTGCTGATCGAACCACCGGTGGAAGAACCTGTCGCGGTTGAAGGCGAAGTGGTTGACGGCGAAGTCCCAGAGGGTGAGCCGCAAGAAGGCGAAATGCTGGAAGACGAAACACCTACCGAAGACGACACATCGATGCCTTCCGCGACCGAGTAAGCCTTGGGCTAGTTGCCGTTGTTGCTGAACATCCGCGCGTCGGCTGCAGCTTTGCGGATCGCGTTCGATTTATGAACCGTCTCTTGGTATTCTGCCTCTGGGTCACTGTCGTAGACAACGCCACCACCAGCCTGAATATAAAGCTTTTCATCCTGCAAGACGGCCGTGCGTAGCGCGATACACATATCCATATCGCCATTGGCGCTAAAATATCCACATCCGCCGCCATAAACGCCGCGTTTTTCTGGCTCAAGTTCGTCGATGATCTCCATCGCGCGAACCTTGGGCGCACCTGACACCGTTCCCGCTGGCATGCCTGCAAAGAACGCACTTAGCGCATCTTGGTCGTCCGCCAATTCACCAACGACGTTCGAGACGATATGCATGACGTGGCTGTAACGTTCGACGATAAACTGTTCCGTCGGGCGCACTGTCCCGATTTTGCTGACCTTGCCGGTATCGTTGCGGCCCAGGTCAAGCAGCATCAGGTGTTCAGCCAGCTCTTTCTGGTCGGCCATCAGATCGGCCTCATTGGCGTTGTCTTCAGCAGGGGTCGCGCCACGCGGACGGGTGCCTGCAATCGGGCGGATTGTGACCTCTTTGCCGAACACTCGGACAAGGATTTCGGGGCTTGCACCGATAACTTGAAAACCGCCAAAGTTGAAAAAGAACATAAACGGTGACGGATTGGTCCGGCGCAATGACCGGTAAAGCGCAAAGGGTGGTTCGCGGAATTCCTGCGTCCAACGCTGGGAGGGGACCACCTGAAAGATGTCGCCAGCTTTGATGTAGTCCTTAGCCTTCTCAACGGCTTCCAAATAGGCCGCGTGCGCAAAATTCGAAACGGGTGGGGCGACCTGGGCCGGATCTGAAAGCGCACGCGCTTCGCTGGGCATCGGACGTTCCAGTGCACGTTGGGCGTCCATCACACGTTCTGCGGCTTGGGCATAGGCGGCGCGCGCCGACAAACCACCATTTACATAAGCAGGAGCCACAAGAATCACGTCGCCTTTAACGCCGTCCAACACGGCCACAACTGAAGGGCGCAGCATCATCGCGTCCGGCAAACCCAGCGGATCGGGATTCACATCGGGTAGGTGTTCGACCAACCGGATCATGTCATACCCCAGATATCCGAATAGCCCCGCAGCGGCGGCTGGCAGGTCTACGGGCAGATCAATGCGGCTTTCCGCCAATAATGCGCGCAGCGCTGTTAGCGGATCTTGGTCCATTTCTACAAAGTCAGCGTCGTCAAACCGCGCATTGCGATTGACCCGTGAAGTCGTTCCGCGGCAGTCCCAAATCAAATCTGGGTTCATTCCGACAATCGAATAGCGTCCGCGCACTTCGCCACCGGTAACACTTTCAAGCATGAAGGCATTCTTGCCCGCGCCCGACAGCTTGAGCATCAACGACACCGGCGTGTCGAGGTCAGCCGCGATACGGGTATAGACGACTTGGTTTGCACCACCGTCATAGGCTTTGGCGAAGGTGTCGTAGTCGGGCAGAAGTGCCATATCTTAGCCTATTGGAACTGGGCGTTGACCGCGTTGATCGTTGCTTGATTGATATTCAACTCGGTACGCTGTTGCAGTAAGGTCGCGTAGGCGTCGAACATATCCTGTGCAATTCCCGCAGCAGCATTTTCAGCCAACGCATTACGCTGCGCGATCACCGACGCATCAGTCAAATCAGGTGGGGCCACATCATCGAGACGGACGATCAATGCACGGTTTTTGGCATCAATCACGCGGACTTCGCCGACTGTCATGCCGAATAGTTGCACATTGAAATCAGGGGGGGTGCCTTCGACAAAGCTGCGGCGGGTCAACCCTTCTTCCGTCAGCGCCTCTAGGCCCAAGCTGTCGAATGAGGTCAAAGGCAGGATCTCGTCTGCGATCTCTTGCGCTTTGGCCAAGACGGCTTCTTGCTGGGCTTGCGCCTGCCACGCGGCGCGAACATCTTCACGCACCTCGTCAAGTGGACGCAGGGTTGGCGGGGTGATCCCATCAAGGGTCAGTGCAAAAATACCGCCGTCGGCCAAATCAAATAGCTCTGCAAACTGGCCTTCCTGTACCTGTTCAGCGGCGTCGCGGAAATTGTCATAAGCAGCGATTCCATCGGCGTTGTCCTGCGTCCATGAAATAGTGCCCAATTCCATGTCGGTGCGGTCGGCCAGATCAGCCATTGTCGCGCCACCGGCAATAAGGTCGGCAACTTCGCCCGCGCTGTCGTTGATAAATGTGCGGGCTGCATCGACTGCCAGTTCTTCACGCAAAAGCGGTGTTGCTTCTTCCAGCGAAGTTTCTTGTGCATTCAACACTGCATTCATCCGGAACAATGCAGGGCCAAGCGCCGAATTGAACGGGCCAACAACATCACCGGCAGAGGCCGTAAAAACAGCATCGCCAGCAGCGCGTAGTTCTTCGCGGTCGACATCGCCAAGGTCGATATCAGTCAGCGCCAATCCGCGTTCAGTAACCAAATCTTCAAAAGTGACTTCGCCAGCTTCAAGTCGGGCCTTTGCGGCGGATGCGCGTTCTTGATCAAGATAGACCAGACGTTCGACCAAGCGCCGCTCTGGCTGGACGAATTCTTCGCTGCGTTGTTCATATAGGGCGGCGATGGCTTCGTCTGACACGCTCATATTGTCGACAATCATGTTGGGGGTTAGCCAGACATAAGTGATTTCACGTGTTTCGGGCGCTGTGAATGCGGCAGGATTAGCGTCGTAATAGGCTTGAAGGTCCGCATCAGTCGGGCCGCGCACAGGTGAAGTAAGCTGATCGGGACCGACAACCGCCCAAGTCATTGCGCGCACTTCGCTGATGTATTGTACCAGCGCGTCGGCATAGGCGCTTGCTTCGGGCAAGCCACTGACAACAGCACCCTGCAGCAATGTGCGCGCAGCTTCTTCGCGAATATTCGTTTCGAATTCTGCAGCGGTCTGTCCGGATTGTTGCAAGGCCAAACGGTATGTTTCGCGGTTGAAGCCGCCCGCACCCTGGAACGCCGGGATCTCTTGAAGGCGATCAAAAACGCGCACGTCGCCCACAGATAGACCTAATTGGTCAGCTTCGTTGTCGAGGGTGCGCAACAGCACAACCTGATTGAGAGCTACTTGATCAATGCCGATTGCTTGGGCTTGCTGGAACGAAAGTTGCTGGCCGAACTGTGCCGACAAAGCGCGGATTTGTTCGTTGAGGGCTCGCTGATACGAAGTGACTGAAACTTCTTTGTCACCCACTGTGCCGATACTGCGGATGTTTCCGCTTAGTCCGCCAGAGCCGAAACCCGCAAGACCCACCAGAATCACGCCCACGATGATCCATGCGCCATATCGTTTATTGCTTTTTTGTGCCATTTCGCTGAACGCTCCACCCGCTGATTGGCGCATGAATAAGGGGACCAGTGCAGGGGCGCAAGGGTCAGAGCGTCAGTGATGACAGCCTGTTGAAAAGGGTCGCCACACCAGCGCGGTCAATGTTGGCAAAAGCAATGCGCAATTGACGTTCGCCGCCAGGCAGACCGTCAGGCATAAACATGGTGCCGGGGAGCAGCAAAACGCCGGCTTCTTTGACCAAAAGCGGGGCGAGGTCCGCCGACGAAATGTCATAAGGGTGCTGCACATAGGCGAAATACGCGCCGCAGCCTAGCAGCTCCCAGCCTTTGTCGGCCAAAAGGTGGAAATGATCGGAAATCGCGGCCCGTCGATCAAGGATTTCAAGCCGCTCGCCCGCCAGCCAATCGCCAAGGTTTTGCATCCCCCAAAGGGCCGCACGTTGTCCCAGCTGGTTGGGGCAAATCGTAACCGTATCAAGAAATTTCTCTATCTCGGCCAATCGTTCAACGCTTGCAATCACAGCGCCTACGCGGTGACCTGTCAGTCGGTACGCTTTCGAGAAAGAATAAAGCTGGATCAGCGTGTCTTCCCAATTTGGATCGGCAAACAGATCATGTGGCGCACCTTTGCGGCTGTCAAAGTCGCGGTAGGTTTCGTCTACGATTAACGCGATCCCATGCGCACGTGCTGAGTTCATGAAAGCACGCAATGTTTCGCTGGGGTATTCGACGCCGCAGGGATTATTGGGGCTGACAAGTGCGATTGCGCGGGTGCGCGACGTGATCAGCTTTGCGGCTTCTTCCGCGTCCGGGATCATGCCTTGACCGGCCATCAATGGCACCGTTTTAACGCCCGACATGTCCAGCCACATCCGGTGATTGAAGTAGTAGGGAACCGGAAGAATGACCTCGTCACCATCGGTGCAAAGTGTGGCGATCGTTCCCGCAAAGGCTTGGTTGCAACCCGATGTGATCGCGACCTGATCCGGCGTGACAGTGCCGCCGTAGCTGTCGGTCCATTGTTTTGCGACTTCCGCGCGCAATGCCGGCAAACCAAGGACTGGACCGTACAGATGGGCCTCGGCATCGTTGACTACAATATCTGCCATCGCGTGCCGCAAAGGGGCAGGGGGTGGATCGACGGGAGCCGCTTGACTGACGTTCAAAAGTGGGCGGTCTGCGGGATGCGTGACACCATCCAGCCAGCGCCGCGCCTCCATCACGGGCGGTGCAAAAGTGCTGGCGGTGCGAGAGAGTGTCATCGCTGTCTCCGAAAACTTGGCGCGGTTGGGGCGCAGTCTTGTATTTTGATGGCTCTGGCGGAAATTGGAACGCCTCGAGGTTTGACTAATCTAGTCTTTGCCGCGGTAGGGCTCAACATATTGCAGCGCCATGTCCCATGGAAAGAAGATCCACGTGTCTTGGCTGACTTCGGTGATGAAAGTATCGACTTGCGGACGGCCTTTTGGTTTGGCGTAAACGGTTGCAAAGTGGGCCTTTGGGTAAAGCGCACGCACCAGTTCCAACGTTTTGCCACTGTCGACCAGATCATCGATGATCAAAATACCTGTGCCGTCTCCCATCAGTGCCGCGTCGGGCGCTTTGAGAACCTCCGCCGAGGACTGATCTTGGTGATCGTAGCTTTTGACGCTGATGGTATCGACGGTACGGATATCCAGTTCGCGGGCAGCAATCATTGCGGGGGCCATGCCACCACGGGTAATCGCAACGACAGCACGCCATGCACCGTTGTCTGGCCCTTTCCCATCAAGTCGCCATGCCAAGGCACGGCTGTCACGGTGGATCTGGTCCCAGCTGATGTGGAAGCCTTTTTCGTGGGGCAAGCGGTCAGTCATGGTGTGTCGTCCTATTCCTTGGAGATATCAGGCGCATCGACGGCTTTCATACCGACAACATGATAACCAGCGTCTACGTGCAGCACTTCACCGGTTACGGCGCTGCCCAAGTCAGACAGCAAATAAAGGGCTGATTTTCCGACTTCTTCTTGTGTAACGGTCCGGCGCAGTGGAGAGTTGTATTCGTTCCATTTCATAATCAAACGGAAGTCGCCAATGCCGGATGCCGCGAGCGTCTTGATGGTGCCAGCACTGATCGCATTGACGCGGATATTGTCCTTGCCAAGGTCCTCGGCCAGATAGCGCACAGAAGCCTCAAGTGCCGCTTTGGCGACGCCCATGACATTGTAATGCGGCATGACTTTTTCAGCGCCATAATAGGTTAGCGTCAGGCAGGAACCGCCGTCTTTCATCATCTTTTCGGCGCGTTGTACAACCGCAGTGAACGAATAGACTGAAATATCCATCGTTGTCAGAAAGTTGCCGCGCGTGGTGTCAACGTAACGTCCCCGAAGTTCGCTTTTGTCAGAAAAACCAATAGCATGCACGATGAAGTCAAGCTTGCCCCATCGCGCCTCTAGGTCCGTGAAAAGTCCGTCGATGGATGCTTCGTCGCCCACGTCGCAGGGCAGCACGATATCGGAACCAACTGACGCCGCCAAAGGCCCAACACGTTTTTGCAACGCTTCCCCTTGGTAGGAAAATGCAAGTTCGGCACCCGCATCGGCGCAGGCCTTTGCAATACCCCAAGCAATCGACTTATCGTTGGCGAGACCCATAATAAGGCCTTTTTGACCTTGCATCAGTTGAGATTTCATCGCGGCAGTCCTTTTTGTATTATTCTTGCTTGTTACTTAGATCGTTTAGGCGATTGCAATCAAGCGAGCAAGGCTATGCACAATCGTGCAAAAAGGTTGCTACTGTATCTGATCCAGCTTACCCTTTGATTTGGGGGCGTTATATTTGGGATCAGCAATGTCTGACCGAAGCGGTATTTTTGTAGGAGACGATCCTTTTGTCATTGCGCAGCAATGGCTAAAGGATGCGACGAAAACAGAACAAAATGATCCCAACGCAATTGCCTTATCTACGGTTGACGCTGATGGCATGCCAAATGTGCGCATGGTCCTTCTCAAAGAAATCGAAGCAGACGCTTTCGTTTTTTATACCAACTATCAAAGCCGAAAAGGGCAGGAGCTGATCCAGTCCGGCAAAGTAGCCTTTGTCTTGCATTGGAAGTCGCTCGCAAGACAAATCAGGGTTCGCGGAACTGTCACGAAAGAAGACGGTCCAATTGCTGACGCCTATTATAAGTCCCGTTCGCTTCAAAGCAGGCTCGGGGCATGGGCATCGCAGCAATCCCAGCCCTTGACGTCGCGTGCCTCATTGATGGCAGAAGTTGCTAAGGTATCAGTCCAAAAAGGAACGGACCCGGGACGCCCGCCGTTTTGGGGTGGTTTTCGTATCGCACCTGTCGAGATCGAGTTTTGGTCCGACGGTGCATTTCGGTTGCACGACCGGTTTCGGTGGTCGCGCGATAAAGTTAATAAAGATTGGACTGTTTCACGCCTGTCACCTTGATTGTAGGGGCGCATTGCACTTTAAGGCTGTTCTTGGCTTGGGTTCTATTTAGACGGAAGCCAATCAAAAAAAGAATGAGTAGCAGCATGATAGAAGGCCGCTGCTTTGAAGGAAGAAAAGATGGAAACGCACGAAACAGGCGTATCACGCCAAGTGCAGGGTCAAGTTAAATGGTTTGACCCCGGCAAAGGTTTTGGCTTCGTTGTCGCAGAAAGCGGTGGACGTGATATTTTGTTGCACGCCAATGTCTTGCGCAATTTCGGGCAGGGATCTGTCGTAGATGGATCCGCGATTTCCATTCTGGTGCAAGACACAGAACGCGGTTTGCAGGCCGTTGAAGTGCTATCGATTAACCCTCCTGAAAGCCAGGATAGCGTACCTTTGCGCGACATGGTCGAGTTTACTGCAGACGATATTGCCAATCGCCCCATTGAACCTGCGAGGGTCAAGTGGTTCGATAAAGGCAAGGGATTCGGTTTTGCCAATGTCTTTGGCAACAACGACGATGTGTTTATCCACGTCGAGGTTTTGCGCCGCTCTGGTTTGTCTGATCTACAGTCTGGTGAAGCTGTCGGATTGCGTATGGTTGACGGCGAACGTGGCCGCATGGCAATCCAAATTATCGGCTGGGAGGCCGCAGCAAAGTGAAAACCGCTGTTACGGCGTTTGCATTTTGTATGATGGCCGCGCCGCTGTGGGCCGTTTGTGCCGACGATAAAGTAACGATCACAGGTGACTGGGGGCAGGCGAACTTTACAGTCGAAGTCGCCGACGACAATCAAGAACGCGCAAAAGGGCTGATGTTTGTCGAGGCTATGCCGACGCTGGCGGGCATGCTGTTTGTCTACGACCGCCCCCAAAGCGTCAGCTTCTGGATGAAGAATACATTGATTCCCCTTGATATGTTGTTTGTCGCCCCCGACGGCGAAGTCCTGAAAATTCACGAAAATGCAGTCCCCGGTGATCTAACCCCGATTCCCGGTGGCGATGGCGTGCAGATGGTGCTTGAGATCAATGGCGGTCTTTCACGGCGCTTAGGCATCGTCGCGGGCGATGTTCTGCAGCATCCCAGCTTCGGTGTGGACGCTATTTTGCCTTGTAGCGAAAAGACTGACGGTTAGGGGTTTTCAAATCATTTTGATAAAGCTAAAGACACGCCATGGTTCGGGGCGTAGCGCAGCCTGGTAGCGCATCTGTTTTGGGAACAG
>Ga0075467_10000823_pt1 | contig 25361 bp, 19 predicted proteins | sample DEB08_DNA_9_FD_75067 | JGI IMG/M metagenome (GOLD analysis project Ga0075467, IMG submission 75067) | Aqueous microbial communities from the Delaware River and Bay under freshwater to marine salinity gradient to study organic matter... | ecosystem: Environmental > Aquatic > Marine > Coastal ... | reverse complement strand
CTAGAGGGGGAATATCTATCAAAAATTATTGCTTTACTCCCGTCACTAATATATTCGTATCTATTTCCCCAAGGGTCGGAAATAATTTTTGATAGATATTCCCCCTCTAGCTCTTCAAGGCTCTGGGGGAAATTACCATTATCTAGCTCGAATAATTGAATCACACCTGACAATTGCCTTAAGTCATTTTCCGCCTTTAATTCGAAGGCTCTCTCCATAGAGCACATTTGAGGGTAGAATGCAGCACCAAGCAGTAGCGTAATCAAAACTACTGTCGCAGGAACGAATATCTTCTTAAGCTTTATCATAGATAAATATAACGAGGCTGTAGAATTTATCACTCTCAACCAATAATTTTGAATGGCAAAACCATAATTGAGTTCTGCTTGAGCTTCAATCGTTGATCTCCTTATTGGGGCGGAGGAAAAAAGTTAGAGTGTCACATTTTGAATTTTTGCAAGTTAGTTAAAGATTCAATACATGACAACCTTGCATGTTTAGAAGTTGCACCATTGTTTTTGACAAGGCACACCGTCATTATTGCCATCCATTGAAGTGTTTGGACAATTCTTTATAAAGAACATTGCTTCTTCGCACGACGTCATTTGCGAACAGTAACTTCGCCCATCACATTTCATATTTCCATATTTTATTGATGGTTCAGCAACGTTTTGAGGTGCGCTTTTAATTACCGTTATTGACGTGTCGACTGATTCCGTTTTTTTGCAAACAATACCGTTGGGTATATCACCATAATAGACTTTGCCAGCTTGAGTAGTACATTTCGTTTCCGATGTCGCCGCGCCAGAAAAAACGTCAATTTTATGGCTTAGTGATGGAAAAAAGAATATCGCCACAGCCGCCGCTGAAACAACGAATAATAGAATTATGAATTTAGTCATGCAGCTAACGTACCAGGACGGTTCAAAACCTTTTGTTTATTTCGCTACCACACTCAATAGCCCCAAGTTGCTAAAACGCCTGTTTGTCCATGCGCGGTAAGCGCTGAGCTGTGACTCAGCCGCCAAAGCTCATGAGCTGATTTGGTAGTATTTGCTAAGCGATGATCTACGCCAACAACGCTAGCTAGATATTCAAGCTAAAAAGCATGAGAACTAACGATTTAGTGATGGTCATCCTAACACAGTTGAGTGCTAAATCTTCGATTCTCACGCTTCTTGAAATGGGTGCCGGGCTAGCACCTTGGCTAGTAGGCTTCTTGGCATCTGGCTAGTGAAGTTCAAATATTTCTCTGAATGATAACCCTTCGTGCCACTGCATCTTGCCATTCCGAGTCTCCGCAAAGGGAAAAAGTTTTAGCGTTTCTGGGGCAGGTAACGTAGCCCAGGGATTAACATATATAGTGCTATTCCCTATCGCTAAGGACAAAGCATGTAGGTCGTTAAATATCCATGCGGCGCTAACACGCTTAGACTGTGCTCCATTTTTACCATGCCACGCGCCATTTGGTGCTCTTCGCATTTCAGGCTCAACATCACTTTCAGATTTAAAAACAAATTCTTCTTGTCCAAAAAGGGCCTGCATTTCATCAATTCGATCAAGTTCAAAGCTATCTAGGTTAACAGCTACAACCAAAGGGATTTCGAGATCACCGTATTTACCACCCTTAAACTTTATGGCATCTCTAATAGGGCCCGACGCATCAATATAGCTAACTTCTAGGCTACTGATACCGATAAGGGTAGTGCTCTTCCCTCTCCGTTCTGGCTTTAAAGGGATTGGTCGAATTTCTAAGTGCCAGTCTTCATAGCTCCAAACCATAGGCTCGATACTATCAAAGCCTGATCTATCTATTTTTTTAAGTATTTCATCAGGATCTAGAGCGTCTAACCATGCATGGACCCTAGTCTTTAATTTTTTACCACTAGGGGAGCTCTGGGGGCTCCCTTCATCGTCTATCTCAATCATAAAGTTATCATGAGGAACTTTTGTTAAGGTATCTAAAACAACTCCTTTTATTACCTCACCACTTTTATCTAATTCATTATTTTCTGTTGCCAAGACTGCTTCTAGATAAAAACACTGGCCGTCAGTGCCAGAAACAAGGAAGTCTGGCCTAGAGAGGCTACCATTGGGAAGTTCTGGATGAGGGGTTAGCGTAAAACCCAGCTTTCTCAAGGCTTCATGTAGAAACAATTCAAAAGATGCAGATCGAAAGTGAACATCATCTCCAGATCGCAAACGAGGAATAAGTTCCTTTAGCTCCTCATTGGGATAGTTCTCAACATAGTCTTCAATGAGGTCTCTTACCTTTTTAATCTCGGCTCGAGCAGAACGGTTATAAAAACAAAAGTCACTTTCAGTATTCCGCTTTGGCGAGCCGTCTGTACGATTAAAACTATCGAAGACCTTAGGAGCTGGAGTATTCACAAGCCTATACCCAAGGACTTTCTAAAAGCTCTCATTTTCTTCTTGCGCCCAACTCTTCCCATAAGACTGCTCAATTGTGTGTGTAACAACCTATTAAGATACCAGCTCGACTCTTTAATACTAGCCCCTTGTAAACCTCTATATGTTTTGTGACGGCGTTTCTTTTGCACTTACCTGCCCCTTTCAATAGAGCTAATTAGATAGCCGTTCTTTGCTTATGGCTCGCACCTCAAATGCTATTGAAGGAAAATTTTTAACGAGGATACTACGGAGTAGTTTAGGTGACCGAAACTACCTTACTCACGACGTTAACTAACAAGTGTTAACTATTTAGCCTGAAATATTTCAACTATTCTAAATAAATACTGTTTATATAAACAGTATTTATTTAGAATAGATTGCCGATCAATTAAGTAATTATTCTAGTGACTTTTGATAAGCAACCATTCGATAAAGCAGTTTTAAATTCAGTATTTACTGGTAAGAATAAGGCTAGCCTGCCGATACAAATGTCGGTTCGGCCATATTCGGTTATCAATACCGGCTTTACTGACCTTGATCGAGTGTTGGCGGTTGGCGGCTGGCCGTTAGGAACGACCACTGAAATTGGTTTAGCCGATGACGGCATCGGTGAACTGCGCTTATTGCTTCCAGCGTTGCGCAATACCTTAGACCAGAGTAAGCCACATATGGTGTGGATTGCTCCTCCATATTTGCCGTATTCGAAAGCTTTAATTAAGGAGCATATTGACCCTGATAATTTAATTATAGTGGCACCAAAGAATATAGCTGACACGTTGTGGGCGGTGGAACAAATATTACTTGCCGACAATTGCAGCGTGCTTTTTAGCTGGACCGGGAAGCATAATCTAAGCCAAAAACAGACTCGCCGTTTACAGTTGGCGGCTGAGAAATCAGGCACCTGGCATGTGCAGTTTCGTGATCACCGGTGCTTGCAGCAGGCCTCAGCGGCTCGAATGCGGTTAGCGCTAGCTAGTACGCCTGCTGGCAGATTATCAGTGACCGTTAATAAGCAGCCACAAGGTTCAAACGGACAGCAGTGTTCTCTGTCTTTATCGCCGCATTATCAACAATGGCAACAGATACCAACCGAACTCCTACCTCAGCATAATCGCCCGTTATTACATTCGCCGATAAAGTATCGCTATCGTGATGGCTCGAAAGCCATGGAGTCACGTCACACCCTTGCGGGCCGCACCGTTGCTATTGAGTGATCGCTGTGTCAATTGCCTCACCATATCAACGCTACCAAGAGTCAGCAAATGCTCCGTCCTCATCACTCTCGACTCCACTCTCATCGCCACTGTGGCTATGCATACGTTTATCAATGCTGTCGATTAACTCTCTGGGGGTCCGCTTTAATGGCGGCGATGCAGTTGCTGTGAATTACCGACAACAAGTATGGCAGGCTAATGAAGTAGCCCAAGAGGCGTCGGTGTCAGTCGGACAAAGCGTTGATCGAGCGCTGATGCTAGTACCGGATATACAGTTTATTCAGCGTGACTCGAATAAGGAAGCGCAGAAACTCTCATCGCTTAATGAGTGGGCCTACCGCTTTACCTCACATGTGCATGTATACGATGACCATACCCTATTGCTTGAAATAGGCCGTAGCCTAGCTCTATTTAGTGGTCTTAAACATCTACAACATTTAATTATTCAGCAGCTTGATAAGCTTGCTGTTGATGCTGAATTTGGGCTAGCCAATACGCCTAAAGCGGCATACCTTTTGAGCTACTGCAGGCAGCTTGAGTGGCAAGTAAATAATTCTAAAAAAATATTGCCTTATGCACGACTGGAACATTTAGCTCTCGACAAGAAGATCGTAAGCAAGCTGCAGCATTGCGGCTTTAATTCGCTAGGCGATATTTTGAGTATTCCTTTTTCTGATTTAGGTCAACGGTTTGGCAAACAGCTGGTTGATTATCTCGATCAACTATTGGGTAGGGTCGCCGACCCAATTCATATCAACATTCCTGCTGAGCGCTTTGTGGCTAAGGTTAACTTCGCTGAACCTATTCGAAACAGAACATGGATTGAACAGCAAGTTCAACGCTTATTAAAGGATTTAGTCACCTTTATTGAAAACAGGAATGTTGTCTGCCGCTGTTTTACCTGGCGATTTTATTCTGAGAATAACCGCCTACTGAAAACCATTGATATACGACTCAACAGCTCTGGTAATGACTTTAATACGTTTGCCTTACTAACAGATCTACAATTCGAGAGTACCGACATGCATTGGGAGTTCTCAGCTATTGAATTGCTTAGTGAGTCATTAGTTGAGAAGCGGCAGTACATTAACGATTTATTTCAAGACAGTACCGGTAAAGAAAGTGCTAACCATGAAAGCATTAGCCAATTACTAGACAAGCTAGCAAGCCGCCTCGGTTACGACGCGCTCTACAAAGTGTCGGCACAAGCCGAACATTTACCGGAATTAGTTAATCAACGTTGCCAAATTGAGCATACTTCTACGTCTAGAGAATCGCTCGTTTCTGATTTCAAAGATGAACCATTGTGGCTATTAGAACACCCCAAGCGACTGTTTCAGAAAGACAAAAAGCCTATTCATAAAGGGCCTTTGAAACTAATTCACGGGCCTCATCGTGTTATCAGTCATTGGTGGTCAAGCCTGTACAGTCGCGATTATTACATCGCTCAACAAGTAAGCGGTCAACTATTGTGGGTCTACTACGACCGCAAACAAGACCACTGGTACCTGCATGGTTTGTTTGCCTAGCTTGTTTGAATAGCCTTTATGAATAACTGTTTAAATAGCTCTTTATATAACTGGGGCCTATACGATGTACGCTGAGTTGCACGTCAAATCGCATTATACGTTTTTAACCGGTGCCTCTAGCCCTGACGAGTTAGTTTATAAGGCCGCCGAGTTAGGTTATAGCGCAATCGCTATTACCGATGAATGCTCTTACTCAGGTATTGTTAAAGCTTACCAAGCTAGCAATGAGTGCAATATAAAATTGATCATTGGCAGCGAGTTCAATGTCGAGACTCAAGATGGCCAGCTAAAACTAGTTTTGCTGGCTCCTACCCGCACAGCCTATGCTGAGATATCAGCCCTCATCACTAAGAGCCGGCGACGCACAACTAAGGGTAGTTACTTCACTGGTATGGAAGACCTAAAATTTGGTTTGCAGCATTGTTTGGCTATCTGGCTACCATCGTTTAGTAAACAAGACGCACCACAAGGTCAGGCTCTGGCACGCCTGTTTAAGCAACGCTTATGGATTGGTGTTGAATTGTTTCGACAAAGCAATGATCAACAACGTTATCTGCATTGCGAACAGCTAAGCCGTGCACTTGGCCTTAATATGCTGGCGTGCAACGATGTGCACATGCACTGTAAATCACGTAAGCCATTGCAAGATACGGTGACGGCTATTCGCCATGGCTGCACCGTAGAACAGTTGCAAAACCAGCGCCAACTGAATGCTGAGCGATACCTAAAGCCAATGGATGTGCTGCAACAGCAATACCCTCGCTCATTGCTAGAGGAAACCTTACACATTGCTGACTTGTGTGATTTTTCGCTCAACCAATTGCGCTATCAATACCCTCGCGAGGTTGTGCCTAGCGAGCAAACAGCAACCTCATATTTGCGCCAGCTCACTATTGATGGTGCGCGTAAGCGTTTTCCAGAGGGCGTGCCTAAAAAAGTGGTCGCAGCGATACGCTACGAACTTAAAATCATTCGACAATTGCATTACGAATACTACTTTTTAACCATTTATGACATCGTAGATTTTGCTCGTAACTTAGGCATTTTGTGTCAAGGGCGAGGCTCGGCGGCTAATTCTTGTGTTTGTTATTGCCTCTACATTACCGAGGTAAACCCAGATGAAAATGAGTTGCTCTTCGAACGCTTCATTTCTAAAGAGCGAGACGAACCACCGGACATTGATGTTGATTTTGAAAGTGACCGGCGAGAAGAAGTAATCCAATATATCTATGCAAAGTACACGCGCAAACGCACGGCTTTGCTGGCCACGGTGATTACCTATCGGCGCAAGAGCGCTATTCGTGATGTTGGTAAAGCACTGGGCTTGCCGCTTAGCTTGATTGAGGACCTAAATCGATCAATGGCGTGGTGGGACAAACTCGATGTACTTGAACAACACATGCGAGATCAGAAATTTAACGTTAACAGCCAACTAGGCCGCTACTTTTTTAGCTTAGTGAAACAAATTATTGGTACCCCACGCCACCTGTCTCAACATGTTGGAGGCTTCCTGATTACCGAGGCACCAACCAGTACCTTAGTGCCGATTGAAAACGCATCAATGCCAAATAGAACGATTATTCAGTGGGATAAATTCGATATCGAAATTCTAGGCCTAATCAAAGTAGATGTACTCGGTTTGGGTATGCTTAGCGCGATCAAACGAGCACTGGACATGATTAACAGTGCTGCACCGACAAGCAAACTATTGACAATACATGACATTCCACACGGCGACCCTAAGGTCTATGACTTATTGTGCAACGCCGATACCATCGGTGTATTTCAAGTTGAGTCGCGCGCTCAAATGTCGATGCTGCCGCGTTTAAAGCCGCGTTGTTATTACGATTTAGTGATCGAGGTTGCGATTGTTCGCCCTGGGCCAATACAGGGTGATATGGTGCACCCTTACCTACGGCGCCGCAGTGGCGAAGAACCTGTTGTATACGCCAATGAGCAAATCAAAGCGGTATTAAACCGAACTTTAGGCATTCCTATATTTCAGGAACAAGTTATTAAGCTAACCATGGTCGCCGCAGGCTTTAGCGGTGGCGAAGCCGATCAACTACGGCGCGCCATGGCAAGCTGGGGCAAGCGTGGCAACATCGAGCAGTTTAGAGATAAGCTGGTAAGAGGCATGCTGCAACGAGGTTATACACAGCAATATGCTGAGCAGATCTTTAATCAGATAAAGGGCTTTGGCAGCTATGGTTTTCCAGAATCACATTCAGCCAGTTTTGCAATATTAGTTTACCTCTCATCATGGCTAAAACTTTATCACCCTATTGCTTTCTATGCCGGAATTTTAAACAGCCAGCCGATGGGCTTTTATAGCCCCTCGCAGCTAATTCAAGATGCAAAACGACATAATATTGTGGTACTGCCAATTTGTATTAATAATAGCGACTGGCAACATAAACTGGAATATCGTAATGCAGAGCCTGCGCTTAGGCTGGGGCTCTGTCTGGTAAAAGGGGTTCGTGAGTCGTCAGCTATAGAGGCGGTTACGTCGAGGCAAAAGAAGCGGTTCGAAAGTATTAACGATGTTAAACAACGCAAGCTTTTTAATAGCAACGAAAACCTTAAATTGGTCGACGCTGATGCATTTCATCAATTTGAAGATAATCGACGGCGCGCCTATTGGCATTCGATGCAAAATGATGATGGTCTGAACACACAAACACTTGGTGAAGCTGATTTTATCCCAGAACTTACGTCGATCGATACCTTGTTACTAGATTACCAACACACGCGAGGTGTTTCGTTAAAGTATCATCCGATGCAGTTACTTCGTAATGCAAATCCTTTTAAACGCTGCATCACCGCCAACAAACTATTTACTCAGCCTAATAACAGCATGATCGAAGTTTCCGGCGTAGTAACCTGTCGGCAGCGACCAGGCACGGCCAGCGGGGTTCTTTTTATGACACTAGAAGATGAAACAGGCAATATTAATGTGGTCTTGTGGCAAGGTATTCAAACGCGCTTTCGTCAGGCAATTCTAAGTGGCCACATTCTTTATATAAAAGGCAAACTTGAACACCAACAAGGCATTGCCAATGTTATCGCCGGTTATATCGAAAAGCATGATCACGCGTTGAACGATTTAAAAACACACTCGCGGAATTTTCATTGATTAGGTTTTCCTGAGCTTAAGCAATTCGGCAAGCTAATTTAAATTAGCCGAAATTTGCTCCTGTAATTTCTGCACACCGTACATACCCCACGAGGGGGTACCGAGGTCCATTGTGCATTCACAGAAAACTGCTCCTGCGTTTTCTACATACCGTACACACCCCACAAGGGGGTACCGAGGTCCATGTACGCCCCGAAATTTGCTCCTGCAATTTCGAAATATGGCACATCCATGTGCATTAAAAAAGCCCCTGGCTTTGCGGCTCAGGGGCTCTTTTATCTTACTAAAGATCAGCTTATGAAAGCTTCTCTCTGATACGTGCTTTACGACCAGTAAGTTCACGCAAGTAGTACAACTTAGCGCGACGAACCGCACCGCGACGTTTAACCGTCACAGAGTCGATTAGCGGGCTATGAGTTTGAAATACACGCTCAACGCCTTCGCCGTATGAAATTTTACGTACCGTAAATGCTGAATGCAGTCCACGATTACGCTTGGCGATCACGACACCTTCGTACGCTTGAAGACGCTCACGAGTGCCCTCTTTAATTTTTACTTGAACAACTACTGTATCACCTGGACCGAAGTCTGGGATATCGGCATTCAGTTGCTCGCTGTTAATCTCATCAATCAAGTTAGTCATTTTAATCTCCAACTCTACTATTCAACGCATTATTGCTTGAAGGAAGTATCGTCTATCAAATTCATTCAGTTAATATTTAATTCTTTCTATATTCATCTAACAAACGTTGTTGTTCGTCTGTTAGCTCAATCTTTTCCAGCAGTTCTGGGCGCCGGTCCCAAGTGCGACCTAGCGCCTGCTGTTCGCGCCATTTAGCAATCGCTTTATGGTTGCCGCTAAGCAACACATCTGGCACTTTTTGACCAGCGTAGGTCTCTGGTCGCGCATAGTGCGGGCAATCTAAAATGCCATGCGCAAACGAATCTTGTTCTGCTGATTCGCTGTTACCCAAGCTGTCTGGTAATAATCGCGCAATTGCATCAATCATCACCATCGCCGGTAATTCGCCACCTGATAACACAAAGTCACCAATTGACCATTCTTCATCGACATGATGCTCGAGTACACGCTCATCAATGCCTTCGTATCGCCCTGCTAAGAACACCACTGAATCACGTTCAGCGAACTCTTTTGCAGCAGCGTGATCAAAGCGCTTACCTTGAGGGCTTAAGTAAATAACTTTAGCACCGGGTTTCGCTTGAGCCTTCGCAGCCTCAATAACTTTAATCATTGGCTCGGGCATCATAACCATGCCAGGGCCACCGCCAAAAGGCCTTCCGTCGACAGTATTGTGTTTATCGTCGGCGTAGCCCCTAGGATTGTGTAGAGTCAGCGACAACACATTTTGCCTTATCGCTCGGCCTATCACGCCGTGTTCAAGAATCGCACTGAACATATCCGGGAAAATTGATATAACGTGTAGATCCATTTTCCTGTCTTTCACCTATTTAAAACCAATACCAAAGAGCAAACAATCAAGGAGCCTTCGGCCAATTTACTATTTCAGTAAATTCTAAAAAAAGGAGCCTTCAGCCAATTTGCATTTTCAGCAAATTCTTAAACAGCCCGCAGCTAATCTTCAAGTAAAAAGTCGGGGTCCCAATCAACCAACACGGTTCCCGCTTCTAACTCTATCTCTAAAACCACATCATCGTTATACGGGATTAGCACATCGGCTTTTCCCTCAACGGCGTTTTTACAAACCAAAACGTCATTGGCTCCGGTTTCAAGAATAGAACTAACTTTACCAATGGTAACTGTCTCATTCTTGACCGTTAAGCCAATTAGCTGCTGCCAATAAAACTCACCATCAGGGAGCTTTGGCAGATCGCTTTGCTTAACAAAGATAACCTGACCACTCATGGCCATAGCCTGGTCTCTGTCGTTGACATCGTCGAACTGAGCAACCATGCCTTGCCCTTGTTCTCGGCAATTCAACACCTCTATGGGCGTCGGATCACCTTTAGAACCAGGCTTTTGTAAATACCAAGTTTTATATTGGCCTATGTCTGCGCGATTACGAGTGTAAGAATGGAGCTTAACCCAACCCTTAACACCCCAGACGCCGACAAGTTTGCCGAGTTCTACGTACACCTTAATTTACAGCTATATAAGGTGAAATAGATTATTTAGCTGGTGCTTCTTCAGCAGCCAGTGCGTCTTCAGCCGCAGGCGCTTCTTTTTCTGCAGCTTCAGCAGCAGCTGCCTTCTTCGCTTCAGCTTCAGCTACTTCATGAGCCGTTACTGATTTAGCTTCTGCTTTATCAGCAGCAGCTTTCTTAGCGTCAGTTGCAGCAACTAATTTAGCTGTTTCAGCCGCTAGTGCTTCTGGACCTTTAGCGAATTGCTTCAAAAGGCTAGCAACACGGTCAGAAGGTTGTGCACCTTGGCTGATCCAGTATTCAACACGGTCAGTGTCAACCCGCATACGTTCTTCACCACCAACAGCACGAGGATTGAAGAAACCCACACGCTCGATGAAACGACCACGAGGTGAACGACGTGAGTCTGCAACCATGATGCCGTAGAAAGGGCGTTTTTTGGCGCCGCCACGGGCTAAACGAATTGTTACCATAATAAATACTCTGTTTTATTGTGCTCGCTAGCCTATAACTAGCCAGCATTGATTTAACTTTTCTCAAGCTCATCAATACGAATTGATGTGGAGCTTTTTTGCGTGCAGGGCTTAACCCTCACGAGGCGCGCGATTTTAGCCCTTAAATAAAGTAAATGAAAGGTTTTTGGCGCAAAATTGGCGGAAATCTACTTGTTTGACCGTTTTCAATAAGATCAAACCGCAGATAGACCACCAAGGCGCGAGATTCTAACGACAAACGACGGAAAAAAGAAGCTAGAAAAACCGTTTAAATGAAAAACATTATATTCAACAAACCTCACTATTTAACTCGCCTGAGCTTGTTTTAATCAGCTGACACTCTTAGACTTCGCGCGCCTAGGTACAACTATTTTATTGTTTGTGCCTTCTATATACAGTTACAACCCGAGCAATACTATGTTTGAGAATTTAGCAGCGAGCCGTAGCAGCATAAAAAATGATGTGCTTTCAGGCTTAACCGTGGCTCTAGCCCTTGTGCCAGAAGCGGTTGCCTTTGCCTTAATTGCTGGCGTTGAACCGCTTGTTGGCTTGTATGCAGCCTTTATGGTGGGTTTGATTACAGCCGTTACGGGTGGTCGCCCAGGTATGATTTCCGGTGCAACGGGTGCTCTTGCGGTAGTTATGGTGGCATTGGTAGCAGACCACGGCGTTGAATACTTGTTTGCAACGGTTGTATTAATGGGCCTAATACAAATGGCAGCAAGCGCATTGCGTATCGCACGCTTCATTAGACTCGTACCACACCCAGTGATGCTAGGCTTCGTAAACGGCTTGGCTATTGTTATTTTCTTAGCTCAGCTGGGCCAATTTGGCGAGCCAGGCAAACCCGGTTGGGCTGCTGGTACCTTCTTAGAAGGCGGAATCTTGGATGTTGCTTGGTTGCCCACCGATCAACTCACTATTATGCTGGGCTTGATCGCGGTAACCATGGCGATCATCAAATTCTTACCCATGTTGACTACTGCGATTCCCTCATCATTAGTCGCTATCGTAGTGGTAACGCTAGCTGTATTTGGATTAAACGTGGACACCAAAGTAGTGGGGGACGTTGCTTCAATTGCCGGTGGCCTGCCGAGTTTTAGCATTCCATCAGTGCCGTTTAACCTAGAAACCTTGGCAATCATATTTCCATACGCCTTCATTTTAGCGGCCATTGGTCTTATTGAGTCACTACTGACATTGCGCCTGATTGATGAAATTACTGAAACGCGCGGTAACGGCAACCGTGAGTGCTTTGGCCAAGGCTTGTCTAACACCGTTACTGGCTTTTTTGGTGGCATGGGCGGTTGCGCGATGATCGGTCAAAGCATGATCAACGTAAACTCTGGAGGCCGAGGTCGGCTATCGGGTATTACTGCCGCTCTATCTCTATTAGCATTTATTTTATTTGCATCATCACTGATCGAACAAATTCCAATCGCTGCATTAATTGGCGTGATGTTTATCGTCGTAATTGGCACCTTTGAGTGGAGTAGCTTTCGAATTATTGGGCGCGTACCAAAACAAGATGCATTTGTATTAATTACCGTGTCAGCCGTAACTGTGGCCACCGATCTAGCGTTTGCTGTGATCGTTGGGGTAATTATTTCAGCACTGGTGTTCGCTTGGAACCACGCCAAACAAGTCACGGTTGAAAAACGTGAAAATCAATATGGCTCACACTACTATACCGTTCACGGCCCGTTGTTCTTTGGCTCTACCGCATCATTTACTGAAAATTTTACGCCAGCTGACGACAATAAAGACGTGATCATCGACTTCGCCGACTCACGCGTGGCCGACCACTCCGGAATCGAAGCCATAGACGCCTTAGCCATGCGCTATAAAAAGAACGATCGCACACTGCACCTTATACACCTAAGTGCCGAGTGCAAAAAATTGCTTAAGAAGGCTGGCGACATGGTGGAAGTAAATGTAGTTGAAGATCCGAGCTACTTTGTTGCTATAGAAGATGCCGATTGGGGCGACGAACCCATGGTAAAAACCTAAACTTTTCTGGCGCCATTTAACAACCTTTAATTACCAGCTTTAAAATAGATTAAAGGTTTTCAACAAAAAGAAAGCGGCTTGCATTATTATTGAACACTCTAAAATAATAATAAAGGAAGTCGCATGACCGCCAAAAAAGGGTTTATCTACGTTTTAATAGCGTATGTCATTTTCGTATTCGTTCAGTCGCTGTTTTACAAGTTCACTGGCTCAGAACAGACAGACATCATTTTCTCAACCATTGCGAAATGGATGAACGGCGTTGGTCTTAGTGCAATAGCACCGACGTTCGAATCGATTGGTGGCTACCTTATTGGCGCAGTTGAATTAATTGCCGCGGCGTTATTAATTATCCCTGCCACGCGTAGGTTTGGTGCGTTACTTGGCTTAGGCGTTATATCAGGAGCCATATTCTTTCATCTTGCAACCCCACTGGGCGTAGACCGAGTGATCAATGCAGCTGGAGAGACCGATGGAGGCGTGCTGTTTTATATGGCTTGCGGTGTTTGGATCAGCTGCCTACTGATTTTCATTTTAAGTAAAAGCAACAAAAGACGTGGCTATCAAAGATATTAGCCTCAGCGATCAAAGATATTAGCCTCAGCGATCAAAGATATTAGCCTCAGCGATTAGCTAGAAAACACAGGAACCAATTATGAATAAACAAACTGAGATTGAAGCGGCGGCTTTTCGACAATTGATTGAACATTTGGACAGTCGAAAAGACGTTCAGAACATCGATCTAATGAATCTTGCTAATTTTTGTCGCAACTGTTTAGCAAAATGGTATTCCGCAGCCGCTACTGATTTGGGTGAAGACGTTGATCTCGAGCAAGCTCGAGAGATCGTTTATAAAATGCCCTATTCTGAATGGAAAGACAAACATCAGACTGAAGCTAGTCCTGAACAAATGGCGGCATTCAACGCTCGCAAGAAGTAAACGCATGCGAAGTTAACGCTAAGCCCATACGCAAAAAAGCCGCTACTCAGATCCCTATAGACATATATAGATAAAGAGTAGCCGCTTTTTTAGCATTAGTCGCTTTAGCGGTAATTAACCCAACAAATGGGCAATAGCCGCACGCTCTTCACGCAACTCATTTTCAGTAACATTCATACGTGAGCGGCTAAACTCACTGATTTCTAAACCTTGTACAATTTCATACTTGCCATCTTTGCAGGTAACAGGGTACGAATACATAATGCCTGGCTCGATATCGTAGCTGCCGTCGCTGGGGATGCCCATGCTAACCCAATCGCCGTCAGCAGTACCCAGCGCCCAAGTGCGCATATGGTCAATTGCTGCGGCCGCTGCTGATGCGGCACTGGATGCTCCGCGAGCTTTAATGATCGCTGCACCACGCTCTTGTACGGTCGGAATGAAGCTCTCCTCTAACCAAGCTTGGTCAACTAACTCTGATGCCGCTTTGCCGTTTACCGTGGCATTAGTAATATCTGGGTATTGTGTATTCGAATGATTACCCCATACCGTCATACGCTTGATGCCAGTTGTATGGGCACCGGTTTTCTCTGCTAATTGGCTCAATGAACGATTATGGTCTAAACGCATCATCGCAGTGAACTGGCCCGCGTCTATATCCGGCGCGTTGGCTGAAGCGATTAATGCGTTGGTGTTCGCAGGGTTACCAACAACCAATACTTTAATATCTCGGCTAGCTACCTTGTTCATGGCCTTGCCTTGAACAGAGAAAATCGCCGCATTGGCTTCAAGCAAGTCTTTACGCTCCATGCCTGGGCCACGTGGGCGAGCGCCTACTAATAATGCGTAGTCTGCGTCTTTAAACGCTACTTCAGGTTGGTCTGAAATCACCACGTCCTGCAACAATGGAAACGCACAATCGTTTAACTCCATTACCACACCTTCCAAGGCACCCATGGCGGGTGTTATTTCCAACAACTGCAATATCACAGGTTGGTCTTGGCCTAGCATCGCGCCTGAGGCGATGCGGAAAAGTAATGCGTAGCTAATTTGGCCGGCAGCACCAGTGACGGTAACGCGAACTGGTTTTTTCATAATAAATCCTCTTAAATAAGGTTTAGAAACGGATAAGGTTTCAACATTCAGTCTTTCAATTCTCGACCAAAGATTTTCAATCGAGTGTAATTTGGTTCAGCGCAGTTTACTAAAAATGTCGTCAGCTGGCTATAATTTGCCAATTAGTCGGCTAAATACCGCGTATTCAATGCCATCTAAACTAAAGTCGCATAGGCGACAACATGAAAGAGTGGCTATGATGCCCGCACAACAAACGAACACTCAAGCAGATTAGGCACTGCTTTCTTTGTACCGAACTTGATTGATACAAAGAAAGACTAAGCAGGCTAATTTACCTTGACGCCAAACAGGATAGTAGCGGTTATGAATATGGATAATTCACGTTTTAGTAGCTTAGTTTATCGAATCATTGGTAAGCCCGACCGGTGGCACCACGACTACATAGATATCATGAATCAGGTTTTAGACGAAACCGATACCATTGACGCTCCCGAAAATTTTTCCGAACTAGAGCTCGGCGATCAAATTCTGAGCCAAATAAGTAATACCAGCGAAGCGTTGATGGCGTTCGGTTCACTATTGGATAAAAGTCGCTTCAAAATGATCATTCTTGATGACGCCTATAAAGTGATTTACCATAATCAAAATGCCGAAGTGCTGTATGCCTATGTGCGGCAATCACCAAGCTGCAATAGACTCAAATTGGGTGTTCAAAACAAGATTAAGCTTGCCGCCAAGCACAACGAGCAGCAATTTAATCAAAGCCAACACAGCGGCTTGTGTGCAGTTGACTACACCGACCAAAACCAAGAACAGCTATATTTGCGTACCATTCATAGCCAAAATGAGATTGATGGCACCCTCTCGACTTGCTACTTATTATTAATGGTCGACCAGCAAGCGAATAGCAAGCAACTTAACCCAGATTTAGTTGAGCGTTTTCGGCTAACGGACAAAGAGCAATCGGTTCTAATCAACTTGATTGATGGCCACAGCATTAAACAAATAGCGGCGAATTTGTTTGTTTCCGAAAACACCATAAAGACGCACCTAAAGTCATTATTTCGAAAAACTGACACCAAGTCGCAATCCGATATTGTGCGCCTAGTACTAACCGATGAGTCACAAATACTCGATACCTATTTTAGTAGCAAAGACTTTAGCACCAAGGACGGCGTACTACCTACCCTTCGCCCTGAACCGTCTAAAGATAAGTTTATGACCTTGGCAAACGGTCTAAAAGTAGCCTATCGCGAATATGGCCCAGCAGACGGCTATCCAATTGTCGTATGCCACAACGGATATGGATGTCGGGTAACTATTCCGCACGACTATGAGAATATTTGTCAGCGCCAAAACAAACGGATTATCATACCCGACCGCCCGGGCTTTGGTCTCACTCCATTTTTGCAAGGGCACCCGAGCAATTGGAATAGCATGCTAAGCGAATTTATCGATAAGCTAGGTCTTAAAGAGTATGACATTCTCGGCACCATATTGGGCTCGGTCATCGCCTTAGATTTTGCAGTAGAGGCCGACGATAAACTTAAACGAGTGAGACTATCGTCTCCGGTTTTTGTAAATACCAGAACAGACACCTCATATTTGCGCGGCATCTTTGCTCCATGCACCAAACTTATTCGTGCCTCCAAGCGCTTAGCCCACGAAATATATTCTTTATGGCTTAAAAGCGTGACGCTGAACTTGTCAGTGCACTACCGAAGCATGTTAGAAAAAGGGCTGGGCAGCGCCGAAGCTGAATTAGCTCTCGACGGCAAAACTATCGAACTGATGATTGAGGGCTTTAGCCAAGGAAGCAGCAGAGGGTTGGATGGCATCTCAAATGAGATGGTGCATTGCTTATCTCCAAGAAATCTCGACCTCAGTAAAATCACAGTACCGGTAGATTTATGGTGGGGCACTGAAGACAATCGCCTTACTATTGAGGGAGTAGAGCATCTCGCATCTCAATTAACTGATGCCAAGGTTCATGTGCGAGAGGGCTATAGCGATCATATTTACTACGCACTTTTTGAAGATATTATTGCTTAGCTAGTATTCTGGCTATCGCTACTCTAGCCGTGGACTAGCGCTACCTGCGATAGCTGAAGGCGGCTAAAGTCATTTAATTTAAACCTTACGCTTAACCGCGAGTACATTTGGCAAGTGGTCGAGCTTAGCAAGCAGCCGACTCATAGCCTCAAAGCTGGTGACTTCGACTAAAGACTCCATCTGTACCGTCTGGCTCTTGCCGTCGGTATTGGTGCTCATTTCCAGCACATTTATTTTTTCGTCAGCAAACACGGTCGATACGTCTCGCAATAGGCCTTTTCGGTCGAAAGCGGTAATCAGCACTGTCATTGGATACACGCGCTCTTTGTCGTGCCCCCAATTTACCTCGACTACGCGTTCGCCAGCCTCATGTTGTTGATACAGAATGTTAGGGCATAACTCACGGTGAATTGTAATGCCAGCTCCGCGAGTAACAAAGCCTAATACCCTATCGCCAGGCACCGGCCGACAACACTTTGCCAAGGTAGTCATTAAATCGCTGACACCGTGTATTGTCATGTCGTTCGGCTTGACGTCATCGTTAGCCGCTCGACCAGCTTTAAAGCTTATCTCTAGTTGTTCATCATCGTCGAGATCCGCGGGTTTAAGCATTCGCTGTGCTATTGCCGCAGCACGACCCGGTTTAATAGACCCATCGACCATTTTGAAGAATAGCTCTTCGGTATCTTCTAAATTTAGTTTCTTAGCCAGCAACTCACGACTTACGTCGCTGACGTTCATGCGATCAAGTTCTCGGTCCAAAATGGTTCGCCCATGGGCAATGGTTTCATCTCGATTTTCGTGTCGAAACCAATGCTGGATTCCTGCGCGGGCTCGGCGAGTGCGGACATAACCCTTGTGCGGATCTAACCAATCGAGACTTGGACCACCTGTCTTTGACGTCACAATACTGACTTGTTCACCGGTTTTCAGCCGATAGGTTAATGGCACCATCTTGCCATTAACCTTAGCACCACGACAGCGATGCCCTACTTCGGTATGAATTGAGTAGGCGAAATCAATCGGTGTGCTGCCGAATGATAAGTCTACAACCTTTCCCTTCGGACTAAAGACATAGACGCGATCCTCGAATACCTCGTCTTTTACTCGATCAACAAATTCGCTGGCATTGGCAACTTCGTCTTTCCACTCAAGCAGTTGGCGCAACCAAAGAATTTTATTATTCACCGCTTGGTCGTTATCAGTTTTGCCTTCTTTATAACGCCAGTGCGCGGCGATGCCTAGCTCATTATATTCATGCATTTGGTGCGTACGTATTTGCACTTCAACGATTTTGCCCCTAGGCCCAATTACCGCGGTGTGTATTGAGCGATAATTGTTTTCTTTTGGGGTAGCTATATAGTCATCAAACTCGCCGGGAATAAACTTCCAATTGGTATGAATCGAGCCCAATGCGGTGTAACAGTCTTTGACCGAGTCAACCAGAATACGAACCGCTCGCACATCAAATAATTGCTCAAATTCTAAGCCTTTCTTTTGCATCTTGGTCCAGATGCTATAGATGTGCTTAGCACGGCCACGAATCTCAGCATCCAATCCTTCGTCAGCCAGCTGGACAGCAACCCCATCGATAAATTCGTCAATAAATGACTGCCGGTCTACACGTCGCTCAGACAACTTTTGGGCAATGGATTTATAGATATCTGGCTCAATATAGCGGAAACTTAAATCTTCAAGCTCCCACTTTATTTGCCATACACCTAAACGATTCGCTAATGGCGAAAATATTTCCAAGGTCTCAGTCGCGACACGCTTTTGCTTCTCAGTCTTAACCGCGTCAAGAGTTCGCATATTATGTAAGCGATCGCACAATTTGATCAGCACTACGCGCACGTCGTCGACCATCGCCAACATCATTTTACGTAGGCTTTCAGCTTTTGCCTCTTGTTTGGATTTGCCTCGGCCTGGCTCGGTGTCAGTGAAACCTTGAATCACTTCCATTTTGGTTACGCCGTCGACTAAATTTGCCACGTCGCTACCAAATTTATCGCTTATTTGAGCCAAAGTGACATCGGTATCTTCAACAGTATCGTGCAACAGCGCTGCAATTATCACATCAGAATCAAGACCAAGCTCGTGCACAATAGCCGCCACTGCAAAGGTATGATTAACATAGTCTTCGCCCGATGCCCGTTTCTGGCCGCTGTGAGATTGTATTGCAAAAATAGCCGCCGTCTCTATGCGCTCAACTTCTTTTTCCGTGCGCCCGACCGCTACGCCCGATAGCCATTTGGGCACATCGTTAGCAGGCAACTCCATTTCGGAGAGTGATTTTATTGCAGCAAGAACCATAGACTAGGTGGACTATTCGTCGATTAAAAAGCAATGTTCGGAAAAACATGATCAATGCTTATTTGTACGTCTAACTGGTTTTAGTTTCAATAGGTTTTTATTGAATAATAGATAACTAATTCGTCGCTCTCGAATAAATAGTTGCCAACGAATAATAGTTACTTAGCAATAACGTTCTTGTAAATAAAGATTTTTAGCCATAAAGCCCGTAGCTCTTAATTATTAGCGGGTCTTTTATTCTTGAACAATGCTTCGGTCATCATTCTGGCTTTATCAAGCAGCTCTTGGTACTCGTCTTCAACCTCGGAGTCAATTACCAAACCGCCGCCTGCCGAGTATCTAGCCACGCCATCTTTTACCACAATAGTACGAATCGCAATATTTGTTTCCAAGCTACCATCGACCCCAATATAGCCGATACTGCCACAGTATAAACCCCGTCGTGTGGGCTCTAACTCTTCAATAATTTGCATTGCTCTAATCTTCGGTGCTCCGGTAATTGAACCTCCCGGAAAACAGGCTCGGAACAAATCAATCGCATGTAGTTCTTTTTTCAATTTGCCGGTGACGGTACTTATTAAGTGATGCACGTTAGCAAAGCTATGCACTTGAAATAGCTTAGGCACCTTTACGCTCCCCAATTCACAACAGCGGCTCAGATCGTTTCGCATTAGATCAACAATCATCAGATTTTCAGCCCTGTCTTTTGCGCTATTCTTTAAAGCCTGGGCCTCGGCTTTATCAATCTCATCGTTGTGATGCGCTCGTGGGCGTGTACCCTTAATCGGGCTGGTTACCACCAGCCGGTCACGGCATTGAATAAAGCTCTCAGGCGAATTAGACAATATCTGCGCGAACGGCAAATTCATATAGCAGCCGTAAGGCGCAGGGCTTTGAGCCCTCAAGTACCGATAAGTCAACCAGGCATCACCCGCGACCTGAGCCGAAAACTGCTTAGTCAAATTAACTTGATAACAGTCTCCAGCGATGGTGTAGTCTCGTATGGTCTTGAAGTTTTTTCGATAGACATCACGGTTCATATTTTCCTTAAGTAGACCACTTAATAAACCGCCAGTTTGAAACGGCAATTTAGGACGCGGCTGACCTACACGGCCCTCATCCAACTCTTCTGAGCCTTGTTCAAACTCAGCGGTCCACGCGACCAAATCGGACCACTCGTCTACGATAGCTTGAATTTCTTGAGAATCGCCAAGTTGTATGAGACGACAGACTTTTCTGCGATGGTCGATAAGCAAAATCACAAAGTAAATACCAATAGCCATCATTGGTAACTGCTCTGGGTCTTGCGCGTGCGTGGGAACCTCTTCGTATTGACGCGCAAGGTCGTATGAAAAATAACCTAATGCTCCTGGAAGATAAGGCTCGTCAAGCTGATCTTGATTCTCCGCTATTGGTATTGCTGTCTGCAAAATGGCCAATGGTTCGCCGTAGAGGCTGTCTTCGATGGTTCCATGACGAAAATTTGTGAGCTGTCCGTCAAAAACTAATGTCGACTGAGGCTTAATCGCCATCACATCGAAATCAGCGTGATTACCTTGCTCAGCCAAATGCTCTGTGGTGCCAGAATCGAGGAAAATTGCCCATGGCTGATCAGCCACTTTGTCAAAGAGGTCTGCGCTATTGACATACGGAAGCTCAGTTACGGCAATTTTCATGTGGCCTGCTCCATTACCCTTCGCTCACTAGTTCTCGCAGAATAGAGGTGGCAAACTGACCACGCTGCAGTTCAAATGAAAGACATAAATCCCCATTATCGTGCTCCCAGGTAAAGTTGATAGGGACCAAACGCAATGCTCGACGTTGGTAGTCAACTCGTGCGTTTTCAAGCCCGCGTTGCAACAAAGTGTACTCTGCCATAGCGATTGTTTCTAATTCAATCAGCTCGGGCGAAATTTGATCGTTTCGGCCAGCTTTATCCGCTTCATTTGGCCTATTTTGTTCACTTGGCTTCTGCTCGCCCCACATAGGCGCAGTCGGGTGTATGTCTAAGGCGTTTAGGCGCACGGTCTCAGCCTCTAAGTCAGCAACTGAAAAACTGCTATTGCTACCATTCAAATTTGCCGGCTCACCGAGGTAGAGAGACTGCCAGGTAGCCGCCTTCACCCGCGCAGAAACCACACTATTAAAGAGCCAAGAGCGTGCTGACGACAATAAAATACCGCGCAAGTTGCGGTCTTTAACACGTTTAGTCCCGGCAAACATTGCCAATGCCTGAGGTATATTATTCGCTCCTCGGCCAAAACGTTGTGCCCCGAAGTAATTGGGAACACCTGCCTTTTGAATTCTATTTAGCCTTTTATCGAGTAGCGTTACAATGTCGTCGGCTGATGCATTTTTAGCATTCTCTTTTTCAACAATAACGGTATCTTTTATAACCAGCCCGAGCACACGAATCTGAAAATGATTGGCTTTATGAGTCCCACGTTTAATTTTACGATTATGCTTTACTACTTGGTTTACCTGGACACCATCAAACTGATACTTTGACCACTCCAACGCTTCGCCCTTTGGTCTCCAAACACTAAACCATTGACGCGTTACCGCATGAAAATCTTTCATGCCCGAGTAACCTACGTCGCGGTTAGCAACTCCGCTAAAACGAGCCAATGATTTAGCTACAGCGTCGGTATTCAATCGCGTTTTGGTAATATCTAGCCAGTAATGCTCGCCTTCTCCTGAAGGCTCAACGTCCATCTTTTCGGTGACGATAAAGTGCTCAGGCGATTGTTTAACAAGCCCCGATACCTCTGGCTCACCATAGGCGTAGGCCCATGAATCCAACTTTGATAACCAGTCAACCTGCTTTAAATCTTGACCTGTGGAACTATCTTGTCCTGTGGAACTATCTTGTCCTGTGGAACTATCTTGTCCTGTGGAACTAGCTTGACCTGTGGAACTGGCTTGACCTGTGGAACTGGCGAGCTGTGACATTAATAAACCTTATTTCCGATTAAACCTATGCGCATCAGAATACCGACGACGGCCCAAAAATAGTACCTTAGTCCGTCGGAAAGTAATTCTGAGCCGCTCTGTGTAGCTCAAGTATACGACCTACAACTCAAACAGGCACATCAAAACCGTGGCAGATGTTAAAAATCAGCGGTGGCCGACAATTTGATCGTCAAAAGCACCTCACCGTGGCGCAAAAATAACATCAAGTCGGCTATACTCGGCGAGCTTTATTTTAGTCGATCAATAGGTTCAATTATGCTTCCACTTCAGTCAACGCAAAAATCCTCATCAGGCAATAAATCTTATTTTCTTTTTATTCTAGTAGCCATCGTTGCAATCGGCTCGGGTTTATTGGTGCAAAGCTCAAAGACACCTCCAGCCGACCTCCCTGAATTTAAAAAAACAATTCTGTTACCCACTACTAAGCCATTGGTTGATATTAATTTTACCGACCATAACGGTAAACAGTTCGGCTTAGAACAGTTCCAAGGAAAGTGGAGTGTGTTGTTTTTCGGCTTCACCAACTGCCCTGATATCTGCCCAACAACAATGCAAACCTTGAAGCAAGTTAAAGCCGACCTTAATCAAGCCGGTGTTTGGCACAACTATCAGGTAGTTATGGTGTCGGTCGACCCCGAGCGTGACACCCCTGAACGCTTGTCCGCCTATGTTCCTTACTTTGACCCCGAATTTATCGGCATTTCTGCGACATTAGAATCGACCACGTCATTTGCCAAAAATGTCGGCATTCTATTCTTCAAAGGTAAAGAGACCGCTAATGGTGGTTACGATGTTGATCATGGTGCCGCCATTATTCTAGTCAACCCCGAAGGTCAATATGCCGGAGTGATGACTGCGCCGCATATTCAATCTACGATTAGCCAAGATTTGATCGCCCTAGCCAACTACGCTGGGGTAGAGCCGACTGCCGAATCACTTAAGGCAAAGGATACGTCTGTCAATTTACCAACCGCTCCGACTTCAAAGACAGAAGATCAAGTTGAAGGTCTGGTGATGGAGAACGCGTGGATTCGCCCAGCCCCTCCCGGGTCACAAAGCATGGCGGCCTATTTCGATATAGTGAACAATAGCAACCAAGACATCGTTATCGTCGAAAGTAATAGTTCGGCATTTTCAATGGCTATGATCCATAACACGGTAATCAAAGATGGTATCTCTAGCATGAACCATCTAGACGAGCTGCTGATACCAGCGAACAGTAAAGTTAGCCTTTCACCAATGGCAACACATATGATGCTCATGGGGCCAAAACAGCCTCTGGAATTAGGTGATAACGCCGAGATAGAATTAGTCACCAAGGACGGCCGTAAATATCAGCAAGCCGTAAGCGTTAAGCCACAGTTTAGTAACTAGTTCAATAACTAGTTCAATAACTAGTTCAGTGATTTAAATTAAGTAATTTAAATGGCTGAAGCAAGAAGCAACCACAGATAAAGTTATGGCCCTAGAGTTTAAAATCATTCCGGTTACACCCTTCGCGCAAAACTGCAGCGTCGTATGGTGTACAGAAACCAATTTGGCGGCCGTGATCGACCCTGGTGGCGACCTCGACAAAGTACGCGATGTGATTCAAAAAGAAGGTTTAGAACTAGATAAAATACTGATAACCCACGCACATCTTGATCATGCTGGCGGCACCGCTGAACTGGCTCGGTTTACCGGCGTTCCGATTATTGGCCCGCACCGCGATGACCAGTTTTGGATCGATTTATTACCTGAACAGTGTCGTCAATTCGGTTTTGACGGCGATTCATTTACGCCTGACCAATGGCTGAATCACGGTGATCATGTAGCTCTTGGCAATTTGGCTTTCGACGTCGTGCATTGTCCGGGACACACCCCTGGCCACGTGGTATTTGTCGAGAAGAAGCAACGGTTTGCGGCGGTTGGTGATGTCATCTTTCAAGGCTCGATTGGTCGTTCAGATTTCCCTAAAAGCAACCCGCAAGATTTACTCGATTCAATCCGTCAACGTTTATTTCCACTCGGCGACGATATTCGATTTATTCCGGGTCACGGCCCCATGTCTACCTTTGGGCAAGAGAGACAAACAAATCCTTTTGTAGCCGACTCTCGATTCGGCTGACTGTTTACCCTGCACACGCTTAGCTCAAGGCTGTTTACCCGGCACGCGCTTAAACGCTCTGGAGCTCAAGGCTGTTTACACGGTACGCGCTTAAACGCGCTAGAGCTCAAGGCTGTCTCGTTAGCAACGCTGCCGTCCTAAGCTACAATCACTCACTCTTGATCTACCAGCATCTTGATAACTTCGTTACGAGAGAGTCGAAGAACTAGGTGAACCCTGAAGAAATAGGCTTTAAAAACAATAAAACCACCTTAGCCACTCGAACTATGGTTTTATGGGTGAACCTTTATTACAGGCGATTTCCAAAAAAAATCACTAAATATCCCAGTACATAGCTTTTTCAAGCTGACTATCGGCTTCTTCTAATCCCTTGCTAGTGCGGCTCATAATGATCAAATTACCACCTCTAACTGGTTTAATTCGACTTACATAACCTTCGTAACCGGCATCAAGCAAATGACTAACCGAGTTACCTTTAATGTAGGCAAAAGTAACTTGGCCATCAGTCGTCTCGAGCGTAGCGTGTAAACCCCTATACTGCCCCATTGGGCAAATACGACTAAACTGTAGACTATCCAAAAATTTTAATTTTATCTCTGGGTCATAACTTGCTAGCAACGCAGCCGCACTTGAGTTGGCGCGCTCGGGATTCCAAACAGGGGTAATTGCCTGCTCGTTCATGTGCTCCACGACCCCTGACAACAAAGCCTGATAATCTTGGCCAATGCTAGTATTGCCAGAAAATTGGTTGCTTGCCATAAAGCCTGCTACAAATACGACTAATGCAAAACTCGCAGCAATCGCATAACGGCGTATCGATAATGACGATTGATTAGCGCCATATTCGACTTCCTCACTCAGTTCTTGGTTGAGTTGCAAACGCGCCATTAGGTCACTCGGTATAACAACATCAACACTGCTCGCAAGGTCAGCATCCATCTGGCGCACCCCGCCAACATACTTCAAACACTGAGGACAGT
>Ga0075467_10000819_pt1 | contig 25454 bp, 19 predicted proteins | sample DEB08_DNA_9_FD_75067 | JGI IMG/M metagenome (GOLD analysis project Ga0075467, IMG submission 75067) | Aqueous microbial communities from the Delaware River and Bay under freshwater to marine salinity gradient to study organic matter... | ecosystem: Environmental > Aquatic > Marine > Coastal ... | reverse complement strand
GTTGGTTATTTACTAGCCGAACACGCTACTTCAAAAAAACACGTCGCTATTTCGTTGCTGGTTCGCTTATTTGTTAGCGACCAACCAACAGAATAATTAGTATCTCGATTGAGACTACACCAGGCTGATTAGTTTTGAATAACCATAACAGCTTATTACTGCGCAAGCTCGGTTTCCACCGGAGTAAAATTCTAGGTTCAACCTGCAAGGTTCTGTTTTCATTCCAATTTTCCCTATTTTTCTTCTCTAGTCGACTGGCAAAGCGAGCCAGCTCTGTTTCCACAATAACAGTGCGTGTATGTATTCTCAATAATTCTTTTAAAGTGTTATTTTTGTTACGTTTTCTTTGAAGCGCTAGAATGCTAACGCGCAGCCAGCGGCGTGAAAGGGGGCGACGTTTTTCATGCTTGCTTGATATACTGTATAAAACCTTAGTTTTACAGATACGCAAACGACCCACCTAATTGTTGCGGCGCATGCATTCTACGAAGAAAGTTCAAGTTATAAAACCAAACACTAAAATAGGTATCAATAATGATTAAGAAGGCCCTTATTATTTTTGTTCTCGTCATGGCACTTGCGCTGATTGGGCTTTTTACTTTTGCGCCTAGGATGACCGACAAATCGCTGAATGGGGTTACCCCTCATGCACCTTTTGTTGTCAGTGATGCGGCTAAGGAGTTACATGCTAGGCTGACCATCGGAGATTGGCATTCAGATAGTTTGTTATGGAATCGTGATTTGGGTAAGCGTTACGATTACGGCCACGTTGATATACCGCGTTTGCAGGCTGGCAACGTTAGTTTGCAGATGTTCACCACGGTTACCAAATCGCCAAGCGGTTTAAATTACGATCAGAACTCGGCTGATGCCGCTGATAGCATTACTAAGCTTGCGATTATTCAGCTTTGGCCGACAGCTACCTGGAGTAGCCTAACGGCGCGTGCCTTGCATCAAGCTGATCGACTGCATGGTTTTCAAGAGCAAAACCCTGATGACTTGATGATCATTAAATCAAAAACGGATCTCGCTGATTTCATTACTAAGCGTCTTAGCAATACTACCTTGGTCGGTGGCTTGCTGGGTACTGAGGGGTCACATGCTTTAGATGGAAAATTGGCTAACGTACAAACTTTGTTTGATGCCGGCTTTCGGATGATGAGCTTACAGCACTTTTTTGATAACAAGCTGGGTGCTTCTTTACATGGGGTCAGCCAAGCGGGTTTGACCGATTTTGGACGGCAAGTGATTAATAAAATTGACTCGCTGGACATAATATTAGATGTGTCACATTCTTCCGAGGCGGTCGTCGCTGAGGTCTTGACTCTGTACAGCAAGCCGGTAGTGGTCAGTCATACAGGCTTTAAGGGACATTGCGATACGGCGCGTAATATTGCTGATAGCTTGATGCAGCAAATCGCGGCCAACGGCGGATTAATTGCGGTGGGTTATTGGGATGGTGCGGTTTGTGGCGATAGCCCTAAAGACGTAGTCGCTGCAATGAAGTATGGTCTTGAATTAGTCGGCGAGGATCATATGTCCTTAGGCTCTGATTATGATGGTTCTATCACCGCTGGGTTTGATACTAGTGAGCTGGTTGCGTTAACCGATGAGATGCTTAAAGCGGGCTTTACCGAGACCCAAATTAGTAAAATCATGGGCGGTAATATGGTCAAATTTTTGAGTGAGAACCTGCCCAATTGAGTCTGGTTCGATTTGTTGGAAAAGTTGTTCTGATCTGCGCGCTTTCGGCCTGCACTCCGAACAAACAGCTGCGCACCGAGTTTGTCGAAAATAACTGCTTATGGGGCGGAGTTGATTGCAGCAAGTCGGCGATTGAACACTACTTGGAATATGATTTAGGTTTTATCGAGTTCACTGAGCGTGGCAACTTATACGATCGCTCGAGTAGCCAACGCGTATTACGTTACATCAAACAACAAGCAGAGACAGATGAAGGCGCGGCGGTATTTGTATTCGTGCACGGCTGGAAGCACAACGCCGACTATGATGATTCAAACGTAGTCCAATTTCGCGAATTTCTTTCTCGAGCCGCTGAGAACTCGGTGGTCGGTAAGCGCAAAGTTATTGGCCTTTACCTCGGCTGGCGTGGCGCATTTACCACCCTCCCTTTCTTGAAAGAGACTACCTACTGGGCGCGCAAGTCTGTAGCTGAAGAAGTGGGTTCTGGTGGTGCAACCGAGGTGTTCGCTAAATTGCACCAGATATTAGTCGTTCAAGCACATGATCAAGGTCGCGAACCAGAATTAGACAAGTCAGAATTGTACAAAAATAGTTACGTTATTATCGGGCACAGCTTTGGTGGTGCTATTGTGCTCTCCGCATTGCATGATGTATTACTCAATGATCTGGTGGCGTCGAACGCCTCGTTTAGCGATACAGTAAGGTCATGCAAGAAAATCAATCGCTTCGCCGATGCCTTGATTTTGCTAAACCCGGCAATCGAAGCGAATAAGGTTGTGCTGCTAAAAGAAGCCGCTGCACGATGCGTGTTTGATGAGACCCAACCGCCACTCATGCATATTCTAAGTAGTGGTGGTGATATTGCAACGCGTGTTTTTTTCCCACTTGGCGAATATGCTAATGTCTCATCGCCTTCAAGCCCAAAGAAGCTCAAACGTAACATCAAAGGAAAGAATATAATTTTAGATGAGCGGCAACTGTCACTAACAACTGCGGGGAATATCGAGCAATTTCGTACCGCGTATTTATCGTTCGATCAAACCGCTAAACAGTGGGTCATGGATAACTGCTCGGAAAGTTTAGATAAATGTGGAATTACCGACCCGAGCAAACAGACCAATCATTTTGATGTCGATAAGTACGATCCACTGAAGTTCATCAAAACTGATACGGCTTTTATTCGAAATCACAACGATGCGTTCGGCTGCTATGTGCAGGGCTTTATTTCATCAGTTATATTTGAAACACAATATATTGAGAAAGGTTTCGGCAGCTCAACTCAGCCAAAATTTAAAGCGGGTTGCATTGATTCATCGCACGGTAAATTTGATTTCATGCAGTGCTTCAACAGCCAAATTGACGATTATGACTGCGCTCAGCCGCACTAGTGGGTAGGTCATACGCTCTAAAAAACTAAAAAATATAGTTAACAGTTATTCGATAAAAATCGGCTCTATACTATATAAGCCCATGATATATTAGCTAAAAAGATTCCCTATCATGCGAAGCCTAACCTTTACGGCATTTTCCTCAGTGCTTTCTACTATCATTTTTCGATCGAAAGTTTTTTCTGCGCTTAGAGTGTCTGTCGAGACTCTGTGCGCAAGTTTACCAAGAGTGCGAGGCAAAAATAATTTGATGGTGCCATTCATGGCGGCCGTCTTCATTCTCGCTAGCCATTCACCAAGTTACGCGCAAACCGATGACGGTTCGATCCTCGATATACTACCCTCTATTTTATCGGGCGCCAAAAGGCTGCCACGACCTATCGACTTCGTAGTGGCTCTACCTGCGCTTGACGAAAGGGTCGAATACATCATTGATCTGACACGCTGGGACATTCCAAGTAATCGCAGCAACCCGGTTAAAACAACTGACAATTTACAGGCAGCGATTGACTGGGCTGTTGAGCAAAACTTCAATCGTATTGTGATCCCAAATGGTCACTTTCTAATCGGCAAATTTGGCAACGCGATATATCAGCGGGGCATTGAACTTGAAAGTAATATCGAGTTAATTCTGAGCTCTGGCACAATCTTGGAGATGGCCGCTAACGACAAGTGGAACTATTGCGTTATCGCCGTGAACCGCAAGACCAATTTAGTAATTCGTGGTGGTACCATTCGGGGCGACCGCGATGACCATATCTTTACACCACGTGCTCGAGATGGTGCTACTGCGCACGATGAAGGTCATGGCATTTGCCTACAAGGCAACACCACTAAAGTGCTAGTCGAGGATATGTTGATCGAACGGCTAACTGGCGATGGCTTATTGCTAGTTACCGAAATCGAAGACATAACTATTCGTAAAAATGAAATTCGCACTAATCGGCGCCAAGGAGTGTCGGTGGTCGGCGGCACACGCATTGCCATTACCAATAACGAAATTCACCATATACGGGGTACATCACCACAATTTGGAATTGACATAGAAGGGGCAGGGAGAAACGATCAAGACATATTGATCCGTAAAAATCGCTTTCATCACAATCGTGGCGGTGACATTGTTAATACCAGCGGTAAGAACGTGTTCATTATTGACAATGTTTTAGATCAGGGAACGCCTGGCTTTGACAACCGATACATAGATGGCCCGCTGGTCACTTGGGAGCGAACCGATAACGTTATCGCACATAACACCATTACCATGTACGACCGCTCGGTTAACGGTTTGCTTGGCTACATCCAATACTCGGGCGACCGTGACACCAACCCAAGCGTTACCTACGTGCATGACAATGTGTGCAATGGATGCGGCATGTATATGTACGATGCGGGTGATGTAGACATCCGGCGCAATAAATTAAAAGGTTATTTTTTGGCGCTAAACAACGTTAAAAATGCCACCGTCATTGATAATCAGGTTAGCTATGGGCCGCCTGGATCACCTCGTTATTGCTGGAACTATCGAATTAGGGACACCACTGGTTTTGCTAAAGGCAATCTGCTTGAGGGCCAGCCCTTTAACTTACCCTTTTCATCAAAACCGTGGACCAGCCAGTGTTTACGCCGATAAGTGGCTTTTGATAGCCCCCGCGTATAAGAGAAGCTGCGGCTTGAGCTAGATTAATCTTCCTTTTAATCTCACTTTAGCCAACCAATCTCGCTAGCGGTTAACTCTGACAATCTAGTCTGACTTAGGCGCTCGGCTACCTCAAAGCTATCAGCACTGATCTGGCGCGCTCGCCCCATAATCTCGGCATGCGGCTGGGGCCAATAAGGTTTCGCATTTGGCAACACATACCCCTGCGGATAAATTGGTCTACCTGTAGCAATATCGTACTTATCCGTGGCGCCAAATATGTGCAGCAGTTCGTGCACTAATACTACGTTATGAAAGCGCTTATTGGGTCGCAACGCACGTGCATTAATCAGCCCAATCAAGCCGTTTCTAAGCCCCGTAGAGTGGCTGAGCGAGACGCCTGAGGCTGGGCTCTGATAGAGCATGAACAGGCGAATATGATAATCTTGGTGATCACTTAACTGATTGTTCCAAGCCCACCAACGTAAACGCAGCGACCAGATAATGAGATCTAATCGGCTATTTCCGGCCTGCGGAATACTCGGTGGTGCGGAGTTAATCGGTGCTTCTAAGTCGACTTGAATTACATTGCTTAATTCTAGGCCGTAACCTTTAGCGCTTTGAACTAGATATCGGCTAACTTCATCGAAGTCTTTCGGCCTTAGTGATCTAACAAATTTTGCGGTGTTTAAATGGTCATCGGCAATCACCGGAATTACTTTGATGGTAACCACGCCACTCCAGTCTTCGGCTATCGATAGCTGCATTCGGTAGGTTCCCCACACCGATGCCAAAATGAATAACAAAACGACTATACGCAAAATTTTAAACATAATGATAGTCGTATTGGATTATGTGCATTGGAGAATGCGCACTGAGCTAGGCGTCTAGCTCAATACTTTTTTGTACACGCTTGATTTCCGTTAGTCGCGCATCGTGAATAGCCTGTTGAATTTTTGCACCATCGGTATGGTGTTTAGCAATTTCTCCGCCGTTGACACTCTTAGCCGCCTGCTGAAACTTTATGAACAAGGCCGCCTGTGTATAGTCTCGATCTTCGAAGCCGGTGCGGCCACGGGCGTCGGCTATACAGCACAAGGCCACTTGTTGCGCACGCTGGTCGTCCATCAAACTACGAGTCTTTTCCAACATCTTGAGAACCGTTTTCGCTTTAAGCTCGAACATTTTATGCATGTGCAGATGATATTCCGATACCGCCAAGGCCAATGACTGATACTTCTTCGGAATCCGCAGCCGTTCACACAGCTGCTTAATAAGTGGCAATCCGCCGATCTCGTGACCTCGGTGCGAGGGTAATATTTCGCTTGGTGTTGTTGCTTTGCCGAGATCATGCACTAACGCGGCGAAGCGCACCACAGGGTCATCGGTTAAACGAGCCGCTTGCTCAACGACCATTAAGGTATGAATACCAGTATCGATCTCGGGGTGATATTTTGCCGTTTGCGGAATGCCAAAGAGCTGCTCAATCTCAGGTAAAATTCGCTCAAGGGCACCACAGTCTCTGAGCACCTGAAAAAAAACTTGCGGTGAGTCGGTAATCAGCGCTTTCTTCATTTCCGCCCACACGCGCTCGGGCACCAAGGCATCAACCTCACCATTACTGACCATAGTTTTCATCAATTTCAATGTATCAGGGGCGATGGTAAAACCAAACCTTGCGGCAAATCGTGCCGCTCGTAAGATACGCACTGGGTCTTCTAGAAAAGCATCTGATACATGGCGTATAACGCCGTCGGCTAAATCTTGTTGGCCGCCATGCATATCAATAAGCGTACCATGCTGGTCTTCTGCCATCGCATTGATAGTAAGGTCGCGACGCTCTAGGTCTTGCTCCAGAGTTATCTCAGACGACGCGTTAAATTGAAAACCTTGGTAGCCTTTGGCGGTTTTGCGTTCGGTTCTAGCCAAAGCATATTCTTCACCCGTGGTTTTGTTGATGAACACCGGAAAATCTTTACCGACTGGTTCATAACCTTGATCAACCATGGCTTGCGGCGTGGAGCCAACCACCACCCAATCTCGGTCGGGAGCATCAACGCCAAGCAATCGATCACGCACAGCCCCACCGACCAGGTAAATTTGAGCCACTGAACTCATAACTTAGGTAATACCGTATTGCTCGCGGTAAGCCCGCATGTGTTCTAAATTTTGTTCTTGATCTGGCTGTAGTTTCAAGTATTCAATCAAATCTGCCAGGGTTGCAATGGCAACAACCGGAATACCGAAATCGGCTTCTACTTGCTGAATCGCCGATGTGTCAGTTAGCTGACCGTCCTTTTGCCCCCGCTCTTGACGATCCAGCGCCAGAAACACGGCTGATGGTTTGGCACCAGCCGCGGTAATTAATTCAAACGACTCGCGAACAGCGGTGCCGGCGGTAATAACATCGTCAATGATGGCGACGTCACCGCTAAGCTCGGCACCAACTATGTTGCCGCCTTCACCGTGATCTTTCTTCTCTTTTCGATTGAACGCGAACGGCACTTCTTTGCCGGTTGCCTCAGACAATGCCATGGCCGTCGCGCAGGCAAGCGTGATGCCTTTATAAGCAGGGCCAAAAAGCACATCAAAATTCAAATCGGAGTTTTCGATACTGCAAGCGAAAAAGCGGCTAAATTGACACATGGTCGCGCCACTATTGAATAAGCCTGTGTTAAAAAAATAAGGACTACTGCGGCCTGACTTCAAGGTGAATTCACCAAACCGTAGTACACCCGTTTTCAACGCAAATTCAATAAATTGTTCTTGATAGGGAAGCATGAATTTTTGCTCTGAACGTTATAAGATGATGCTTAGTATGATACTCACAAAACACACCGGAGCAAGATGTACAGGGAAATAAGAGGGGTAATAAAGTGTCAATTTGAGGAAAAAACGGGTCTTGCAAAACGGTTAACTAGCATCGCGCTCGTACTCTTAGGCTGCTCAATTTCATTCGCCAAAGCCGATACCGCGCACAATGAAGCCACCTTCGGTGCCTGGATTATAGCCTGTGATTCGTTTGGTGATGCCGACAAACATCAAGGCCTCGAATGCACCCTGTCGCAACGCGTCGATTTCGAAGATACCAACGAGCCGCTGCTGCAACTCGACTTGTACCTAAATCCGCAAGGTGCCAAGCCCGAAGCCGTCTTTATTATGCCTTTGGGAATACCCTTAGCAAGCTCACCCGTTCTTATATTTGATAACTCGACTCGTCTGACGATCAACATAAGTCACTGTTATACCGACGGCTGTTATTTTAAGGCAACATTGGACGAAGCCCTTTTAGAGTCGTTTTTGAGTATGCGTTCAGCAACTATGAAGTTAATTGGCAGCGATAATAAAACTGTTAACATACCGATCTCAGGCAACGGTTCGCGGGAGGCCTACAACTATTATAAGGCGCTACCAAAAGATTAAGTTAGCGCTGTGATATAAGTAACCACCGCACCCCCACAGATAAAAAGTGTGACCAAGCTGTGATTTTGGGTGCGTTAGTAAGCAACAATACGCATAATGGGCCTGTCGAATAATCGGCCAACAGCTTTAGTTTCAACCACCACAATCTCATAATTAGTCAACTCACATGAAAGTAATTTCAGCAAATTTAAACGGCATTCGCGCCGCTGACCGTAAAGGATTTTACCAATGGCTGGTTAAGGTCGACGCCGATGTCATCTGTCTACAAGAGCTAAAAGCGCAACCAGACCAAATCGAAGGTGAGCCATATCACCCAGAGGGTTACTACACTTATTTTCATGCGGCCGAGAAAAAAGGCTACTCGGGCGTGGGCATTTACGCCAAACAAAAGCCCGACAAAGTGCATATGGGTCTGGGCGCTGGCTTTGAAGACGTGGATTCGGAGGGCCGATATATTCAGGCGGATTTTGGAAACTTGACTGTCGCGTCTCTGTATATGCCCTCGGGATCGAGTAAAGATGAACGACAAGAATTCAAAATTGACATGATGGGCCGCTTCGAAGGCAAATTACAGCAGCTAGCGGATTCGGATCGACAGGTGATTATCTGCGGAGACTGGAATATTGTGCATAAGAAACGCGATATAAAAAACTGGCGTGGCAACCAAAAGCGCTCCGGTTTTTTACCGGAAGAGCGCCAATGGATGGACTGGCTATTTGGTGAATCTGAGCCTGAATTAGAAGGAGGGCGGGGTGGTCATGCTGGCTTTTACGACGCCTTTCGCCTAATCAACGATGAAGATGAGCAATACACTTGGTGGTCAAATCGTGGCCAAGCCTGGGCTAATAACACCGGTTGGCGTATCGATTACCATGTAATTAGCAGCAATTTGAAAGACACGGTCATAGCCGGTTCTGATGTGATTTACAAAGACGAACGCTTCTCAGACCATGCGCCGCTTGTCATCGAATATGATATTTAGCTTTATTCACCGATCGGCCTGTCGCTAATGCAACCCGATGTAAAAAACAAACCCTGGTATCTCGAGCGCTCAGTTTGGGTGATGTTATTCCTTGGCTTCTCGGCCGGCATTCCGATTTTACTGATTTTTGGCACTCTGTCACTATGGCTGCGTGAAGCCGGCGTCAGCCGTTCCACCGCGACATTTTTCTCGTGGGCAATTATTGGTTACTCGTTCAAATTTGTATGGGCACCGCTAGTCGATCGAATACCGATTCTGATCTTGACGCGCGCGCTGGGTCGACGCCGTTCTTGGATTCTACTGTCGCAACTGTTGGTTATCGCTTCAATCATATTAATGGCCAACACCGATCCGGAATCAAGCTTAACCTCGATGGCGATAGCCGCCGTTTGTTTAGGCTTTGCCTCGGCCACACAGGATATTGTGATCGACGCATATCGTATTGAAACCGCCCCACCAAAACTGCAAGCCATGTTGGCCACCACCTATATATCAGGCTATCGAATAGGCATGATATTAGCCGGCGCAGTGGCATTATCTTTGGCTGATAAATTTGGCAGCACACTTGAAAATTATAGCTATGCGGCGTGGCAAAAAACCTATTTTGTAATGGCGGCGGCGATGCTAATTGGCATTGTCACCACCTTGTTAATCAAAGAGCCAGAACGTAAGTCGATTGATTCAGACTACCCGAACCGAGATTACGTCAGCTTCGTCGGCGTATTTGCCTTATCAATTGTCGGCTTTATCGCGGTATTATGGTTCAGCCCGGGCACACCAGAGCTATTCGATGGTGGCAATCAATCACTGTTTAAATTCGTCTACTCAAGCGTTTTATTGGGTGTCGCTTTAGTTGTGGCGTTATTGCTTGCTCTAGCGTGCTCCAACATCGGGCTGATTAATCAAAAAATGGTCGACGAGAGTTATATCCAACCGATACTGGACTTCTTCCAACGTTATGGAAAATTGGCGGTATGGATTTTACTATTGATACTGTTGTACCGTATCTCTGATTTAGTGCTAGGCGTAATCGCCAACGTGTTCTACCAAGATATGGGCTATAGCAAAACCGAGATCGGCAGCATGTCGAAAGCCTTCGGTTTGATCGTATCGATCTTAGGCAGCTTCGGCAGTGGCATTATTGCATTGCGTATTGGCGTTATGCGCACACTGTATTCGGCCGCCATACTAGTAGTGATCACTAACCTATTATTCTGTTGGCTAACCACTGTTGGGCAAAACCATACTGACATCGCGTTTAGTTTGCCGCTGATTGGCGAGCTCAGCTTCCCACTGGAGCTAGCAATTGTGATCGCCCTCGATAATCTAGTGCAAGGCTTTTCGACGGTCGCATTTATCGCCTGGATGTCTAGCCTCACTAATGTTTCGTTCACGGCCACTCAATATGCGATTTTCAGCTCGATCATGACTTTGTTCCCGAAAATTGTTGGCGGTTATTCAGGCACTTATGTAGACGCCTTCGGCTATACCAATTTCTTTATAATGGCCAGCGCACTCGGGGTGCCAGTGATCTTCTTGATTCGCTATTTGCAAAAGCGTTTAGAATTTGAGAAAGCCGACTGAGATCGTTAAAGCGGTATCTGCTTAAAGCAAAGACTTGAGTTTTTGAATCGCCGCATCGGCTTGTTGTAAACCAGCTAAGCCCTCAGCAGCGATGGCCTTTTCGCCCTCATTGCCGTGCGCCACTATTTTGTAATAGGTGATGGTTTTATTGCCGGTTGTGGAGCTGGATGTAACTTTCTTTTCGAAACTCTTGAACGAGTATGAGGGTACAAATTGCGGTTTAAATTTATACCCAAACAAACTGCGCTGAGCACTAATGCCCTCGGCACCAATTCTGATTTTTAAGGAGTTGGCAAAAGCATAAATGCCAACCATGGCAAGGATTCCGCCGATCAATGGGAAAACGATGTTGAAAATAAGGTCTGGTATGGCTAAACCAATTGCAAAAAAGAATAGGCCGATAACAATAAGAACCAACATCGATTTATTCCGATAGGCGGGATAATACAATTGCTGACCACGTTCATCGGGTTTTAAATCAAGCACTGAATCAACCAGCTCAGCCGTAGCATCTAAGGTGGCGACTGAACTCGAGGCGTAAGCTTGCCTATCCGCAATAGTAGAACGTTGTGCGGTGGCAAATACCGGAACATCTTGGTACGTTCTCTCCACCTTTAAACCGTCGTCGGTGGTCGCGGTAAAACGAATACGCCAAGTCTTACGTGGCAAGTCTAGCGGTCTGTCTGAAATTGGCAACGAGTCATCCAGATCAAAACAAAACCGAATCTCTGACCCTTGTTGAGCTATCGCGATTGACGGCACCATGGTCTTTTCAAACAGCACAGTTTCCCGAGTCTTACGCTCTTTGCCGCTGCCGGTTTGATAAAAATGCACGTTTTCAATCGTCACTCTAGCTGAGTTAGAAACACCCTTGAGTGTCTCATTGATATCACCGTTATTGAAATAGATAATCCCACCAGCTTGGCCGCCGATGGATGCTGGGTAAGGGTTAAGCTCCAGTGGCATTGGCCCTGTTCTCTTGAAAGACCGATGCCCCTTATACCAAAGCCAGATAAGACCAACGCCCACGATCGGAAAAATGAGCACGAACAATGCCCCGTATTCACCGTTAGAAACAGGTTTTACGACGGCGAATAGGGCAGGCCAAGATATTAAGTTCCAAAATACCGCTAGGCCTAACATCACCTTATTACCCATGCGAGTGTTGGATAGCAATGTGGCCTTATTCCATTCAGAATAGTTGGTCCACGGCTTGCTCGGATGCGCATCGGGCAAAATATCACCGTGATTTCGAAAGCGATACATTGCATATAGGCCACCAAGGCCAATGCCACCAAATAAAAATAGAAAAAGGGATTTAAACGCCAATAAGCCCCAGCGCATTTCTCGGTCGATCACCGCTTCTGAGGGATTATCGGGATTAACCCAGACCATTAATGGTGTTGCCCCCCGCGCCACTCGCGACAGCTGAGCATTCATATCTTGATGGTACGAACCGATATTGTCCGAGCCGCTGGCGAAGCTAACATTGCTACTGTTGAAACGTTGCCCTAAATAGTCGTATCGAAAGCTTGCAGTCGCTTGGTAAGTGGTCGAGTCATCTCCTCGATTGGTAACGAGATCATGATCAATCAACTCGGCCCGCACCTGCTGCCATGACTTTGCCTCAAGCCAACCACTAATCATAGGCAGACCAGAATAGACAAACAAACCTATGCCCGCCGCGGCAAATACGCCACAAAATAAAACGCCGAATAACTTAGACATTAGAAAACGCTCCTTTTGTATAATTTTCAGGGCTCGGCATAGGACTCGCCGAAAAGCACCACTGTCTGGTATTTTTCATAGTTAGGTTAGTAGCTGGGTTAAATAGCCGGGCTAGTAGTTGAACTAATTATTAGGCTAACAGTTAAAGTAAGAGTAGATGTGCAATTAGAATGCATTGAGCAACCACCGACCACTGTTTCAAGCAAGGCATTGGACACAATTAGACACTTAATCGTGCGTCGACCTTATATTGAGGTCTCATGTTGACATCATGTTTGTTATTCTAAACCTAGAATGCTAACTGGAAAAACATGATTTTGAAAACTCTTACCTTTGACAATCGCTTCACTCGTGACTTACCGGCTGACCCTATTACTGAAAACACTCGGCGACAGGTTTATAAGGCCTGTTACTCCTATGTCGAACCGACTCAGGTAAGCTCTCCGACGCTAGTAGCGTTTTCCAAGGAGGCGGCGAAGTTATTGGATTTATCTGCACAGGACTGCAATAGCGACGCGTTCTTACAAACCTTTTCCGGTAACCAATTGCTTGACGGCATGAAGCCCTACGCTATGTGCTACGGCGGTCACCAGTTTGGTAACTGGGCGGGCCAGCTAGGTGACGGGCGGGCGATTAATCTAGGCGAGGTGGTAAACCAGCAGGGCGACTATTGGGCTTTACAACTTAAAGGCGCTGGGCCAACTCCCTATTCACGGACCGCCGATGGGCTGGCGGTATTACGCTCATCAATCAGAGAGTTTGTTTGCAGCGAGGCTATGCATCATTTAGGCGTGCCGACTACACGCGCCTTGAGTTTGATCAATACCGGCGAGCAGGTGATGCGCGATGTACTCTACGATGGCAATCCAGCTTATGAGCCAGGCACCGTTGTCTGCCGCTTAAGCCCAAGCTTTATACGCTTTGGCAGCTTTCAAATTCTTGCCTCGCGCAATGAGCACGATGAGCTAAAACAGTTGCTCGACGTGACTATCGACCACCACTTTTCTAAGTTACTTGATGAGCATGCCGCAGGCTCGAAAGAGCTATACATTGCTTGGCTCGACGAAGTTTGCCAACGCACGGCAAGCATGATTGTTGAATGGATGCGTGTCGGCTTTGTTCACGGTGTGATGAACACCGACAACATGTCGATACTCGGCCTGACGATTGATTATGGCCCCTATGGCTGGTTAGATGATTTCAACCCAGACTGGACACCCAACACCACCGACTTGCAAAACAAACGCTACCGCTACAGCGAACAAGCCAATATTGCACTATGGAATTGCTACCAACTGGCCAATAGTATTTACCCGTTGATAAAAGAGGCTGAACCACTTGAAGCTGTGCTCAATCGCTTTCAGCAAAGTTATCACACCCAGTGGCTTGAAATGATGGCCGCTAAACTGGGGCTAGTTGAAGTATTAGAAGGTGACCAAGATTTGTTCGAGCGCCTCGAGCGGCTACTCGCTCAGGTCGAAACCGATATGACGATTTTCTATCGTTGTTTAGCCAATGATGATCTTAGCCCGAGTAACTTTACAGAGGCTTATTATCAGCAGCAGCAGCATGGTGATGACTATCGATCCGCTATGCAGCAATGGCTTGATGATTACCAGATTCGCCGAGATCAAGATAAGCTCAATAGTGCCGATCGAATTTCCGCGATGAACTCGGTTAACCCTCTCTACGTATTTAGAAACTACCTCGCACAGCTAGCGATCGATAAAGCCGAGGCTGGCGACTATTCGATGGTCGAGCAATTGTTAACCACCTTGCGAAAGCCTTACCAACAGCAAGACGGCTGTGAACAATTTGCTGAGAAACGTCCAGAGTGGGCTCGCAGTAAAGTAGGTTGCTCTATGTTGTCGTGTTCGTCTTAGCCCTTTGATAAATGGCCCTTTGATAAATGGGCCTTGGGTAAGTAGTCCTTGGATAAGTAAGTTATCGATAAGTAAGGTAGCGCCAAAACTGCTCAAGCGGGCCTTGCTTAAAGCGTGATAACCACCAGCTCGAATAAGCTAGCTGAATGCCCCAAACACTCACCACTACGGCCAAACATTCGACACGACTCAATTCTGCAAAGTAATTCAAGCCGTAGCCATAAAAGATAAAGGTACAGATCACGCTTTGCATGATGTAGTTAGTAAATGCCATTTTCCCAACATTGCTTAGCGCCGATTTTAAACCAGCGAGTGCTTGAGATTGACACAGCAACATAACTAAGGCGATGTAGCCGATGCTTGTGGCTAGGCTGCCAACGTAGTTGAATAGTGTTCCGAGGCCAGTGGAGAATTGCATCGAAAAATCATGAGCGATATTTTCTATCACTCCCCATGCGGACACCGACAAACCTAAAGGCAACGTTATCAGCGCCACCAGCTTATAACGACTTGCGTGCATAGAGGCGGTAATGAAACCGATTCGAAGCAATGCGATGCCGATTAGCATACCCGCCAGTGCCCGCCAGCCATAAATAAAAAGCCCAGCCGATTGAATAGTAATAGCGTTCGGAATACTGGCGAGCCTTGCATCAAGCCAGGAACCTTTAAAAGCGCTAATCTCTTGCTGAAGTAATGCTTGGGATGGCGCCCAGTCCTGTGTTAGTTCTGTGATTAATTGTGGATCGTCAGTCGCTATCAAAAGCAACAACAAATAGGTAAGTAGCACCGGAACCATGAGCATCAACGAGGCTGAGACTAGCAACCGCTTGGTTGACGCAGTAACAAATTTAACCGCAATTAATCCACAGATAGCATAAATAAAGAGAATATCTCCATACCAAATCAAATAGCCATGTATCAAGCCAAACACCAATAGCCACTGCATACGCCGCGTATTCAGAGCTTGGGCATCAACTCCTTTTTCGCTGGCTCGATTATAAAAAATTGCTATTCCGGCACCAAACAATATCGAAAACAGAGTCATGAATTTTAACTCAGCAAACACATTGGCTATCACCCATGCGTAAAAGTTTGCGCCACTAAAATCCCCATAAGCAGTCGGGTTTCCATACGATGCGAGGGGTGCAGAGAATGACTGAATATTCATCCAGAGAATTCCAAGCACGGCAATGCCACGTAGAAGGTCTAAGCTAACAATTCGCTGCTTGGTTTTGATATTCATATTTATTATTCTTGGTACAAGCGATAACGATCGACATAACGGCGTTGCTCAGTTGCGCGAAAGTTACCTTATTGATTGAGCCGCGTAAAGATTATGCGCGTATACTCGATTTGTTACTATTTAGATTGCAGTAGGCACCTTATGAGCACCGAAAAAATAATCATCACCTTATTCGCCAAAGATCGACCAGGCATCATTCGCGCCTTATCAGATACGGTATTAGCCAACAAAGGCAATTGGCTCGAGAGTAGCCTGTCGCGCTTGTGCGGCCAATTCACAGGCATTGTACACATAGCCGTGGAGAGCGGTAATAAAGCCGGGTTGATCGCTGACTTCGACGCTATGAGTGAAGACGGTGTTTGGGTAACCGTACAAAAAGCAGAAGGCGTTAAGACCGACGACATTGAAGTTAATGGCCTCCAAATTTTAGTCGAAGCAAACGATCGCCCTGGTATTATCAAGGAGATTTCCTCAGCCTTGGCGGCGGAAAACGTTAATGTTGATAACATCGATACCGAGGTTGAAAGTGCTTCGATGGCGGGCTACCCAATCTTTCGCGCACACTTGTTTTTAGCTATGCCTGATGACCTCAGTGAAGATGATTTGGAAGAGATTCTTGAGAGTGTTTCCGATGACGTGATGGTGTCAGTGCTCGACGAATAGCTTGATCCAGCAAGCGTAGCTACTTTGCTAATCTAGCGATGATGGCATAGTGTAGAAATCTTACTTTGTGTTAATATTTGAAATGAAGCAATAGACGCATCATTCCTGACAATTCACGATAAAAGATGATAATTAATATTGGTGGTATCAAAAATAGCCTGATTGCCGCTTTCTACCTGATGTTAAGCTCACTGAGCTTCGCTTCTCACGCTGAATTTAGGCCTGATTTGTTACCATGGAGTAATGATGAAGGCGAGCAAGTTTTAACCGATTCAATAGCAGGCGACGTTCGTATCGTTTCCTTGTTTTACACAGACTGCCCTAACACCTGCAACTTAACCATTGAGAAGTTTAAGCAATTAGAAAAGGTGTTTCAGAACAGAGGCATATCCGCGAACTTTATACTTATGTCGCTGGATCCAAAAAATGATACGCCAGCGGCGTTAAACGCTTACCGAATCGAACGAGGTTTAGTTAGCAAAAACTGGTACTTCCTAACCAGCACAGAACCACAAGTGGCTACTGTTGCAAAACAGCTTGGTTACCAATTTACCCGCCTTGATGATCATGTATTTCATCGTATGAAAATATTTATTATCGATTCCCAAGGCAACATAGTAGATGTTGTAAAAATGAGCACCGATGTCGAACGATTAAGCATCCTAAGTGAGAAAAAATAGAATGTTGAAGAAAATAGTATTTGCAGCATTAGTAAGCTCTTCCTTACCAAGCACCGCGACGACCCTTTGGGAAAGCGACGATACTCTACGAAATGTCAACCTAATTGGTTTTGCTCATATAGATGTCGCTCAGTTTGATTCGCTCCCAGAACAACAAAACACCCAAATCGACGACGGCTTTCAAGAAGCAAGGGTTGCGTTACATCTCTCATCACGCCTGAGTTCACGTATCACTACTTTCATTGAAGCCGAACTGACTGTTACCGAGGACAATACAAGTGATAGTTTAGAGCGCTGGGTAGTTAAGTACGACATCGACAACAATAGCCAAATTTCAGCTGGCCGATACCATGCTCCAGTAGGTTATTGGAATCAGTATTATCATCACGGTCGATGGCTGCAAATCAGTAAAGATAGGCCCGTTCAAAGCGATTTTGGCTTAGGTTTTGTTCCGGCTCATTATGTCGGCGTCATGTATGAGCGAAAAATTCGTACCGAAAGCCTAACGATAGATTTGGATATTGGCTTAGGCCAAGGCCGAGAAGCTGATCTAATAATCCCAGATTTTTCTAGCCCGGTTACGGTTAAAGGTAAAGAAGCATTTGTAGCGCAAATAAATGTGACACCAAATAAAAACCGCAAACTCAATTATGGCGGTTCGACTTGGGTTGGTGATCTCAAGAGCAGTGATGGCTCAACGTTTGAGGAGCAAGTTTTCACCGCTCATTTTCGATACTCAGGCATCACAGGTGATTTTTTGGCTGAGGCTTCTGCGGTAAAGCATGATTCTCAAGATGCTCGTGGCAACACAAGTAACTATGGTGCGTATCTTCAGTACAGTCACAGGCTTTCTGTAATGGAAGGTCGGTTAAGGCCTTATGTCCGTTTGGATTATCTAGACATCGATGAAGACGACTATGTGTTCGCTGGCCTTCAATCACAGGATCGCCAAACCTTAGGCATCCGCTACGATGTTACTGATAATTCAGCGATCAAATTTGAAATCAGGCATGACGATTTGAAAGATGATGACCTCTCTATCGAGAGTATTCATGGTCAATTTTCGGCCTTTTTCTAAACTCTATTCGGCTCGCTCATAGAGAGTTCAAAAAAATTTACAAAATTAGTTCATATTGAGAGTTATACGATGCAATATTTTAAAGTGCTACTAGTCTTCTTTTTACTATGCTCAGCCTCAACAGGCTTTGCACAGACGGATGCTAATGCCGACAACAAACGAAGTTTGGTAGTGATCGTTAACCCGACTGTGCAACAAGATAGCATTTCTACTGAAGACCTTAGACTGCTCTTATTAGGTGACATTCGATTTTGGAAGGGCGGCGGGCTTGTCACTTTACTCATTCAGGCACCCGTTTCTTGGGAGCGGGATACGGTACTCGGTGAAGTAATGAAAATGAGCGAGCCTCAATATCGGCAATTTTGGATATCAAAAGTATTTCGGACAGAAGCGGCCTCTGGCCCCAAAGTTGTTCTATCAAATGAAATGGCTGGGATATTAGTTAGTCGAATTCCAGGCGCAATCGCATTTGTAGATGATGCTGAAGTTCCGCCTGATGCCAAGGTCTTAAAAGTTGATAATATTCTTCCTGGTGAGGAAGGTTACCCATTGGTTTTTAAATAACTCTTCAGCGGATACACTGCACTAATAATCATGAATATCGGCGGCAAACTGATTCTAATCTTTGTGCTTGTTGTGGCGTTTTCCGGGGCAAATCTGTCTGTCTATTTCTGGAGCAAAAGTAAAAGTAATAACGCCATTGAGGAGTTACGACTTGCTACCGAGGTACAGATCGCACTCGGCGAAACTCAGAGGGGCCTGAATGACCTTAGTAAACAAAATACCATTATGGGCCAATTTGTTAGTGGCACAGAAGACCTAGCTCTGCACCCGAAAGACATCGAGCGTTTTGATACTCAAACCAACGTAGTTGCCGAAAGTATTTCCCGTATTTCTAGCAGTGTCGGCTCTGAGAGCAGTAAGGAACTGACCGCGCTGAGTAGCAAATATGAGGCCTTGATTAAGTCATGGCGTCGCTTCTATCTTTACTTCGGTCGAGATCATACCGAAGCATTGATGGAGCTGGCAATTAATGCCGAGCCGTTAGCCAATGAGGTAATGCAAATTTATTTACCCGCCCTAATTCAAGCCGAAGAGTCTCGCATCAAACTGGCGCGAGAAAATTATGCCACTACGTCTGCATTAACCAATAAGCTCTCGACATCCGTGTTTTTGGGCTCAACATTATTTTTAATGCTAATCTTAATATGGTTTTCTAGGGACTTAATGAGCCGCTTAACCGGTCTCCAATTAGGTGCGGAAAAAATTGGTGCAGGTGATTTAGATCATCGCATCAATGACAAATCCAAAGATGAATTGCATGATCTCGCTGAAAGTTTTAACGACATGGGCGGCCGCTTGCTTGAAGCTAGAGACAAGCTTGATGAGCAATATAGAATTGTTAATGAACAACGTCAGAGATCACAACATTTATTGTTGAACATTTTACCCAAATCTACCGCCGATGAATTAGTCGACAACGGCAAAGTAGCACCCCAATACTATTCTTCGGCCACCGTGATGTTTGCCGACATTAAAGGCTTTACTCTCTCAACTGAGAAGTTATCAGTTGATAAACTGGTTGAGGTATTAAATGAATATTTCACTGAGTTTGACAAAATTTGCGATAAATATAATGTCGAGAAACTAAAAACTATTGGCGATTGCTACATGGCTGTTTCTGGCGTTCCTAGCCGTAACTTATCACATTGCGCCGATATGATTTTGGCGGCGATGGAGTGCATCGAAATAACAAAGCAACTTAGCAGCCGCGAAGACTATCCCGACTGGGAAATCCGCATAGGCATACATTCGGGACCCGTCGTTGCAGGCGTAGTAGGCATCAAAAAATTCGCCTTCGATATTTGGGGGAGCACGGTGAATCGAGCAGCGAGATTAGAAGCGTCGGGCGAAGCCAATAACATCAACATCTCAGAAGAATCTCGCTCGCATGTAAAAGATTTGTTTAACCTCATACCAAGAGGCGCGATCAAAACTAAAGACAAGCAAGACGTCGCGATGTACTTTGTCGACGGCCTCCATTCCTCATTACTAGACGGCCGAATCCCCCCGAGAGCTGGGTTTGAAGAAAGGTACCAAGTTTACTTTAGAGAGGACGCGCAAGCATTCCCGGCGTCACTTGAAAATTTGTCCGCATCGAAATAAGTGAATACACTTAGCCCAAACGCTATCGTAAGATAGCCCTAGGTATCCCCAAGGGCACCTAAAAAATATATACCTTAGATCGAGTAATTGGGGGTAAGACATTTCTATTACTCTGCTTGCGGTAGTTATAAGCTCCACGCACAATTCTCATTACACCTTTAGGTGCAAGAGTACTCGATAAGAGAAAGAGCATTCGAGCTAGCCCTACGGACAGCACGAATGCTCGGTCTTTTATCGAGTAAATAGTCTAAAGCGCGAGCTAATTCCCCCAAATAGACTGCACATATTCAGGGTGATCAACAAACGGGTTTCGATTGCCTTGATAAACATGTGCTGCGTTATTACGATCAATTTCTTTTTGGCTGACCGGGTCTTGTTGATGCCATTGCTTTAGCAAATTGAGATACCAGGTTTCATATACCTGAGTATTGCTACCATTGAGAACGGCGTCTGAGGACGAGCTGTTATTTTCCCAGCCTGCGACTATATTTTCATAACGAGTTGCTACGTATAAGGTGGCGCGAGCCATATCACCTTTGAATTCATCAATTGGTTCGAACACGGTACCTGAATAGCCAAGGCCTGACTGAGCTGATCCGCGAGCCGAACCGTTGTTAGATACAACGTCGTTAGTGCCGACTTCGCCGTAAGGAAAGCTACCGCGATAGGCGTTAACTTGGCCGTCGGTGGCAAAGATAAAGTGCACGTCTGAATTCATCGGCTCTATTGAACCACCAAACCAACTTCTCGGAAATGAGTGCTCACGATTGTAACAATCAGCTTCACTATTGTAGCTACCGCACTGATTAGTAATGGCGGTGTAGTTATAGGGGTCAGTACCGTTAGGATTTTCCGAGTAGATGTCGAGTATGCTGCCGTCGTTCTCAAAGTACAGGTCTAAACTATTGGCCGAATAAAAGCCCCATAGAGCGCCATAACCTTGAGCCGCATGGCCCTTAATAATGTTATGCAATGCAGTTTTCAGTGCAAATCCGCTTAGCCCATTCGCAGCTTGATAGTAATCACCAGTATCTGGCGGAGTTGTACCTGACCCTTGAATTGTAAAGCTTCGCGTTTCATTAGAAGCGAATTGACCGCCACTTAAAAGTTCTTGACCATTTGCCTCAACGACATAGCTTCCATTGCCAAAGCTACAACAAATACCATCACCAAAGGTGTCCGCGATAGCAAAGGTGTAATCGCCCTCGGATAGGCAGAAATCACTTACAAAGCTTTGGTTGTTAGCGTAGTTAGAACCACCTCCAATTGTTTGACCTGCTGCGGTGCTTAACTGCCAGCTGGTTTCGCTACCATAGTTATCGGTATTAATTGTGATAGTAGTAGCTGTAGTAGTGGGGTCTTGACAACCGGTCGGCGCCGGTGGGGTAGTTGTCGATGTCGGTTGAAAGCTATCGACATACACCACTTCTGAGCCGTCAAAGCCTGATCGATCATAAAACCGCAGACCTAAGTTAATCGTCTTAGTGCTGGTAGCTTGGTAGCTGAAACGAAGTTGCTGCCACTGGTTACGAATAGACGGGTCTGAATAGCCTCGATAGCCATCCGCTATGATCCGTGCGGCTACGCTGCCTTCAGTGTGGTAGATCGAGACTTCAAAATCATAGGTTTGGTTAGCGACAACGTCGAACTGTTGCAGCAAGTCGGTATTACTCTGAGACGCCGTGGTCACGGTGGTTTTCAGCGCATATTGGCCGTCAACAATGGGGGTGCTTACTTGGTCTAACAGAATGCCTGAGTCGATGGTGGTCCAACCGGATGGGGCACCGTTAGACCAAGTTTCAAAGGTGCCATTTTCGACTTGAGCAGCCGCATTCAAGCTAGCGGTGGCAAGAGCAACGGAAAACAGAAAGGTTTTAAGGGTCATGTAGGGATTCTCCGAATTGGGTTTAGGGTGTGCTATTAATGAACTTCCATAGTTCTTGACCTATTGTCCACTATAAATATGACAATTACTATATCACCGGCTGCAAAACGTCGCGGGTGAGAGAATACCTCCACACACGGTCTTTAACATATACCTCAAAAATTACGGCACACTATCAAATGACTAGTCGTCTCACGTTTCTTCAATTAGCCGTTTCTCGCGGCGTTGTAATAAACGCAATCAAAGTATCACTCGTGGTCGGCAGCATTTTGGCGGTTATTAATCACGGCTGTGCAATTCTCGCACTCGACATTAGCCGGCAAACTTGGATCAAGATATTTTTGAGCTATATAGTCCCATATTGTGTCGCCAGCTATTCAGCGGCTAGGGCACTGCAACGGACTCGTCTGGAAAATTAACCACAGCCGACTAACCTGATTTAATGATTGGGCCAACTAGCGAACAAGAATCTGAACGGGTTAAAAGTGATCTAGCGGGTCGATATCTAAGCTCCAGCGCACCGAATTAGCTAATTTTTTAGCCGCGTTATCAGTAGCAATTAAGTGCAACCAAAGGGCTAGTGTGTGATTAAGTGCGGAGCGCTGATTGCTACATAATAACAACTGAGCCCGATACCTGCCTGCGCGTCGCTCCATTGGCGCGGGCACGGCGTCCATTAGCCTAACGCCGTCACTCGGCTGAATATCATGCCTCGCTTTACGTAAAAATTGTAAAGCCTGAGCTTGATGCGGTGATTCGGCTCGGATCAATGCGAAACAACCGAACGGGGGGAATTGTGCAGCTTTACGTTCTGCCATCAGGTCTTTGGCAAAGCCGATGAAATCATGTTTAATCACTTTTTCGAAAAACCGGTTCTCAGGAAAGTTGGTTTGAATAAACACGCGGCCAACATCACCGCGACGACCAGCGCGTCCGGAGACTTGTAAAATCTGTTGAAACAAGGCTTCGCTGGCTCGGAAGTCAGTGCTATATAGCCCTTGGTCGGCCTCTAAAATGCCAACCATTCCCACATTAGGAAAATCGTGGCCCTTGGTTATTAACTGAGTACCAATTAGGATGTCGGCCTTACCAGAGCGTGCTTGTTCGAGCACTTCAGCCAATTCACCCTTACGGCTGGTGCTATCGCGGTCGATACGCAACACCGTGGACTCAGGAAAGCGCAGGGCAATTGCGTCTTCTACTCGCTGCGTACCTTCACCAACATCGACCATTTCTGCTGAGTTACAGCTGCCACATCGAGTTTGCAATTGACCCTCGTAACCACAATGGTGGCAACGCATGCGATTTACCCGTCGGTGCAAGGTCAGGTGAGAATCGCAACGATGACATTTAGCGGCTTGCTTACAGTCTTTGCAATACAACACCGGTGCATAGCCGCGCCGGTTAAGAAACAGCATAACTTGCTTTTCTTTTGACAATGTCGCTTTTATCGCTTCAAGCATCGCAGGGCTCAAGCCATCGTTAGTCGGCTGCATATTAAGATCGATTAGCTCTATGCTTGGCAGTGCAACCTTAGTCGCTCGCTCAGTAAGGCTGAGCAAGTTATAGCGGCCTGATTCGGCATTCACGAAAGTCTCGAGCGAGGGTGTTGCCGAACCTAGAATAATCGCTATATTTTGCTGCTTGGCTCTATACGTCGCCACATCTCTGGCTTGATAGCGGACACCATCTTGCTGCTTGAAAGACCCGTCATGCTCTTCGTCAATAATAATTAAACCAAGATCAGCAAACGAGCTAAATACCGACGAACGCGTGCCAATCACTATCTTGGCATTGCCTTGCTTGGCATGCCACCAAGCAAGGTGTCGCTCAGAATCATTGAGCCCAGAGTGCATCACCACAAGCGGCTCACTAAAGCGACGCTTGACCCGCTCAATTAGCTGAGGCGTTAAACCTATCTCTGGAACCATGAGTAAAATTTGTTTACCGATTGCCAATACCGATTCCATCGCCGAGAAATATACTTCGGTCTTGCCGCTGCCGGTAACGCCGTGTAACAAGGTTGCCGAGAAGCGCTGCTGACCAATACTCTGGTTAATCGACTCTACAGCCACTGCTTGCTGCTCAGTTAAGGTAATAAAATCGTGCTTATCAAGCGAACGTTGAGCTAGGGCTGGTTGCGCTTGGGTCTCTTCGACCCAGCCCTTCTCGACTAAGGCATTGACCGCCTGGCGCCAACTTGTCGCCGTATCTTTAAAGTCGTCAGCGGTTAATAAGCTATTTTTCATAAACAACTTGATAATAGCAAGCTGCAGTGGCGCACGATTAAGTTCATCAAGCGAACGGCTGCGACCCACTTCGGTCAGCGCCCAGGTCTTTTTACTGTTCGGCATCAGCTCACCCGCCTGCCGTAAAGCTACCGGTAAAGCGGCATCCAGCACTTCGCCGATGGGCGCTAGATAGTAACGCGATAACCAAAGTAAAGAAGTCCAAAGCGCGTCATCAAATAGGTTGGATTGATCGAGTATTTCGATCGCCGGTTTAAGCTTATTTTCGGGAAAATCACTGTCACTTTTAATCGATAGAATTACGCCGACTAATTTACGCGACCCGAAGGGAACTTTCACTCTTGCGCCGACACTGGGCTTGATCTCGTTTTCGGGCGAGGTGATCGGTAGCAAAAAGTCAAAACTTTGTCTCAATGGCACAGGCACAGCGACGCTAATAATGTGCTCCGATCGTGGCTCAAATATCGATAAAGTCATTGTTTATGCGGGTTTGGACAAGTTGTCATATTTTAATAAAAAGTTACTCACACAGCCTGTGGATAACTTTGTTGATAAAAGTGAAAAACGGGCTGTAACAGTTGATACTTATTGACCTGACAAAAATTGCCTATTTTTTATGCAAATAAATTATATCAATAAAATCAATAGCTTATATTGAATCAAATGTTTCAGTCATGTTACACAAAAAATAAATATTGCAAATCTATTGACTTAAATAATTTGTGTATAACTATTTTTATGCCTCAAAAAACTAAAAATCAGAGTTCCTATTTTTATCAATAAGTTAGCGATTATTATTGAAAACATCGATCAAGATTGCCAGCTAACATTTCTCACTCTAATCGGCGTAATCTAGCCAATACTGAGACCAGAGTATAAGGCAAATTATATTTCTAGCGAGTGACCTTTATCTCTGTCTTAAGGCAAAGGCTATGTGCCTATCTATTAAATGATTTTTAGATCGCCATTAGTGGCATTGATGATGTCTATTTAGAGGGTATTTTTTACGGTACAATTTAGACTGACTTTAGCGCGACCAATCGCACATCAAATCGAGTTTAAAATGGCTAAGAATTACACGGCTAAAACAGCTGATAAATACGTATTATATCAACTGTTTTAGCCGTGTAATTCTTAGCCATTTTAAACTCGGTTTGATGTG
>Ga0075467_10000814_pt1 | contig 25488 bp, 17 predicted proteins | sample DEB08_DNA_9_FD_75067 | JGI IMG/M metagenome (GOLD analysis project Ga0075467, IMG submission 75067) | Aqueous microbial communities from the Delaware River and Bay under freshwater to marine salinity gradient to study organic matter... | ecosystem: Environmental > Aquatic > Marine > Coastal ... | reverse complement strand
GGTTTGGGCGGGGCCGGTTTGGGCGGGGCCGGTTTGGGCGGGGCAATATCCGGGATAGCCGGTGCCGCTGCGGCACTTTCGCCCTTTTCCCGGATCATGGCGAGCGGCGTGCCGACGGCGACGTTGGTGCCGATATCGACCAGCCAATTGTCCAATATGCCATCTTCGAACGCTTCGATCTCGATCACGCCCTTTTGGGTTTCGACGGCGGCAATGATATCGCCGCGCTGTACCGCGTCGCCCGGCGACACAAGCTGTTCAACCAAGGTGGCGTCCGTCATATCGGCGCCCAGCGACGGCATGAGAAATGCGCTCATGGGGTGGCGCCCATCAGGTGTTTGACTGTTGCCACGATCTTGGCGGTTTGGGGAATGGCGGCCTGTTCGAGATGTTGCGCATAGGGGATTGGCACCTCTTCGCTGCAGACACGGGCCAAGGGGGCGTCCAATTCGTAAAATGCGTCTTCGGCCAGCCGCATACCGATTTCGGCGGACAGGCTGCCGCTTTTCCAGCCTTCATCGACGATCACGGCGCGCCGGGTTTTGGTCACGGAGGCGATGATGGTTGGCATGTCCAGGGGGCGCAGGCAGCGCAGGTCGATGACTTCGGCAGATATGCCGTCGTTGGCCAGCTGATCTGCGGCGTCCAGCGTTTTGAACAGCGAACCACCATAGGTGATCAGGGACACATCCGTGCCAACCCGGCGGATTGCGGCGCGGTCGATGTCAACGGCACCTGCGTTTGCGGCGATGTCACCTTCGCGGTTATAGAGCATGACATTTTCAAATATCAGAACTGGGTCCGGGTCCTGCAATGCGGTCCACAGCATGCCTCTTGCATCGTCCATGGTGGCGGGGGCAAGGACGCGCAGGCCGGGAATATGGGCATACCAGCCTTCTAACGAATGTGAATGCTGTGCGGCCAGTTGTTTGCCCGCGCCTGTCGCCATGCGGATCACAACCGGCACGCCAAACTGGTTGTTCGACATATGGCGCAGTGTGGCAGCCGTGTTCAAAATCTGATCAAGGGCCAGAAGCGAGAAATTCACCGTCATCAATTCGACGATGGGGCGCATCCCGGCGATGGCGGCACCGATCCCCGCCCCGGTGAACCCGGATTCAGACAGCGGTGTGTCGCGAATGCGATCTGGCCCGAACTGGTCCAACAGCCCTTTGCTGACAGCATAGCATCCGCCATAGTGGCCCACGTCTTCGCCCATCAGGAAAACACCGGGGTCGCGGGTCATGGCATCGACGATCGCGGCTTTCACGGCCTCGCGGTAGGTTGTTTTCATCATCGGGCCGGGGGGCGCGGGAACCGGCGGTGCAGGGCGATCCGGCGAGGTGACAAACCGTGTCAGTGATTGCACAGGTTCGTCGGTTCCGGCCTCTGCAAAGGCCACGGCCTCTGCGATCTCTTCATCAATGCTGACGATGATCTTCGACACTTCATCGGCGTGTACAAGGCCGCTGTCCTGCAACCACGTCTGAAACCGCAAGATGGGCCCTTTCTTGCGCCATTCTACGATCTCCTCCTTGGAGCGATAGAGTTGTGCGTCGAACATCGAATGGGCGCGAAAACGGTAGGTGCGACATTCGAGGAAATACGGTTTTCCGGTCTTGGCAATGTAATTCAGGGCGCGGCGTGCGGCGACTTCGACGGCGACGATATCCATGCCGTCAACGGCTTCGCTCTGGATGCCATAACAGGCAGCTTTTGCGCTGATGTCGGTTTGAGATTCAGACAGGTGCAGTGCCGTGCCCATTGCATAGCCGTTGTTTTCGCACACAAACATGACGGGCAATTGCCATAGCGCGGCAAGGTTGAGGCTTTCGTGAAATTCGCCTTCTGCGGCGGCACCTTCGCCGGAAAAGCAGGCGGTGACGGTATCGTCCGTGGGACTTAACCTATCGGCCAGTGCCAGCCCGACCGCCATGGGTAGGCCGCCGCCGACGATTGCGTTACCGCCGTAAAACCGGTGATCGCGGCTGAACAGGTGCATGGATCCGCCGCGCCCGCCAGCGCAGCCTTCGGCCTTGCCGAACATTTCCGCCAAAATGCTGCCCATGGGGATGCCGCGGGCCAGAGCATGGCCGTGTTCGCGGTAGGTGGCGACAACGCGATCCTGAGCGGAGAGCAGCGGAATGATGCCGGCGGCAATGGCCTCTTCGCCATCGTACAGGTGCAGAAAGCCGCGGATTTTTTGCTGGGTGTACAGTTCGGCGCATTTGTCTTCGAACCGCCTGATCCGGATCATGTCTTTGAGCAGGCTGCGCACGTGCTCGTGATCAAGCCGTGGTTTGAGATTGGTCATTGCTCATCACTTTCCAAGGTCGAAATGTCACCTTCGGGTAAGCCAAGTTCGCGTGCTTTCAGCAGGCGCCGCATGATTTTGCCGCTGCGGGTCTTGGGCAGGTTGGTGCGGAATACCATTTCCTTTGGCGCGACGGCCGGACCCAGCCGGGTGCGGGCGTGCCCCAGCAGTTCCAGAAGCAGCTGATCGGTGGGTTCAATGCCGGGTTTGAGCGCGACAAAGGCTTTGACGCGTTCACCCGCCGTTTCATCCGGCACGTCGATCACGGCCACCTCTGCGACGGCGGGATGTTCCATCAACGCGCTTTCGACCTCGAACGGTCCAATCAGATGGCCCGCGCTTTTGATCAGGTCATTGCTGCGACCGACGAACCAATAATATCCATCGCTGTCGCGCATCGCCAGATCACCGCTGAGATACCAGCCATCCCGAAAACATTTGTCGTAGCGCGCGGTTTCGTGCAAGTAGCCGCGCATCATCGACGGCCAACCTGGACGCAGCGCCAGTTCGCCGATGGCGCGCGGTTCGGTCAGTTGGCGCAGGCCGTCATCAGATGTCGCGACGATGCCGGCCTTGATCCCCGGCAATGGCTTGCCCATAGAGCCGGGCTTGACGGGCATGGCGGCGAAATTGGCGATCATGATGCCGCCGGTTTCCGTTTGCCACCAGTTGTCATGAAAGGGCATGCCAAAGGCACTGTTGCCCCAGATCACGGCTTCGGGGTTCAGCGGTTCACCGACGCTGGCCATAAAGCGCAGAGACGTGAAATCATGCCCCTTATGCGCGTTTTCCCCGGCCTTCATCAGCATGCGAATGGCGGTGGGTGCTGTGTACCAGACGTTCACCGCCTCTTGATCCAGAATATCGTACCACCGCGCGACATCGAATTCCGCCTCGTCAACGATCATGGTCACACGGTTCGTCAACGGGGCGATGATCCCATACGATGTGCCCGTCACCCAGCCCGGATCAGCGGTACACCAGTAGGTATCGCCGGGCCTGAGATCGAGCGCGAAGCGACCCGTGATGTGATGGGCCACGACGGCATCATGCACATGCACGACGCCTTTGGGTTTCCCGGTGGTGCCGGAGGTGAAGTGCAGAAGTGCGGTATCTTCGGGGTCCATTGCTTCGGTGGCAAAGCGGTCCGATGTGGCATCCATCAGCGTGGACAGGCGTTTGGTATTGGCCGCGTCGCCATCGGTGAGAAAGACGCTGCGCAAATCGGGCAACGCGTCGCGCAGCGCGCTGACCTTGCGCTTGTAAAGCCGTGCGGTGGTAATCAGGGCGTTTGCGCCGCCAATTTCCATCCGGGCGCGAATGGGTTCGGGGCCAAATGCCGAAAACAGCGGGCAAAAGACGCAGCCTGCTTTCAATGTGCCAAGCGCCGCGATGTAAAGCTCTGGTGTGCGGCCCAGTAATGCATAGACGCGGGCGCCTTTTTCGAGGCCCTGATCGCGCAGGACATTGGCAAAGCGGTTGGTCAGGTCCGACAGTTCCTGATAGGTGAATACCGTCCGGGTGCCGGATTTGGAAATCCAGCGCAAAGCGACCTGTGGGCCGTGGCCGGCAAGCACGTGCCGCTCGATCGCTTCGTGGGCGATATTGAGGCGGCCCCCGGGCAGGCCATTGATCAGCTTGCGTGCGTCATTCCATGAAAAACTGTCATATACGGCGGCGTAATCGGCCATATTGGCCGCATTTGCCACCTGTTTGGATTTTGGGATTGTGCCGTATTCCATGTCTTCTGCCGTCCTGCCAACGCGGGTTCAGGGCGACTGTAGCGCCGTGCATGATATTGCCGGGTGATCAAGATCAATTCGGTGCCGCCGTGGACCGTGCCGTGGGCTGTGCCGTGCCCTGCGCGACCAAGCGGACCACCGCGCGGGTCGATTTGCCCTGACCGGGAAAGCGCAGGCTGGTCGGGTCGGAGGGCGCCCCGTCGATGCGCAGCTCCACATCTGCGTGGCCCAGATGGTCCGGGTCCTCGATGATGATTGTCAGATCGCCCTGCGGACTGCGCAAATGCACCGTTGCACCGCCCCAATCGGTTGGCATGCAGGGTTTGACGATCACGTTATCGGCGATGAATCGCAGCCCCAGGATACCGTGGATCGCCAGTTGCCAGGTCCAGCCCGCGGCACCGGTGTACCATGACCAACCGCCAACCCCGATCATGCTGCCGCCGGACACATCGCCGGGCAGCACATAGGGTTCGCGCAGATAATGCGCCGCATCGCCGACTGTCGCGGTGCGCCGGATCGGATTGATCGTGTCGAAGACCTGCCATGCGCGGTCACCATCCCCAAGGGCCGCAAAGGCCAGCCCGATCCATGTCGCCGCATGGGTATACTGGCCACCGTTTTCCCTGATGCCGGGGGGGTAGGCCCGAATGTAGCCGGGGTCGCGCAGGGTGTGATGGAACGGCGGATCAAGCAGGCGGATGAGGCGATTTTCGCGGTCAATCAGCCGGGTGGCCGCCGATTGCATCGCGGTGCGTGCGCGGTCGTCGGGTGGGTCGCCTGACAGAATGCGCCATGCCTGTGCGATCAGGTCAATCTGACATTCATCATTCCGGTGGGACCCCCATGGTTCACCGCCGTCATCGAAGGCGCGCATGTACCACGCCCCATCCCATGCAGTTTGGTCAATCGCTATCCGCAGCTTTTCGCAATGCGTTTGCCAGCGTGCGGCACGGCTGGCCTGATCCGGCCAAAGCTCTGCCAATGGCGCAAACAGGCGGGTTGTCGCGATCTGGAACCATGCCAGCCAAACGCTTTCGCCCTTACCATCATCGCCGATCCGGTCCATGCCGTCGTTCCAGTCGCCGGTGCCCATCAGGGGCAGGCCGTGTTGCCCGGTGCGGATCATCCGGTCCATGGCCCCTGCGCAATGTGCGTAAAGCGTGCCTGTTTCGCCCGGATCGAACTGCGCATAGCGGTCATGTTCGTCAGGCCCGAGCGGTGGCCCGGACAAAAACGGTACTTCTTGGGTCAGGATGCCGGTGTCGCCGGTGGTTTCGACATAGCGCGCGGTAACATACGCAAGCCACAGATAATCATCGGAGCAGCGTGTCCGCACGCCACGTCCCAGCGGCGGATGCCACCAATGCAGCGCATCGCCCGCATCGAACTGGTGCCGCGCTGCGCGCAAGATCTGGTCGCGCGCGCGGGCCGGGTCGGTGAACAGCACCGCCAGCACATCCTGCAACTGGTCGCGGAACCCGTAGGCACCGCCTGCCTGGTAAAACGCGCCCCGTGCCAGCAGCCGGCAGGCGATGTTCTGATAAGGCAGCCAGCGGTTGACCATGAGATCCAGCGCCGGATCAGGTGTCTGCACCTGAACCGCATTCAGCCGACTTTCCCAGAATGTTCCGACATCGGTCAACGCGGCTTTGGTTGCATCGGGGTTGCGCCATCGGGTAATCAGCGCCGCCGCCATTTCCGGGTTATCGGCCTGGCCAAGAATGAAGACGACCTCTTTTGTCTGACCGGCGGCAATATCGAGATGGACCTGATAGGCGCCGCACGCCTCGCTGCCGGGTGAAAAGCTGCCGCCAAGATCCCAGCGCTGCATTGCGTCGGGGGCGTCCACCGTGCCCTCTTTGCCCAGAAACGCAAGTTTGTCACCGGTGATGCTGTGCGGATCGAGCGAGGCAGTCAGAAAGGCGGTCTTGGTCCCAAATTCCGGGTTCCAGCCATTGCGCGCCATGATGGCTTTTGTTGTCGGGTCATAGACACACCGCACATGCGGCTTGGACACGCTTGCCATCGCACCCAGCAGCCATTCGACATAATAGGTTGCGGTGATCCGGCGGTTCTGGCCCGATACATCGGTCATACGCAGCCGGATCAGCTTGACCGGCGCATCAGGCGGCACGGTCACGCGCAGTTCCTGTTCCAGTTGCTGACTGTTCTGCCGCCAGACCGTGTAGCCGGTGCCGTGCCGTATCTGGCAGGTCACTGCGCGGCCCAACGGGGCTGGCGTCGTGGTCCAGAACTGCGCCGTCGCTTCGTCGCGCAGGTACATGACTTCGCCCGGTGCGTTCGTGACCGGGTCATTGGACCACGGGGTCAGCCGGTTTTCCCCGCAGTTGTCCGCCCAACTGAACCCCAGCCCGCTTTCGCTGACCATGGTGCCAAAGGCTTCGTTGGCAAGGATATTGCACCATGGCGCGGGGGTGGATCGGCCCGGATCAAGCTGGATCACATAGTCGCCGGTGTCCCGGTCAAAACCGCCGAATTCATTGTCGAAATCCAGCGCGGCGGGCCTTGGCAGCGGTTGGGCCGCAGCAAAGCTGATGGTCTGGGTCGGCTCAAAAACCGGAACGGTCGTGGTGTGGGCCAGGATATCATCCAACCGTTTACTGAGGTCGTGCACGTGCTGATCAAATGCCACGTAGGCGGCGGCCACAAAGGCGCGCCGGACCTGTGGCTGCATCTGATCGGCACCGACAAGATGGATTCCGCCGCGTTGCCCCAGAAACTGTTCTGTCTTCGCTTCGCGCAACAGCGACATGACCTGATCGCGCAGTGGCGCGTCGTAGCCTGTCATGCTGGTGTGCAGGACCACCAGATCTACCGACAAACCGCGGTGCCGCCAAAGGGATTGCGCGCGCACCAAGATATCAAGCAGCGCCATGTTGTCGATATCGGCCATTTCGATCAGCAAGATCGGCAGATCGCCCGAGATGCCAAACCGCCACAGCTCTGGCTGGCCTGCCCAATCGGGTGCGATGCCGTCGGGCACTTTGCGCAGGCGTCCTGTGGGTTCGAGCAGCAGCGAAGACAGGACCTGCATCTGTGGCAGGTTTTCGGGCGCGATATCCAAAATGCTGAGGTTGCGGGCGGTTGCCAGTGACGCCTCGCGGACGACCCGTGCGACCGATCCGATTGAAAACCGCGTGGCGCAGTCCAGCACCGCGCCACGCGACGGACCGGCGACTGTGAGGAACGCAAACCGCTTTGTCTCAAGCGGTTGCAGGCATACCTGAACCTGCAACGCCATAATCGGATCCAGCACCCAGCCCGTCGTTTGTTGCAGGCCATGGCGGATACCGTGGGGCGCGCGCAGGCTGCCGTTGCGCCCGATAAAGTGTGCGCGGTCGGTATCATAGGAACGCAGGGTGATTGCCGGATCGTCAAACAGGGCTTGGTGCAGCAGGACCGGCGGCTTTGTTTCGGGCCGCTGCGGGCGTCTTTGGAACAAAAGGGCGTGCTGGGCGGCAATGAAGGTGCTGCCGACAAACAGTTTGCTGAAGGCCGGGTGACGTTCATCGTCGTTCGGGGCGCTCAGCACCACCTCGGCGTAGCTGGTAAAGTCGATTGTTCGGATGCGGTCGCTTTCGTTGGTCACGGTAATTTCGCGGATTTCCACGTCGTCGGACGGGGCGATGGTCAGCTCCATCCGCGTGGCGATCTGATGGTCCCGGCGAAAGGTTTCGATCATGTGGTGATGAAAGACGGTTTTGCTGTCCTGACCGCTTTGTCCGGTGGGCATGCGCCCGACCGACCACAGGTCCGGGGTGCCCGGTTCGGTGATGTAAATCCAGATGCCGTGCTGGTCCTGTGTCGGTGAGGGCTGCCACCGTGTCATCGCGTCGCCGCGCCAGAACAGGCCGCCTGCGCCCGCTTCGGATACTCTGGTGGACAGGTTGCCGTTGCCAAGGATATGCATCAGCGGGATTTGCGCATGCGGTGATGGCACCCACGGGGCAGGGATCGGGGCCGTTTTGTGTTGGTCGTGGGGTTCCCAGGTTTCGTCGATCCGCCCGACCTCGACCGGGGCTTCCCATGGGACGCGTTCCTGAAGTAAAAGGTCCACGGCGCGCAGGGATTTTTCGCGCATGGTCCGGCGGACGTGGATGTCATCCAAAAGGACGTTGGCGATGGCGGCCATCGTCATCCCCTGATGATGGGCCATGTACGTGCGAACCTTGACGAAATCGGCAGCGCCGGACAGGCGTCTTGCGGTATAGTCGATCGCGTCGATGAAGCCATAGCTGCTGGATGCGCCCAAGGCTTCTAGCTCTGCAAGGTTCCTTGCGGCGGTGCGGGGCCATGCGCAAAGCGCCAGCGCGGTTGCATAAGGCGCAATGACAAGATCGTCGGTCAGGCCACGACGAATGCCAAGGCCGGGCACACCAAAGGCCCGATACTGGTAATTCCCTTGCGCATCGGTCGCCCCGTAGGCGGATTCCGACACCCCCCATGGCACGCCGCGTTCGGTGGCATAGCCGCGCTGATACGCCACGGCGGTCATTTCGCTGTCGCCAAGCAGGGTATCGCGCCGCGTCGGCAGAAAAAGCGACGGCATCAGGTATTCGAACATGGAGCCGTTCCACGACAACACCGCAGGCTTTCCCTGAATGCGGGTGATGGGGCGCCCGAGTGAAAACCAGTGTTCGATCAGCACGTCATGTTTGGCGATGGCAAAGAAACTGGCGATGCGGGCTTCGGTGGCAAGCAGGTCATAGTGGTTGTGATCAAGCTGACCCACGCTGAGGTTGAAGCCGATCACGAACAGCCGCACCGCAGGATCGTAGAGAAATTTGAAATCCATGCCATAGGCCAACGTGCGGGCGCGGTCTGCCAGATCATGCAGTTCGTCCTGCAGCACGTTTTGCCGTGCCGCAGCGTCCGACAGCGCCTGTTGCAGCGCCCCCAGCCACGCGACGTCGGTGTCATCGGTGTGCCTGTCGGACAGGGTTACGTTGATATTATGCGCCGCAAGGGCAATCTGCCCGGACAGGTCCGGCATGCCCATGTCAGGCTTGAGAGCCTCGTTGAGTTGGTCACGCAGTGGGTGCAGCCGGGGCGGGGCCTGATCGAGCAAATCAAGGTAGGGATGATAGTGACCGATATCGCGCGCCATCGCGTGCAATTGTTGGTGCAACGCACCCAGCCATACCTGAATGTCATGCAGCGCCTGCGGTGGCGGATATTGCTGCTGCCCGAGGGCCGCCAAAACGGCGGCGTCGAGATCGGCCCATAGCGCGTCACCGGGGTTGATGACTGCGACCGAGCGGTCTTGCGGTGCGCGCGACATATCGTCGATGCGTTTGAACGCCCGCTGCGCGCAGCGATCAAATTCGACGGTGGCAGCCTTGGGCAGAAATTGCATCGCATCGACAAGCAGTTCAAGTGTCGTGCGCAGCCCCGCCCGGCACGCAGGCGGTATTGCAGGCTGTTGTGCGGCCTCATCGCAGCCTTGCGCCAGCGCGATCAGCGCCATGGCAAGGTTGCCACTGTCGACGGTCGATACATACTGCGGCTCGAGAGGCGCGAGGGTGCGGGTGTCGTACCAGTTCAGGACATGACCCCGATGCGTCTTGAGCCGGTCGAGGGTGTCAACGGTATTGCGGGTGCGGACCAGCAAGTCATTTGTGCCGATAAACCCCAGATCCCGCGCGGACAGCGCCGAAACCAGAAACATGCCGATATTGGTTGGCGACGTGCGGTGGGCGATGACCGGGTTGGGGGTTTCCTGAAAATTGTCCGGTGGCAGCCAATTGTCCTTGGGACCGGTGAAGGTTTCGAAAAAATGCCATGTGCGCCGTGCGGTCCAGCGCAGGAACAGGCGCTGTCCGTCCGTCAGTGTTTCGCGGCGCAGGACCCGTGGCCGCGCCGTCCAGACCGCGATTTCCGGGGCGATAGACCACAACAACAAGATGGGGGCCGCCGGCCAAAGGGCCATATAATCATACAGGGCCAGATAGCCGCCGATGGTGACGGCAAGGTCGGACGACGGCCACATCAGCCGCCACGCGGTCGCGCGCACCGTCTGGTTTCCGACCAAGGCGGCGTGGTGATCTGCGGTGGTCCATTCGAGCAGGTTTTTCCGGCTGACATAGACCCGCCAGAGCGTGGTCATGGCCGCCGTCACGCTGATCATCGCGTCGCTGACCAGAAACGCTATCAACAAGAACCACCGCCCGCCGCGTTCGGACATCTGATGGATCGCATCGCCCGGCAAATCGCGGTGAAGCCGCCCGGTCAGCAGCCCGTAGACCGCGCCGATCAGATAGCTGGCAGGGGCTGCAAGGGCCAGGAGCGTCCAGACAAGTGCGCTGCCCGGCAAAACCGCCCAGCCTGCGACAAACAATAACAGCAAGGCGGGCGAAATCAGGCTGCGGCGCAGGTTATCGACGATTTTCCAACGGTCCAGTCCGGACAGCCGATTGGGCAGGTGCAGGCCCGATGCGCTGGGGACCCGGCGCCCCAGCCATGGCAGAAGTTGCCAGTCGCCGCGCACCCAGCGATGCAATCTCGTGGCATATTGGGGGTAAGTCTGCGGAAAATCCTCGTACAGGACGATATTGCTGACCAATGCGGCACGGCCAAGAATACCTTCAAAAAGATCATGGCTGAGGATGCTGTTTTCGGGAACGCGATCATCAAGGCTGCGCTGCATGGCGGCAATGTCGTAGATGCCTTTGCCAACGAATATCCCGGTGCCGAAGGTGTCTTGATAGACGTCCGACACCGCCCTTGAATAGATATCTATCGCGGTGTCGCCGGCGTGCAGATGCGCAAATTCAGTGCCGCCGATCGCCGCGAGAATAATCTCGATCCGCGGTTGCATGATCGTGTAACCCGACGACACACGGTCGGTCGCAGGATCAAACGCCGCCCGGTTCAGTGGATGCGCCATTGTCCCGACCAGCCGTGCCGCAGTGCCCGGTGGCAAGTTGGTATCCGCATCCAGCACAATGGCAAAAACACAGTTGCGCAGGGCGCTGATCTGACCTTTGCAAAGCGTGAATTCTGTTGCGTCATCATGCAGGACGAAGGTGTTGAACGCCTCGAGCTTGCCGCGCTTGCGTTCGCGGCCCATCCAACACCCTTCGTGCGGATTGTAGAGGCGGTCCCTGTGCATCACGTAAAACGGGCCGCCGTCCGCGTCACCGTATCGCGTGTTCAGCGCACCGATTTCTGCGGCCAGACACTGGGTGATCTTGTGGTCATCGGGGGTATGCTGCGCGTCTGCATCTGCAAAGTCCGAAAGGACGACGAAATGAAGCGCAGGGTCTGGGTTTGAGTGACGCCGGATTTCCAGTTTTTCGATGATTTGGGCAATTTCATTGCTGTCCTTGATGATCACGGGCACGATCACCGCAGTGGCAATCGCATCCGGTATCCCCGTGCTGAAATCCAGCTCCGGCAATGCCTGCGGCGTCACCAGAACGGTGATCAGCCAATGAACCAGCGTCACGCTGAGCATTGTCGCGGGCAATAGCGACAGTACGATGCCGCCCACCCACTGTGCTGCGCTGGCATCCATGGCGGACAGGTAGGCAATCGGCACGATAAACGCCGCAAGCGCCATGGCAATCAAGGCCGTCGCATACAGATGCGCCGCATGGCGGGCCGCGCTGCCGCGCACGGCGTCCAAGAAAGTCTGCCTGCAGCCGATGGCGGTTTCCAGTGCATCGCGGCCATTGTCAATCAGCCAAAACCCAACGTGATGACCGCGTTCGCCCGGCGCTGCGTCATTGGCAAGCTGGACAGCGACGGCGGCCACCTCGACCTCGGACAAGGCGCTGCGGTCGGCAAGGTGTTCAACGGTTTTGCGGTAACGGTCGCGCGATTGAAATGTCATCTGCGCATAAATGCCGGCGGGATCTGTCGCAAGGGTGGCTTCGACCCGGCTGGTCAGATCGACCAGATCCGCCCATTTTATTCCTTCCACGGCCATCAGGTTTGTGATCGCATGTGCAATCGCATCGGTGGGATCAGCATGCAGTGGATCAAGGTCAAGCGGGACCGGAGCGTGCAGTTTGGGTGTCAGCCGGGCGAACGCCTGCATCAGCATTTCGAGACTGGCCAGTCGCAGCATGGATGGCAACGCCCAGAGTTCTGCGTGGCTCAGCGCCGACACGGTCTGATAATCGTTCAGATACGACACCAGCGTTTGCGCAGACATCCGTTCGTTCGATCGGGTCGCGATATCGGTCGCAATCAAGAACACCCGCGGGGCGCTGCGGCCGCTTGGGTCGTGACCCACGGGCAGGCGCCGGTAGAACGGTCGCGGCAGATCGCTGTCCAGTCGGCGGATCGCGCGCACCACCTGATAGCTGTTATCAAGAAGCCAGTCCGCCGCCCGGTTATGCGCCGGAGGGGGATCCGCACAATAGGCCTTTGCCTTGTCCAGCCAGTCTGGCAGCAGGGACAAGCCACGATAGATGGCCAGCTCGTTGGGTGGGCCGTCGGTGACGCGCATCGCGCGCGCATAGGCCTGCACCTTTGATTGCGGATCGGCATGCAGTTTTGTTGATGTATGTGCGGTCATTGGATCGCATTTGAAGGAGGCCGGACACCTTTGGATTTCGCGTCGGTGACAATGTGTGATCCGTTCGTCCGGTGCTGTTGACGGACCATGAGGACCGGCACCTGCGCATGATCCAGAACGTAGCTTGTCACATGCCCTGAGGGAACATCAGTGTAGCCGCTTTGGCCGTGCGACGCCATGACCAGCAGGTCGACGTTTCGGCGGTTCACTGTCTCAATCAGCGCGCGCCGGACATCATCGCCTTCGACGATGGCCGTTTTGACCGAAATGCCACAGTCGTGCAGTGCGTCTTTGACGGTGTTCAGGTAGTGCCGCCCGACCTGTCGTGCCCGCTGCATCAAGCGGCCCTGCAACCTGTCCACCTCGTCGTCCGGGGGGCCGATTTGGGGCATGTCGGGTTGGGCTGTGACATGGCAAATGGTCAGCGTGGCCTTTTGCGCCTTGGCCAGTCGCACCGCCTTGGGCAATGCGCTTTCGGCGATTGATGATCCATCAAGTGGCACAAGGATTTGGCTATAGGTCTGCGGTGTCTGTGCAAAAGCGCTGCGCGGCACCATCAGGACCGAGCCGATATCGGCTTCGATGACGCGGCGCGCGACATTGCTGGCGTAAATATGCTGTGCTGTGTCGGTGTCGTGGCGACCATCATCGTGCTGCCCCGAAATAACGGTGATATCCCCGGCTTTTTCTGACGCCCGCGCGCAGATTTGATCCGTGGCATGACCTTCGAGAATGCAGATTTCGATCTCGCTGTCGGATGTCTGGTAGTGCTGTGCAAGATCGCTCAGTCGCGCGCGCGCTTCGCGCCGGCGGATTTCCCAATCCACCGGGTCAAGGTGATTGGCGGCGCGGGGTTTCGCGGATTCAACGACATGCAGCAGGACCACTTTGCCACCGAATGCAGTGGCCATCGTCAGCGCATGCGGAATGACACCGGCGCACAGCTGGTTTTCGTCGATACATACCAAAAGATCGGCTGGCGGTCTGTTGTCGTGGTTCGTGCATGATGGTTCCGGCGTTGTGGACATTGGCGCGCTGGCAGTGGCAGAACTCATGGCAAACCTCGCTTTGCTTGGCGTTTCGGGTATGTCGGGCACAGGGATGGCGGCGCCCTGTCAAGGCTACGTCGATATGCCGTTCGTCAATTGATATGGGTCAACGCGCCCTGTCGGTGCCGCGCCCAAACGCGGTCTTTGTTGCGCAAAATGTTGGTGCGGGGGCGTCACAGCCCGAAAAGGCATGTCTCATCCTCGCGGGTGCGCGCAGGTGTGGCCAACTGCCGCCCGGCGTCGGCAGACTTTGGCCATTTCCGTGCCGGCAAATTTCTATCGTTGGTTTTAGTGCGTGGTTGGGGCAATCTGAGGGCGGACCAGTGATCCACCTCGGCACCACATCAATGCAGCATATGAGAGGTCGAAATTGGGTATCAGTCACCGTATCCATCTGCAAAAGCTGACGTCTGGCGATGTCATCCCGCGGGCACCGCATGTGGCGCCGGGAAAAGAATTGCCACTGCGATTGCGTGAACAGGTCCGGGCGTTGGGGCCGATGCCAAAAACCTGCTTGGAGGTTTTTGTTGATTTGGGTCTGAGCGACGGCGAAATCGCACGCTATTTTGATGTGCCGCAGGCGTGTATCACAAAGCTTTGCGATATTTGGTGCATGCGTCGCTGACGTGGCTTGGCGAAAATCGACATGTGCAGCCCCGGCTGCTGATCTGTCATTCGGCGGCCCGACGGGCCAGATCGCTGTGTGGTGTCTGGTAAAGGTAATCCCGCGTCAAAGGTACGGCGTCGATCTTTTTGGATAGCTGAAATTGAAACACGGCTTGGCGTCCATGCCGGAATGTCTGTTCACAGGCGGCCAGATAAAACCGCCACATCCGCACAAAGTGTGCATCGTAAATGCTTTGTACTTCTGCGCGGTTCTGTTCAAAGCGGTCGAACCAATGGCGGAGCGTATAGGCATAGTGCAGCCGCCAGCATTCGATATCGGCGGCCCATAAACGCGCGTTTTCAACGGATGTCATGGCTTCTGACATCGTGGGGATGTAGCCGCCGGGGCAGATGTATTTGGCAATCCAAGGGTTCGTCGCATCCGGCGGGCCAGCCCATCCGATTGTATGGACCAGCGCAATTCCATCGGGCGACAGGCGGTCCCTGATCGTTTCGAAATAGGTATCGAAATACGGCAGGCCGACATGTTCGAACATCCCGACGGAAACGATCCGATCAAACGTGCCTTGCACGCTGCGGTAGTCGCACAGCCTGAATTCCACCTTGTCCGACAGCCCTTCACGGGCGGCGCGTGCGGTCGCGCTGGCGTGCTGTTCCTGTGACAGCGTGATGCCAAGGACCTGTACGCCGTGGTCCCGCGCAAGGGTCAGCGCCATACCCCCCCAGCCACAGCCGATGTCCAGCACCCGCATGCCGGGCGCCAGCATCAGCTTGCAGGCGATATGGTTCTTTTTCTGGATCTGGGCCTGTTCCAATGTGTCGGTCGGGTGGCGGAAATAGCCACATGAATATTGCCGGTCGTCATCAAGAAACAAATCATAAAGCCGACCCGAAAGATCGTAGTGATGCGCCACATTGCGTTTTGAACGCGTGACGATGTTGTTTTGCGCAACATGCCGCAGGGCGATCCGGAGTTTCAAAAGCGGCTTTTGCCACCAGACCCGCGGTGCCGCATTCAGGTTCCGCACGATCATGGCGAGAAAACCCTGAATATCGTCCCCATCAATGCTGAGAGAGCCGTTCATGTAGGCCTGGCCAAGGGCGAGTTCGGGATTTAGCACCAGATGCCGGACAGTGGCGGTGTCGTGCAGGCGCACTGACAGCGGCGCACCGTGCCCGTCGCCGTAATGACGCAGGCCACCGGACGGCATCGCAACAGTCAGCGCACCGTGTCGCAGCATGGATTTCAACATCCTGTCAAGGGCTGCTTGCCACATCTGATTTCCCTTCGGCTTGGGTGTCAAAGCTGTAAGACCACACAGATCAATCTGTTGTCGGCGACTTGGCCGCGTTTATCCGTAGCAGGGGCGGCGTCATGCAAATTGAGCGAAATCAAAGCGTCCTTGGTCATTGCGCTTAGAAATCACGTAAGGATGGAGGGTTTCATGATGTCGGACACGATAGCCAAAATGCACCAGGACAATCGCGTCATCGTGGCGAAATTGGGCGAAGTCGCCGATTTGCTGGACCAACAGGGGGCCGATCCGTTCAGGGTCAGGGCCTATCGGGAGGCGGCCGCGTATATCTCGGATTTACCGATGCCACTTCGCACGGTTTTTGCGTCGGGTGGCTCAAGGGCTTTGGAAGCCTTGCCGACGATTGGCCCTTCGATTGCCACTGCGATCATCGAAATTCTGCAGACCGGGGATTTGCGGCTGCGCGACACGTTGCGCGGCGGCCTTGACCCCGAAACGCTGTTTCAGACCGTGCCGCAGATCGGGCCGCACCTTGCCGCGATCATCCACGACAGGCTGGATATCAATACGCTGGAAGCATTGGAGGTCGCGGCCCATGATGGCAGGCTTGCTGAACTGCCCGGTTTCGGACCGCGCCGGGTGCGCGGTGTGCAATATGCGCTGGCCGAACTTCTGGCGCGGCGCAAACGCATTGGCGCCGCGCCGCTATCCCCCAATCCTCCGATTGCGCAGACGCTGGACGTCGACCGGGAATATCGTCAACGCGCAGCGGACGGGTCATTGCCGATGATCGCGCCGCAACGGTTTAACCCAGACCAGAGGGCCTGGTTGCCAATTTTGCACACCGAAAGGGGCGACTGGCACTTTACCGCACTGTATTCGAACACGTTGCAGGCACATCGGTTGCAACGCACAAAGGACTGGATCGTGATCCGGTACGAAAAAGACAACGAGGGGGCGGCCCAGTGTACGGTCGTCACAGAGCACCGCGGTGATCTGGCGGGCAAGCGTGTCATTCGTGGGCACGAAGCGGCCTGCGCCGATCATTATGCCAAAGAACGTGCTGTGTCGCCTCAATGATCTTGTGGGCGGTCATGGGTCCATATGCCGGGGTGGATGAAACGGGCGCCTGATTTTCGACGAACTGGGTTGGGGCGTGGCCCGCCTCGGCGATGGACCGGGGCGGTATCGCATGGCGCTTCATGATCTGGTCACGCGATATAAGCAGCCATGCAGCCCCTCTGGGCCGCATTTTTCGACGTCTCATCAAAGGCTACCTGCCGACGGGTCATGACAAGGCCGCCGCGTCAGTTTTTTGCGGGGGCGAAGATGTCGGCGTATTGGTCCCGCAGGATATTTTTTTGCAGCTTGCCCATGGCGTTGCGCGGAAATGCGTCAACCACGATCAGCTTTTTGGGCAGCTTGAAACGGGCCAGTGTGTCACCCAAAGATGCCATGATCGCGTCCACCGAAGGTGTCGCGCCGGGCGCCGGCACCAGCAGGCCAATCGGGCTTTCGCCAAAGTCGGGATGGGGCACACCGATGACCGCGCTTTCAAGCACGCCGGGCTGCGCGTCGAGGACCAGTTCGATCTCTTTGGGGTATATGTTGTACCCCCCCGAGATGATCAGGTCCTTGTTGCGTCCAACGATACTGACATAGCCCTGATCGTCGATCCGCGCGAGATCGCCGGTGATAAGGAACCCGTCGGGGCGCAGTTCTTCGGCGGTCTTTTCCGGCATCTGCCAGTAGCCTTTGAAGACATTCGGCCCGCGCACCTCGATCTGGCCGATTTCACCCTGCGGGACCTCTTTGCCTGTCGTTGGATCGGTGATCTTCAACTCGACGCCCGGCAGCGGAAAGCCCACGGTGCCCGCGCGGCGTTCGCCATCGTAGGGGTTGGAGGTGTTCATGTTGGTTTCGGTCATCCCGTAGCGTTCCAGAATCCGGTGACCGGTCCGTTCTTCAAAGCGCATGTGCGTTTCAGTCAGCAGCGGCGCGGACCCGGACACAAAAAGCCGCATATGTGCGGTCAGCGCGGCGGTGAAGCGCGGATCATCAAGCAGCCGTGTGTAGAACGTGGGCACGCCCATCATCGTGGTTGCTTGCGGCATATGCGCGATCATTTGATCTAGGTCGAATTTGGGCAGAAATATTATCGACCCGCCCGCGATCAGGGTGATGTTGGTGGCCACAAACAGCCCGTGGGTATGAAAGATCGGCAGGGCATGCAGCAGGACGTCCTGCGCGGTAAAGCGCCAGTACCTTGCAAGAGTCTGCGCGTTTGACAGCAGGTTTTCCTGTGTCAGCATCGCACCTTTCGATCGGCCCGTGGTGCCGGACGTATAGAGAAACGCGGCAAGATCGTCGGCGCTGCGCGATGCTGTGGCAAATACCTCGTCTTGGTGTCTGGCCCGATCTGCAAAGCTACCTGTCCCGTCGGGGTTCAGGGTATTGAGCACGGCGCCATGCGCGGCGGCGACCGGGGCAAGCGCGGCTGCGGTTCTATCTGTTGCCAGCACGAGTTTTGCGCCCGAATTGCCGATGAAATAATCCAGCTCGGCTGCGGTGTAGCCCGTATTGAGGGGGAGAAATATCACACCTGTTTGGGCGCAGGCGGCATAGACGGCCAGCGCCTCGGGCGATTTTTCGATCTGCGCGGCCAGCCTGTCACCCGATTCCAGACCCAATGCGGTGATCGCGTGGGCAAAGCGCGCGGCCATGCGCAGGAAAACGTCATGCGTCAGCGTTTCGCCGTCAGGCAAATGCAGAAAAGGGGTCGATTTTCCGGTGTGTTGTCCAAAAAGCGTATCATAAAGCGGGTTGGCCATGGTTATTTCCAGATTGTCAGGCGTTGGTGGGAAGCGCCTTGCGCGCCAGCGAGCGCATGGTTGCCGAGGCGGCGACTTTGTGGGTGGTGGCGAAAGCTTCGTGATTTTCGGTAATACGCGCCAGATCGTAGAGGTAATTCACCATCGCACCACCCGACTGCGCCAAGCCGTTGGGCGACAGGTCGGCGCCAGCATGGACATCGTGGATAGACGCCCCGTTCTTGAGATGAAAACGCGCAACCGGATCGCGCGGCAGCCCGCCTTCGCGCTTGGACTCAAGCAGGTAGCGTGCCGCCAATCCCCGTAGCGCGTCGGTGTCGCCGGTGCTGCCACCGTGCCCGTTTTCCGTGATCCACTGCATCAGCCCCGGAATGGGTGAAAGGGTGACAAAGGTCTTTAGCTGGGGCAGGGCACGGTTCAGATCGCTGGCGACCTGTTTGATCAGCGAATTGCCGAACGAAATGCCCGCCAGACCTGCCTGACAGTTCGAGATCGAATAGAAAACCGCCGTATCGGCCTGTTTCTCTGTCAGCAGGTCGCGGCCTTCTGTCAGCACGGAGTGAATGGAGGTGGGTATCCCCTTGGTCAAAGCCACTTCGACGAAAATCAGCGGCTCATCCGGCATCGCGGGGTGGAAAAAGCCGAAACAGCGTCGGTCTGTGGGCTGAAGCCTGCGGCGCAGATCATCCCAGCTGTCGATGGCGTGGACCGCCTCGTAGGCGATGATCTTTTCGAGAACATGCGCCGGGCTTTCCCAGTTGATCGGACGCAGGACCAGAAAACCACGGTTGAACCAGCTTGACAGCAGATGTCGCAGATCGGTGTCCAGTTTGGCCAGGGCCGGATCGGTTTTGATAAAGCGCAGCAGGTCTTTGCGCATGGCCACGATCCGCCCGGTCGCACCCGGTACTTGATTGAGGCGGCGCGCGAGCTCCTGACGTGGCGGTTCCGCTGCCATCATCAGGCGCCGGTAATGCACCTCTGACCCGTCGGCCGCATAGGCATTTGTCGCTTCGGATACGGCGGTGGTATCAATATCCATGTCCACGTTGAGAAACGTGAAGAAGGCCCGTTTCTGCGCGTCGTCCATCGCGGCGTACTGATCAAGGATTTGGCGCGCCAGCGCATAGCCTGACACCTCGCCGCGGCTCCCGATGAGATCGCGGCATAGTGTCTCAATCGTTCGTCCATCTGCCCGTTCGCCGCCCAAAACAGGTATCCGGCGGTCGATCAGCGTTGATAGAAGATCGGCAAGCAAGCTCATAACGCCGGCCCCATCAGATAGTCGGGCAGCCATGTTGCAAGGCTCGGAAAGACGCACAGGATGACAATTGCCAGAACCATGCAGCCCACAAACGGAAGCGAACCGAATAGGATTTTCTTCAGGGATATGTCAGGCGCAATGCCGTTGATGACATAAAGATTCAAACCCACCGGCGGCGTGATCAGCCCGATTTCCATGTTGATGGTCAGGATCACGGCGAACCAGATCGGATCGAAACCCGCGACCGTGATAATTGGCAGCAGGATCGGTGCGGACATCAAGATGACGGCGACAGGGGGGAGGAAAAACCCAGCGACAAGCAAGAAGACGTTGATGATCCCCATCAAGACCCAGCGGTTGACGTCCAGATCGGCGATCCAGCCCGCGACCGATTGCGTGACGAACAGTGACGACAACATGAACGAGAACACGCCAGCGGCGCCGATGATGAACAAGATCATCACGGATTCGCGTGTCGAGTCGCGCAGCACCGCCCAAAGGGCCTGAGGCTGATACATCCGGTAGACGATCATTGCCACGACGATGCACAGCAATGCACCCACGGCGGCCGTTTCAGATGGCGTCGCGATGCCGCCGTACAACGCATAGAGAACACCGATGATGATCCCCAGAAACGGCAGGACGCGCGGCAGAATTTCAATCTTTTGAGCCCAGCTATAGTTGATGCCCGACAGGGCGACACCTGCAGCGCCACGGCGCCATGTGTCGTAGATGGCCCATGCGATGAACAGTGACACCAGCAGCAGACCGGGTAACACACCGGCCAGAAACAGCCGGCCAATGCTGGTTTCCGTGGCGATGCCGTAGACGATCATCGTGACGGATGGCGGGATCAGAATACCCAATGTGCCGCCCGCTGCGATTGATCCGGCGGCCACTTCATCAGGGTAGCCGCGCTTGCGCATTTCGGGAATGCCCATTTTGCCGATGGCCGCACAAGTGGCGGGGCTTGACCCTGACATCGCCGCAAAAAGCGCGCATGCTCCAAGGTTGGACACGACAAGGCCGCCGGGCACCTTGGTCAACCAGCGCTCCAACGCCTCGTAGAGGTCGGGGCCAGCCCGGGTGGATGAGATTGCGGCACCCATGATGATAAACATCGGGATCGACAGAAGGGCGAAACTGTTGAGTTCGCCGTAAAACAGCTCTGGCAGGGCGACGAGCGACCGCGCGCCGTCAAAGATCAGCAAGAACCCTGCCGCGACGATGAGCAGGCCAACACCGACCGATACCCCGGAAAACAGCACCAATATGGTGCAGACGGCGACCAGCAGGCCAACGGCAAGCGGATCCATCAGTGTCTCCGATCTTCGGCGGCGACTGGCACCGCGATATCTTCGCCTTGGATGACCATCCACAGGTCGGCGACGAGTTGCAAAAGAAACAGGCCAAAGCCCAGCGGCACGGACAGGTAGGGAATCCAAAGGGGGACAGCCCAGACTGTCTCGGATTTCCAGCCACGCGCCCATGCAAAGTGCCACATGTCATAGGCGTAATAGAGCATCACGGCGATCATGCCGCTGGTGATGACCAATGTCAGAACCGCCAGAATGCGGCGGCCTTTGGGGCCAAGCAGAGTCGGGACCAGATCAACCCCGACATGGCCCTTGAGCTTTTGCACATAGGGCAGGCCGATCAGCGTGGCACCGATCATAAGATAGATGACGGCTTCGGTTTGCCAGATTGTTGATTTTCCGAGAACGGCGCGGACAAAGATCATCTGGCATGTGATGAAGACCGACGCGAGGATCATCATCGAAGCGATAATGCCGCTGACCGTCGAAACATGTCCGATCAGCCGCACAGGCAGCGGTTGTAAAGAGGCAGAGCGATCCACTGGGCGGGCCTTCCTGAAAACATTGATTGCGCCTGCCGGGCGTTCCGGCAGGCGCAATGTCAGATTATTCGACGGCAAGCGCCAGATCGAGAAGCCGCTGCCCGTCCGGCGTTTCTTCGACGAAGGCCGGGTAGGACGATTCAGCGGCAACCGCGCGCCAAGCGTTGAAGTCGTCTTCGGTCATTTCGGCCAGTTCAACGCCGGCATCGGAAAAGGCCTTGGATGCGACTGTGTCGCCCAGCTTTGCCTGCTCAAGATAGAATGCCTGCGCATTTTCCCCGGCTGCGACCAAAGCCGCCTGCTGTTCGCTGCTTAACCCGTCAAAGGTCGTCTTGTTCATGATCAGCGGCTGATACATGAACCACAGTGCATAATCGCCCGCAGGTGTGTAGCATTTCAGCTGCTCATATAGCCGATAGCTGACAAAGCTTTCCGACGATGTGTTTGCGGCATCCAGAACGCCGGTCTGCAGGGCGGGGTAGATCTCGGATGAGGCCATGGAAGAGATCGACGCACCGGCAGCGGCCAGCATCTGTTCGAATGCCTTGCCCGCCGCGCGGATCGAAATGCCCTGCACATCTTCGGGTCCCGTGATGCAACCCTCGTTAGAGCCGAAGCCGCCGGCAAGATAGCCGTGGACCAAAACCATCACGTCGTCGCCGGCCATGATGTTTTCGATCTCGGTCATGAACGGCGAAGGCGACAACCGATCACCGTGATCGTGGTTCTTCACCAGGCCGGGCATCAGTGTCAGGTTATAGGCAGGTTGCTGACCGCCCGCATATGACAGTGGCAGCACAGTCATGTCCAGCTGACCCCGGCTGAGCGGTGTATACTGCTCGCGCGCTTTGAAAAGGGTCTGGTTGGGGAAAATCTGAATGGTCAGGTCGACCCCGGCTGCGGCGACTTCGTCGGCAACCATTTGTGCCACCTGATGGCGCACGTCGCCCTCTGACCATTGATGTGACAGGCGCAGTTGCTCAGCCGAAGCGGCTCCTGCAATGATAGCGAGCGCCGCGGCTGCGGCGAAAAATGTAGATTTCATGTCATCCTCCCAGTGACGCCGGACCGCTCTTGAGCGACCAGCTGATCGGCAAACATTCGGAGGTTTTGCATCCGGTGTCAAGTTTCTTGTATACAAGGTTTTCAACCTTGCATTTCTATCGGCTGCAATTGATAGTGTTGGCATGGATGTACGCCGGGCGGATCATATTCTTGAAGATCTCGAACAGATGATCGTGACCGGCAATTTTGCCGATGGCGAACGGTTGGATGAAATTCGTCTGGCAGATCACTTTGGGGTCTCGCGCACGCCAATCCGTGAGGCATTGCAGAAATTGGCCGCCTCTGGTCTGGTCGAGCATCTGCCGCGCCGCGGTGTCTTTGTCAGAGAGCCTGGACCCGTCGAGCTGGTCGAGATGTTCGAGACGATGGCCGAACTTGAGGCCGCTTGCGGCCGTTTTGCGGCATTGCGGATCAGTGAGGCAGGGCTGGCGGCATTGCGCGAGGCCAATGATCTTTGCAAACTTGCGGTCGCGACGGATGATGCCGACCATTACTATCGTCAGAATGAACGCTTCCATCATCTGATTTATGCCGCGAGCCAGAACAGTTTTCTTGAAGCGCAGGCCGCGAAGCTGCAAAAACGGTTGAAAGCCTATCGGCGGATGCAGCTTCACCTGCGTGGTCGGCTGGGACAGTCCATGGCAGAGCACGAGGCAATTGTCGCCGCGCTGTCAGCGGGTGACGGATGTGCGGCGGCGGATGCGCTGCGAACCCATGTTGCCGTGCAAGGCGAGAAGTTCCACCACTTGCTGAGCCATCTCAAATCCAAGCGCTGAGCCTGCGTGCTTGAACATTGATCCTGTGGCCTTCAGGCAAGAGGCGCGTCAGCGGCGACCGCTTGGAATAATCTGGTTTTCCAATGCCCGCGGGTCCACGCCGGCGATTTTCGCCAAGCCGTCGATGTTGTGGATCGTGATGTCCATATGGTCTTTCATCGCGATCACCCCGAGGCGCGACAGACTGCGCAGGGTACGGCAAACATGGACGGAAGAAAGACCGACGAAATCGCCCAACTGCTGCTGTGTCAGCGGCAGATGGAAGGTCCAATCCCGGACTGCGCCGACGGCCCTGAGCCTTATGCAAAGTTCGATCATGGCGTAGGCGATGCGGGTTTCCGCGTTTCCCTTGCCTAACCGCAGCATCCGCTCGGACAGCCGCGAAAGGGTGCCGGCGATCACGCGATCCTCCAGGTTTTTGAGTTGCGGCAGATCTTCCAACAGACTGGCCCAGCGATAATCGGGGATCACGGCGACGGTGGCAGAGGTCACGGCTTCGATCTGCAAGGCATTCGTTTTGTTGTTGGCACAAACGGAATTCACCAAGTCGCCGGGGAGCGCAAAGTCGATGATGTGCCGCTGACCATCCTCCATGGATTTTGACAGCGACAGCCAGCCCGACAATACGCAAAACACCACATGCGATGTACTGCCTTCAAGTGCGACAACCGTGCCCGCATGCGATCTGCGCTGGTAGGTTCTCAGCAGTTGTTCGATCATTTCGGTTCCGCTGGTCGTTGATAGTTTCCATGCGGGTGGGGCGATATGTCTTGGCGGCGTTGTCAGTAGATTTTGTTCCGTCATGATCCGTTCCCCACGACATTGCTTTAACTTGCGTTGATGTAATCAAGTCCGCTTGCGCGTTGTTCTTGCCAGCATGTCATTGCGCAGGGGCACGATGATTGATGTGCGTCAATCGCGCGAATGTATGCGGCGACGCTGCCGCGGGACCGCTGTGTCAGCCAACGACTGCCGGGGTTGACGGATGTTAATGCGGCTGCCCTGCGCGTCTCGTATTTTCGGCCACAATCGAAACACACAAATAAAGGGAGAGCTGGCATGGCTGACAAGGATGCGGCGATGGTTGATGATATCGTGCGACAAATGCCTGCGATGTTTGCGGCAAACCCGGTCGTCGGCCCGCCTGTCGCACATTTCTGGCAAGCACAGGAGAAGATGCTGCAAGACGCCGAGGCGTTTTCGGCACACTGGTTCAGGCGGCGCCAAGACGCGACCAAGCTGGCGCTTGATACCGCAAGGGACGTGAGAACGAATGGTGGGTCGGAACCGTCTGCCTTGATCGAGGCGATGCAGGATTGGCAGCAACACGCGGTCGAGCGGATTGCCGAAGATTTTCGGGAATGGGCCAGCCTTTGCGCCCGCTGTGCCGGGCATGTGGCAAGTGTGGATGTCGCCGCCGAGACAGAGGCGGCCAAAAAGACCAGCAACCGTGCAACCGCGCCAACAGCAAGACATGCGACGCCAGTGTAGCCATGGCGATCCCCAGAGGCAAAGTTGCGTTCAACAATCATGAAGGAGAACAAGCGATGGGCGACAAGAGCGCATATGCCCAGAAACTCGAAGCACGGCTCGACCAATGGCGGGCCGAGATAGACAGTCTGCAAGCCAAGGCAAAAGAAGCCGGGGCCGATGCAGAGCTGAAATATCATGACCAGCTTGCGGAACTTCGGGCCAAGCAGAAAAAGGCGCGGGAAAGTCTTGATGACCTGAACAAGGCGCAAGGTGAGGCGTGGAAAGATCTCAAGTCAGGGATGGAGGCCGCATGGGATGATCTGGGCAAGGCGGTGCGCAAAGCTGCGGATCGTTTCCGCTGAACAGAAGAGCATTTGACATGACTTCTGGAATGAATTTGTTAACGGCTTCCGCCGTTTGCATCGGCTTGGTTGTCGGTGGATCGGCGTGGGGTCAAACGGACGAGCCTGTCACCATTGATCGTGTTCAGGGTGAATTGGCCGACGCCTATCAGGCAACTGGACAGTATACGCCGCAAGAACGCGACGAGGCGTTGGCGGCAATCAGTGCGTCGCTTGACCAAATTGATGTGCAAATCGAACGGCTCGAATTGCGGGCGCGAACACTGGCGTGACATGTCCCGCGCTGCGCGTGATCGAACGTCTGCGGTACTGCGGTACTGCGG
>Ga0075467_10000813_pt1 | contig 25491 bp, 20 predicted proteins | sample DEB08_DNA_9_FD_75067 | JGI IMG/M metagenome (GOLD analysis project Ga0075467, IMG submission 75067) | Aqueous microbial communities from the Delaware River and Bay under freshwater to marine salinity gradient to study organic matter... | ecosystem: Environmental > Aquatic > Marine > Coastal ... | reverse complement strand
CCAATACACCTAGCTCTTTAGGCAAGGGAATGACTGGCCTATTTGCAGATGTTAATATTGATAAAATTGATAAAAAATATGCCGCTGACTTAATGAGCCAAGTGGGTGAAATTGCTTGGGTTGAAAAAGAGTCGATGATAGACGGTGTGATTGCAGCGGCAGGCAGCAGCCCGGCATACTTTTACTTATTTTTAGAGGCCATGCAGACAGAAACAGAACGGCAAGGATTTGACCATGCTACTGCTCGGTTAATGGTTCAGCAAGCCATGTTAGGCGCTGCTGAAATGGTTTGTCACAATTCTCACCTTGAATTAAGCGAGTTGCGCACCCAAGTTACTTCTAAAGGTGGCACCACTGCCAAGGCTATAGAATCGTTTCAACAACAAGGTTTAGAACAAGTAGTTTCCATCGCCATGCAAGCTGCGGTCAAACGGGCGAAAGAAATGGCTAAGCAATTTTAGAACATACAACTTAGATAAATACCGAGGAAAATCCAGAATATGAGTTCAGTTCAGTTTTTAATTGATTTTGTTTTTAACATTTATTTAATGGTGGTGCTGCTGCGCCTATGGTTACAATTTGCCAGAGCCGACTTTTACAATCCGTTCAGCCAGTTTGTGGTTAAAGCCACCCAACCAATCGTGGCTCCAATGCGTAGGATATTACCCTCGATTGGTCGTTTAGATACCGCGACCTTTGTACTCGCGCTGATAGTTGCGGGATTAAAGATTGTCACCCTTAACGTAGTGTTGGGAGGATCAGGTCTCAACATCATGTCTGTGGTCATTCTATCATTTGTTATCGTTATTAAAGAAATTCTGACATTGGTGATGTATGTGCTTATTATGCGCGCCATTATGAGCTGGGTAAGTCAAGGCAACAACCCAATGGAATTAGTATTAAGTCAACTCACTGAACCAATGCTGGCACCTATTCGTAGAAGAATGCCTGAGATGGGCGGATTAGACTTGTCGATGATGGTCGTGATCGTTCTGTTATTGTTTATTCAAAAACTATTAGGTGATTTATTTGGCATTTTTTAATTTGAAGGTTGTTTACCCTTACTTATTGAGTATTACATTCGTAGTAGTGCTGATGTTTTTTTCTCAAGCACACGCAGAACAAAAGCAAGTGTTAGGTAACTGGGACGTCCATTATATAGCCTTGAACACTACTTTTTTATCGCCTGAGGTGGCTAAACAATATGGCATAGTACGTAGCAGATTTAATGCGCTAATTAATATTTCAGTGTTAGACAGGAAAGACAAGTCAGCACAATCGGTGATCTTAACTGGCGAAGCTAAAAACTTAATTGGTGTGATTAAAAAGCTGACGTTTAAACAGGTTAAAGAAGGTAAAGCAATCTATTATCTGGCCGTACTGCCTTTTAGTGACTTAGAGCAATACCGTATATCTATAAACATCAACGATGGGCTTGAGCAAAAAACATTAAAATTCCAACATAAATTTTATGCTGATTAATGTGATGTTATTTGTGCAGTAAACGAGAGTGATATGAATATATGTGCAGTATCTGAGATATAAAAAATACGTCTACGCTGTGCCAAATGTGTCGGGTGAGTCGCTACGAGACGCATCTTTTAACAAACATCACCTTATAAAGTTTGGTTGTCTAAAGGGAGGGTATCTATTTATTGCCGCTATTGTGTATTAGTGGGTGAGTAGTTAACCTTTCTTAGGTTGTGATAAATTGAAGCCGTTATTGCTAAAGCGAAAACTATTAACCCTATGTTGTCGATATAGATACAAGATAAGGCAATAAGAAAGATTTAAACAATCGACCTTGATGACGGTTCAATTAGTATCTCCGGCGACTTCCATACGATTATCCACGCTATTGTTTAAGCGTTAATCTATTATGAAAAAGCATCATTATGATATTAAAAAAATGTAGTTATATTTTTATAGGTGTATAAATTTGTGTAAACACCTAAGATCGTGGTGTATTCAATATTCATATAATACGATAGGTTTAGTTCATGTTACTTGAATATTGGTGATAGGTTTGAATCACTTGTATTCTCAATATCTTTTATATTCACATACCTTTCGTTCGAGGAAATCATGTATCCGAACCTTAAACCTGCTAACCCTAATTTCTCTTCGGGTCCTTGTGCCAAACGCCCCGGTTACGATGTCAGCAAACTCGATTTATCCGTATTGGGTCGTTCTCATCGAGCACCTATCGGTAAACAAGCGCTTAAAAGTGCCTGTTTAGATACGGCTAAAATTTTGGGCTTGCCTGAAGGTTACCGTGTTGCTGTTGTACCTGCTTCCGATACTGGCGCGATGGAAATGGCCATGTGGTCGATGCTTGGTGAGCGACCAGTAGATGTCTTGTACTGGGAATCTTTTGGACAAGGCTGGGCCACAGATATCATCAAACAGTTAAAATTGGAAAACACCCGAGTGTTAAGCGCAGAATATGGTCAATTACCTGATTTTGCAGAAGTGAACTGTGAACACGACGTTGTGTTTACATGGAATGGCACCACGTCTGGAGCAAAAGTGCCCAATGCAGACTGGATTGACTCTAATCGTAAGGGGTTAACCTTTTGCGACGCCACCTCAGCAGTGTTTGCGCAAAAAATGGACTGGAATAAACTTGATGTCGTCACCTACAGCTGGCAAAAAGTATTAGGTGGTGAAGGTGGACATGGTATGTTAATTCTTAGCCCTCGTGCAGTCGAGCGTCTTGAAAGTTATGCACCACCACGCCCATTACCTAAAATTTTCCGCATGACCAAAGCTGGAAAATTGATTGAAGATTTATTTAGCGGCGCAACGATCAACACTCCTTCTATGCTGTGTGTGGTGGATTATCTAGACGCCTTAAACTGGGTTGAATCAATAGGTGGCGTAGCTGCAACTATTGCTATTGCCGATCAAAATTTAACCACAGTAGCATCCTTTGTTGAACAACATGATTGGGTTGATTTTTTAGCAAAAGACAGCAACATACGCTCGAATACAAGTGTATGTTTGACCTTCGACTTAACTCCTAAACAAGTCAAATCAGTCATTAAATTATTAGAAGAACATCAGGTCGCTTACGACATTGGTGCCTATCGAGATGCGCCAGCGGGCTTGCGAATTTGGTGTGGTGCCACCATCGAAAATAGTAATCTAAAAGCCCTAATGCCTTGGCTTGAATGGGCTTACCACAGCGTTAAAAAGCAAATTCTTTAAAAGACTAGAACCTCAATTTGAGCCTCCAATAATGAGGGACCAATATGTATAAAATCAAAACCTTTAATCAAATTTCGGTCAAAGGGCTAGAACGTTTTAGTCGTGAAAAATACGAAGTGGCATCGGATATTGGGCACCCAGATGCTGTGTTACTGCGCAGTCATAAATTGCATAATGAAACTCTGGCAGACTCAGTTCTGACTGTCGCAAGGGCTGGTGCAGGCGTAAACAATGTTCCCGTTGAAGACTACAGTAAAAAAGGAATAGTAGTATTTAATACCCCTGGCGCCAATGCTAATGCGGTAAAAGAATTAGTACTCGCTGGACTACTTTTAGGCTCTCGGGGTATAAAATCAGGTATTGACCATGTTGCTACCTTGCACGATATGCATGATGCAGGTGAGTTACACAAAACCCTAGAGATACAAAAGACACAATTTGCAGGTAACGAACTCAAAGGTAAAACCTTAGGCATTATAGGCTTAGGTGCAATAGGCTCATTAGTTGCCGACATGGCACTAGCCCTTGGGATGAATGTAGTAGGCTTTGACCCTGCGCTGTCGATTGAGGCTGCATGGCGTTTATCTAGCAACGTACAAAAAGCTGAAAGTATGTACGCCCTTCTCACCCGTTGTGATTATGTCAGTCTGCATGTGCCTGCTATAAAGCCCACTCACCATATGATCAATCAAGATGCACTCGCACAAGCTAAATCTGGCATGGTATTAGTCAACTTTGCCCGTGAGTCTATCGTCGATCCACAAGCCATAGTCAAAGCACTTGATAGTGGCCAATTGAGAGGTTACGTGTGTGACTTCCCAGAGCCTATTTTTTATGGTCGAAGCGATATAATATCCATGCCACATATAGGTGCATCCACTGCCGAAGCCGAAGAAAACTGAGCTATCATGGCTGCCGATCAAATTATGGATTACCTAGAAAATGGTAATATCAAAAACTCAATTAACTTCCCCGAAGTGAGCATGGCAAGATGCGAAGGGCAACGCATCATTTTTGCCAACAGAAACGTCCCAAAAGTATTAGGCAGCGTGTTATCTGTGCTGGCAGATCACAACGTGAATGTACTCGATATGATGAACAAAAGCCGTGGCAATTTGGCTTATAACATACTCGATGTAGAGCAAATGAAAAGTGGCGATGTGATTGAAGCTATTCGTAATATTGAGCATGTGACGAAAGTCAGGCTTATTGATTAAGGCAAGCCCAAATTCGAGAAAGTGAGTGCTAGGCGATGCTATTTACGCTTTGTGTAAACTCGCACACCGACAGATACTTAAGTTCAAAAAGTAGAGGCACAATGGCAAAGTATATTTCTTGCAGCAACCTATGGCTTGTTACTCTAGCTCATTAGGTAACATACACCATGGATTTTATTTCAACCTATCAAAGTCAAATACATTAACCAGATACTTATATTTACTATTATTCATGACGTCAAAAATTTAAGTGCTGATAATGAGTGTTGACATAATTCATCTGAATAATTCCATCAAATAATGTTCTATATAGATCGCAGGAAATCCTTATCCAGTCCACCGGATATATTACGCAGCTCATAATCTATGACTTCTGCAGTACGAATGGCTCCTGCGGTTTTTGTCATTTCTGCGATTAAAGTGATGATCGTTGCTTCTAGTACTTCGCTGTCGTTAATTTTTTCCTCTTTTGCTGCAGTTAAGGCTGCAGCCATACACTGTTTTGCAATACTATATTTACTCATAATGCTCTCCTTAGCAAAAATCCTAAAAACTATATTAGATACAAAAAGGGCCAGATTGCACCAGCCCTTAATACTTATTTACTCATTCAAAAAAGCCTCGAAAAAACTTTCAAAAAAGCTTCAGAAAAATAGAGTACTTAGCTTTTATTACGCTCAAACTCACGTACTTCATTACGGCCAACAACCATGTGATGAACCTCATCTGGGCCATCAGCAAAACGTAAGGTGCGCTGACCTGCATACATGGCAGAAAGCGGTGACCATTGTGAGATACCCGTGGCACCATGAAGTTGCATGGATTGATCGATGATTTCACACACTCGCTCTGGGATCATCGCTTTAATCATGTGGATCCATATACGCGCTTCTTGGTTACCCAATACATCCATGGCTTTAGCTGCTTTTAATACCATCATACGCATGGCTTCAATGTCGATACGCATTTTCGAGATGACTTCAATATTCTTGCCAAGCTGATATAATTTTTTACCAAAAGCTTCTCGTGAAGTGGATCGTTCAAGTGCAAGCTGCAATGCTTTTTCAGCTTGGCCAATTGAACGCATGCAATGGTGAATGCGACCAGGACCCAAACGTACTTGAGAAATTTCAAAACCACGGCCTTCACCTAACAACATGTTGGTTTTTGGTACTCGCACGTTTTCAAGCTTTATGTGCATATGACCGTGAGGTGCGTCGTCATGACCAAATACATGCATTGGACCTACGATGGTGACACCCGGTGCATCTAATGGCACTAGAATTTGTGATTGTTGTTTATGTGTTGGGGCATCAGGGCTGCTTTTAACCATGCAAATCATAATCTTACAGCGAGGGTCACCGGCACCAGAAATATAAAACTTTTCCCCGTTGATGACCCAGTCATCTCCATCTTCAACAGCCGAAGTTGATATATTTTTTGCGTCAGAAGATGCAACATTGGGTTCAGTCATCCCAAAGCAAGAGCGTATTTCACCTCTAAGGAGGGGTGCCAACCATTGTGCTTTTTGCTCGGGTGTACCCACTCGCTCTAATACTTCCATGTTGCCGGTGTCAGGAGCAGAACAATTTAATGTTTCAGACGCTAAAGGTGCTTTACCAAGTTCAACCGCAATATATGCGTAATCCAAATTGGATAAACCTTCACCTGTTTCAGCATCAGGCAAGAAAAAATTCCAAAGGCCTAACTCTTTTGCTTTATTTTTTGCGCCTTCTAGCAACTCCATTTGACGTTCAGAATAACTCCAACGGTCAGCCAGTGTTTCACCAATTGAATAAAATTCATCTTGGATCGGAATAACATTCTCTTCAATGTGCTTCTTTACAGCAAGGTAAAGTGGACGCACAGCTTCAGACATGCGTAAATCGTTTAAGTCTTCAGTCGACATATTTGTTTCCTTAAAATTTGGTGAAATCTGTCGCGCTTAACTGACGCCACACACCACAAAGTGTGGAGCTTAGATTTCAAATAAATCGCTCAAAATATAATAGTTGAATGATGCAGAAATGGCTATCATGATCGCTCCAAACAGCTGAAACTAATGATATTTTTAGAAAAAAAACCATTTTAGGATTTTTTTATAACAGTGATTTATAGTGATTCATCACTGTTATTTTTAACGCTCTATTTTTAACGTGCTATGACAAAATAACAATTCAACGAGTGGCTGTAACTTAAACAAATTTAATAACCACTAATGCTCTTTTTATCCAGTATTTTTTGTGCATTAGTCACTTTAATGGAATGAATCGAAGTATCCCGTTATTTTTTGCTGCCGTGATAACTGATAGCTAAAAAGCAAAACGGCTTTATCACATTACTTTGGATTGACTTATTACTATCAAAGATAGCTCAGCATTTTTTGTTGTAGTTAAAATCTGAGTAAACCAAAGGACTTCAATCAAAGTGGAGCCTGATTTAGATCTATGGATAACATAACTAGGCGCGCCCCATTTTAGGTGTTCTTTGATCTTGCCAATTTCATCTGAGCTTTTAGTAAGAAAAAAAATCATTGCCGAATAGTGAATAGGGCCAGTTTGATTTGAGGTGGGTAATGGTCAAATGCTTGGTGTATCTCTGAGTTTTCGAGGTGCATTAATCACAGTCGAGTTTACCTGCTTAACTGCTTAACTGCTTAACTGCTTAACTGCTTAACTGCTTAACAATATTGTAGGCATAGATAGAGTCAAGCTTGTTAGCTGCCACGGCATCACTTAAGCCAATAGTCGATAGTCCCGACAATACCGCTAACTTGACCTGCTCAATGGGTGAGCTCATATGATACAAACCTGCATTTTTACGGGCATTAAGTTGAATTTGACGTGTTCTGGGTAAGCGTATATTTTGGTAGGCTTGTAACGCATTTTGAGTATGGCTGTCACTCGCCAAACAATGTGCCAAAACATAGCTGTCTTCAATCGCCATAGCCGCACCTTGGGCTAAAAATGGCAACATGGGATGGCATGCATCGCCTAAAAGGGCAACCTTGTTATCTGTCCATTGGTTAAGAGGTTCTCTGTCAAACAAAGCCCAAAGAAAACAAGACTCTGCAGCAGCTAATAATTCTGTGACTTCTGGATGCCAACCATTAAAGGTTTCTCTCAGTTGGTTGACATCACCTGGTTCATGCCATGATTCTTTTTGCCAATCCCTGCGTTCCTGTACGGCTACAAAATTAATTAAATCGCCGCCACGTATATAATAACAAACAAAATGTTTACCCGGCCCTACCCATAAATTAGCATTAGGCTTGATTAATCCTTTGGGAAGTTTACTTGCTGCAACCACCCCTCTCCAGGCGACTTGTCCAGTAAACTCAGCTGAAGTTTGACCTAACATACACGCTTGCACTTTTGACTTTATGCCATCTGCACCTATTAACAAGTCTGCATCTAAGCTTTCGCCATTTTCAAATTGGATAGTGAGATTTTGGGAAGCGTGCTGATAACCTTGAATAGCTTGGCCTAGGTGAATATTCACCCCCATTTTTTCACAGGCATCATGAAGAACGGTCAGTAAATCAGCACGGTGAATATGCAGGTAATCCGCCCCATATTTTTTTGTGGCTGCACCACCTAAAGGTACACAAAAATAAGTTTTTCCCGTTTGATAATGACGCATCACTGCTGACTCTGGACTAAAAGCTTTCGCTTTAATCTGGTCGGCGATACCGAGAGATTGTAATACATGTAAGGCGTTGGGACTCAGTTGTAAACCTGCCCCAACTTCAGTCAGTAGTGAAGATTTTTCGTAAACAGCTATCTCGACACCACGTTTAGCCAACGCCAACGCTGCACACAAACCACCAATACCCGCACCCGCAACAACATATTTCTTGCTCAAAGCCACTATCCAGTAATTTAGACTCGTTTGCGCCAGATAGTAATATGGTTGTTGGCGGTTTGGCTAGTGCGTTGATCTAATTCAATCTTGCTAGTGACTTGTGTCTCTTGCAGCAGGTCAAACTCTGAAGACATAATTTCAAACAAATGTGCTTCACTGCTGAGGTTTTCACCATTTTGTTTAAAACCACCGATCCAATGTGCCATGTCGGTAATAGATACATCCCAAGCATAACTGCTGCCCAATACCACTAATCCGCCAGCTTTTATCCTTTGGCTAAGTTGTTGTAATAATGTTTGAGGATGATAATTGTATTCAATAACTCGATAACAGATTGCCAAGTCGTAATCGCTAAACTGTGGTTTTAGGTTTAGTCCATCGCCTTGTGCAAAGTGCAGATTTTCTGGTGATTGCTCAAATCCTAGGTTATTCAGGGTAACCTCATGAAAATCGAAAATTTCGCCTTGGGTAGGCATGGCATATCGTAATTGCCCTTGTTCTTTTAAACTAAGGCAATGTTGAATATGTCTTGCTGTAAAATCTATACCATCAACATGTCCGCTGATTTTAGCTAATTCAAAAGCTAAACGCCCAACACCACACCCCAAATCTAGGACTTTGCTAGTCGATGTTAGATAGGGTTTCACTAGGTTAAGAAGTTGCAGTAAGTCATGGTCAGCTTGGTAACTACTGACACCAAAGTGATGGTGTAATAAACGGCCAATGTCTATTTGCATCTCACACTGTGTTACGGCAGTAATTGGGACTTCTACCTGTTTACTTGAAACGTAACGAAAGCCAGCATGTTGATGGAAATGGCGACGAAACGCGTAGCGAGAATCACGAGTGGCTTCATTACCGGTAGACATCCAGCTGCCCCCCTTAATCAGATTATGCTGACCATCAAAAGTAGGCGTTGAAAAATCATCGTATAATGGATGAACCTTAAACCCTTCGTAACCGTCTATAGGGCTTTCAGTCCACTGCCATACATTACCAATCACATCATAAAATTCAGTCTGCTTGAACTTATCGACTGGGCATGATGAAGCAAAATGTTCCAAATTAATGTTACCAGGCGCCTTAGCCCAATAGGCTAGGTCTGTATCTAGATGGTCGCGCAACACTTGCCATTCAGCTTCAGTGGGCAGACGTATAAAATCATCACTGGTATTGTCTTTCCAATTACAAAAGGCCTTGGACTCTAAATAATTAACTTCGACCGGCCAATTAAGAGGCAGAGGGATTTCTTCGGTAAGATTTCGTTGCCAATATTGACCATTTTTACGCCGCCAAAAACGTGGCATCACACTTTTAGTAAAGTCCAGCCACCTTTGACCTTCTTCTGTCCAATAGTTTGGTGTTTGATAACCACCTGCGTCGACAAATTCCATGAATTCTTGGTTAGACACTAGATATAAGGAGGCAGAAAAATCACTCACGTTAATCGGTAGTTGCCCGTATTCGTTATCCCAACCATAAGTTTCGTTGGAATCTGGTTTGCCTAGCACTAAAGATTGGCCTGCAACGCTCAATAAAGAATTTTTTGGTGCTTTGCCTAAATCTGAACAACCTTGCCATACATTAGAAGACGTTAGGTAATCAGTGTCGAGCATACGTATGATCACCGACGAAGTTTCAATGTGAATACGCTCATGTTCACAGCCCATGAGGATCACCCAAGCTAAGGAATCTTGTGAGATAGGTAGCGCCAGTGACATATTATCAATTAAATCCAATACAGTTACTTTCACTTTATCGCGATATTCAGAGACAGCTTCAACACTTGGCCATTGATAATTGCCCGGGGATAAATCGTCCCAGGACATTTCGTCTACACCCACCGCACACACAGACTCGATTTGCTTATCGACTCGATTTTGAATAAATTTGCCAAGCAATAATTTATTCACGTAAAAAACGGCCGTATGTCCATAATAAAAAATAAGTGGGTGACGCAGCGGCTCTGGACGCAACACATAAGCTTCGTCATTATTAATTAACGAAAAAAGCGATTCATACAGCTCCCACGTTTGCTCAAAGTAAGCTTTAAGCTCGGCGCGTTTGTTTTCAACATCACTGCCGGTTAAGAGCGGAGGCTTGTCTAATATAATTAATTTTTGTTTAAGCAAAAGGTGCTTTCCTAATATCTTGTATCTATCTGAACCAACTTTAATGTTGTTAATTCAACTTTTATTAATTTACGTAATAACCGTTCGTTGGTATTTACTGAGCATCATTTCTTTAATCTTTTCACCCAAATCCATCACATCTATATTGGGCATGTCTATGCAGTAATAATCTATTTTATTTGCAAACCAGTTATCATTTTTAAATAAAGACAGCGCACCTAACTTTTCTTGCCCATTTTGCTTATTGTGTTCATCAAACAAAGACACGGGTAAAGCTTTATCTTCAAATTTTGGGGCCGTTTCTGCAACTTGCCACTTTGAGATACCTTCAAGTACATTAATAAGAATAAACAACATATTCAAATAAGGATCATAGTTTTTACTGGTTGCACCAATTCTATGCTCTACTCGCGCAGTTTTTCGCCAATCACCAGCGTAATGCAACACTGAATTGTCGGATGCAAAAAATAGCGGCTCCAAACCCATCACCTGATTGTGTTTACCTATTTCTTTGTACAAGGCAATACTACCTTGATGCCCACCAGATAGCACAACCGGTGAACTAAGTTCAGCGTCTAAACCATAGTCTTGGCGTAACGCTAAACGTTTAAAGGCGTCTTCTTCGGGTAAGAATAAAAGGCAACAAGCGTAACTATTGACCAACAACTCATACTGGATCCATTCACCTAACCCTTTTTGAGCAAATAGATTTTCGCCCTGTTGGTTTTCAACGCTGACATTCATTTGAATCGCATTTGGAATATGAACAGACCTAGTATCCAGTGAAAAAATCGCACCAGAACCATGTATATACCTACCTTTATCAGCTCCCCAAGCAACGGGCACCATCATGACTTTTTCGGCACCATGTTGGCACATTATTGTGGGTAAAACCCGCATAGCATGAGCTAAATTTTGAGCTTCCTTTAATGGCGACTGACCATTAAATAATGATACAAATTCCCATTGATTTTTCCAATACTCAGACTTTAACTCACCGTCTATGCCCAACAGTGCAAGTTTCTGATTGATCCCTAAATAATCGAGCCTTTGCTGATTGTTACGTAACTCGCACACGCCTTCCAGCTCGAAATGCACTAAGGTTTTAAAACCTTTCGCTTCAAGGGTATTTAACAGGTGTAGGATGACATCTTGTATCAGCATAAAGTAAACAATGAATACTTTGTATGGGTAGACAGTTTTGCTAGTGTAAAGCGCAGCCAATAACAATCAACATTATTTACCACGGCTATGTTTATATTGTGTCTTGCAATAACCCCGTAAAATACCTTCAGGCCGTAAACTAAGATGTTTAGTTTGTCTGCCTCGCATACGTTTTCGCCATACTTTGAAGGATCCAATTTTAAGTTCGCTGCGCATTAGGTCTATGAGCTGATTAGAGTTGATGCCAAACAATCCCTCTATAGCTTCAAAAGGCGTTCTATCCTCCCAGGCCATTTCGATTATTCGCGATGTGTCTTCAACATTATAATTTTGTATAGTTTTTTTCATGTTCACGCTTACGAATGAATTCAATATTGGGTTCACTTATAAAAAAAAAAGTGATAATAGTACGATCTAGAAATGTTTATTATCAGTATATATCAACCATATACAACACCGGAGTGACTTTTATCACCGCATCGACTTTAGTTTGGTTTCGTAGAGACCTACGTTTACGAGATAATCCAGCACTTGCCTACGCTAGTGAGCGCGGAACTGTTATCCCACTGTTCATCGTTGACACTGATTGCCCCGAACATTTTATACCTGGTGGTGCCAGTAAGTGGTGGCTGAACAAGTCACTTATTTCATTAAATGATTCACTAAATGGCCAGCTTCACTGTACAAAGGGTGATGCAAGCAAGATTTTAATTGATTTGATTCAAAAACATGATATCAAAAGCGTCGTATGGAACCGAACTTACGAACCGTGGCAAATAAAACGAGACACCCTACTTAAACATGCACTAATAGAAGCGGGGGTAGATGTAAAAAGTTTTAATAGCCATTTGTTGTGGGAACCTTGGCAAGTACTAAAGAAAGACGACACACCTTACAAAGTCTTCACTCCCTATTATCGTCGCGGTTGTCTGTCTAAAGCTGCTCCAAGAATGCCCGTAGAAGCGCCTGAAAATCTAAAAATTGAATATATCCCTAATTTAGATAACGGTGTGAATTCCCTCGAGTTAATGCCAGATATAAATTGGCACACCACAATCAACGAAATGTGGAGCCCAGGCGAACAAGGTGCATCAAAACACCTTAGTAACTTTTTGCCAGACGGGGCCAAAGAATACAAAAACAAGCGAGATATCCCCGACCTAGGCGCTACCTCCAAGTTATCACCGCATTTACATTTTGGTGAAATATCACCTAATCAAATTTGGTATGCGGCCATTGACTCTTTAAATGGCAATATTGAAGATGTAGGCTTAGATTGTTATTTAAGTGAATTAGGATGGCGGGAATTTTCACATTCTTTATTATTCCATTTCCCGCACATTCCACAAAAGAACTTCAGCCCTAAGTTTGAGCATTTCCCGTGGCGCACTGATGACAATTCACTCAAAGCCTGGCAGCTAGGTCAAACAGGCATTCCAATCGTTGATGCAGGTATGCGTGAACTCTGGCAAACCGGCACCATGCATAACCGCTTACGTATGGTGGTGGGCTCATTCTTAGTGAAAAACTTATTAATTGATTGGCGCAAAGGCGAGCGTTGGTTCTGGGATTGTTTATTAGATGCAGATCTAGCCGCCAATAGCGCAAGCTGGCAATGGATAGCGGGCACAGGAGCCGATGCTGCACCCTACTTTAGGATTTTTAACCCCGTTACTCAGGGGCAACGCTTTGACCCACAAGGGCATTACGTAAAACGTTATTGTCCAGAACTTAGCAAGATACCTGACAAATTCATTCACAACCCGTGGGATGCTCCACAAAATATTTTAGACTATGCGGGTATTAAACTAGGTGATAACTATCCTAAACCTTTAGTTGATTTAAAAATATCACGGCAGCGTGCTCTTGATGCGCTAGCACAATCGAAACAACAACCAGATGAAGAGACAGTTTAAAATGGCTACTCTCAGACTAATACTTGCTGACCAACTGAGCCATTCTTTGGCCAGTCTTCAACATTGCGACTTAGACAACGACTGGATATTAATCGCCGAAGTGCGTCAGGAAGCTAGTTACGTTAAACATCACCAAAAGAAAATAGCTTTTTTGTTCTCAGCTATGCGTCACTTTGCCCAAGAATTAATATCTCAGGGATATAACCTTCATTACACCCGTTATGACGACCAACACAATCAAGGCAGTTTATTTGGCGAAGTTGAACAGCTGTGCAAACAAAAAAATATCAATAAAATAGTACTGACTCACCCCGGAGAATATCGTGTACTAGCAGAAATGAAAAGTTGGCAAGACAAGTTAAATATACCTGTTGAAATCTGCCAAGATGATCGCTTTTTATCAAGCCTTGATGAATTCGCCACTTGGGCAGAGGACCGTAAGCAATTACGTATGGAATTTTTCTACCGAGAAATGCGTAAAAAATGGCACTTTTTGATGGATGGTGACAAACCAGTAGGCGATAAATGGAATTTTGACAGTTCAAACCGTAAAGCATTACCCAAAGGCATGTCTCCGCCATTACCCACAAAGTTCGAACCTGACTCCATTACTCAAGACGTGTTGCAATTAGTAGCAGATAATTTTAGTGACCATTTTGGGGAACTGGGTAATTTTCACTTTGCCGTCAATCGAGAACAAGCATTGGTTGTTTTAGATGAATTTGTTGCCCAGCGCTTAATTCATTTTGGCGATTACCAAGACGCTATGGTGCAAGGCGAACCTTGGATGTATCACTCGCATATCGGTTTTTACTTAAACTGCGGGCTATTAACGCCCAAAGAAGTGATTGAACAAGCTGAGAACGCATACCGAAATGGTGATGCCCCGCTAAATGCTGTTGAAGGCTTTATTCGTCAGGTATTAGGCTGGCGCGAATATGTGCGCGGTTTGTATTGGCTAAAAATGCCTGATTACAAAACTGAAAATTTCCTCGAAGCGACTCGCTCACTTCCTAAATTCTTTTGGGATACAAAAACCAAAATGAATTGCCTACATCAATGCATCAAAGAAACCTCAGAAAACGCTTATGCCCATCATATCCAGAGATTAATGGTATTGGGTAACTTCGCTTTACTAGCAGGTCTGCACCCTGATGAAGTCAACGAGTGGTATTTGATTGTCTATGCCGACGCTTATGAATGGGTAGAAATGCCTAATGTCACCGGCATGATCCTCTTTGCAGATGGCGGTTTACTGGCTAGTAAACCTTATGCAGCAAGCGGTAGTTATATCAATAAAATGTCTAACTATTGCAAAAGTTGCCACTATAAGGTGAAAGAAAAAAATGGCCCTCAAGCCTGCCCATTTAATTATTTATACTGGGATTTTTTAGACCGAAATAAAGAAAAGTTAGGTAATAATCCGCGTTTGGGTATGCCCTACCGTACCCTAAACAAAATGACTGACGAAAAGCGCCAAGCTATCCAGCGAGACGGACAAATATTTTTCAGCGCCTTAGACAATAATGAAAAAGTCTGAGCTGCCCAGTAAAGTTTGTACTGTATGCAATCGTCCTTTTAATTGGCGTAAAAAGTGGGAGAGATGCTGGGATGAAGTGAAATATTGCTCGAAACGCTGTCGTCAGGAAAAGAAAATAGAGGGATAAAATTTTCTATTTTCTATTTAGTACACATCTATTCGAATAAAAATTACTGAATAGTCTTAATAACTTTCAGGATCGCTATTTCTTAATGTGTTCGAAAAATATTTTATAATAAATATTGGCAATATAATGATAGTGGTAAACCTTCCAGTTACACCGTAATAATTAGTTTGAAGTATATTATGTCCAAAATACAATACAGTCTGAGGCGTTTTTATGTACTGCATATTGATTAACGAAGATGCTGAAGGTGCTGAAGGTGCTGAAGGTGCTGAAATTATTGTCGAGTTAGATGCAAAACTTCGTTGATAATTCGCTGTCAAAGCTCAGTTACTTATAATATAAAACTGCGGCAAGTGACGAAAACAGCGAATTAATAAGCCTAAATAAAAAAGAAGACATGTAAATTCGCCACTTGGTCAATTTACTAGAGTGATGGGGTATCACCCTAACTTAAAATTCACTAATACCTCATTACAATTGGTCCTTCGCCGCTTCTAACTCAAGGTTTAAACGATCTTCTTCATCTGCTTTAGGCTTTGTAAAACGGGCAAAGGCGTAATACAGCACGGGTGTCAAAAACAAGGTAAAGACAACCGCTAAACCTAGACCGCCAAAAACGACCCAACCAATAGCATTACGTGCTTCCGCGCCGGCGCCGGTAGAAAGAATAAGTGGTAACCCACCTAAGATAGTAGAAACTAAGGTCATCATAATAGGGCGTAGTCTTACCTTACCGGCTTCAATAATTGCTTCTTTCACGTCCATCCCAGCATCACGCAGCTGATTAGCAAATTCAACCAGCAAAATTGAGTTCTTAGCTAATAAACCAATCAACATGACTAAGCCGATTTGCGAGTAGATATTGATTGATGTACCAGTAAAGTACAGTGCATAGATAGCAGCCGCAATACCAAAAGGTACGGTTAACATTACTACTAAAGCACTGTTAAAACTTTCAAATTGTGCGGCCAAGACCAACAGCACAATTAAGAATGCTAATAAGTAGGTCAGCATGACTTGTTGATTGGTTTCTTGATAGGTTAGCGCTTCACCTAAAAACACCACGCCGATACCCGCAGGTAGAGTGTTGTTGGCTAATGCTCTAATGGAGGTAACAGCTTGCTCAATAGTAATTTCAGCAGGTAACTCCATTTCTAATTCTATTGCACGCCGCTGAGCGTGACGCTCTAGTTCAGCAGCTACGCCTTCTTCGGTGACGAAAGCCACGCTAGAAAGAGGGACTAAACCACCCTTGTTAGAGCTAACATACAAATTAAGGATGCTAGCTGGATCTAACGAATTTCGGTTACTGGCTTGCAATATGATAGGCACAGCCTGATCGCCTACATTTAAATCAACAATATCATCACCGTTGATAGCTGCACGTAAAGTGCGTGATACATCATCAAAAGCGACACCTAACTCTTCAGCTCGACGTCTATCGATGCTCACCCTTAATTGCGGCTGAGTCGGCTCGTAAGAAATCTTAACTCTGCCTAACTCTGGCAGTGTGTCTTCAATTTGTTTAGAAAAGTCGAGCGCAGCTTGATAAATGTCTAGATAATTATCGCCCGTCAAGGCCATTTCAAAGCCCCCGCCAAATCCCCGTAAATTCAGACTGTTGCTACCAAATGCGCGACCTGGCGCGCCTGCAACTTGTGATAACATGGGACGTAATTCGTCAATGATCTGTTGTTGTGAGCGGTCTCTATTTTCCCATTTGGCTAAAGGTACAGTGATAAACAGAATATTAGGATCCCAACGGCCGACAACGGTATAAATTGATTGGATTTCGCCTTGGTCAATATTAGGCAAAAGTAACGCTTCCGTTTTAAGGGCTTGCTTATCCATAAAGTTAATACCTGTGCCGTCAGGGCCTCGGGCAAATATACGTATCACGCCTCTATCTTCGGGGGGGAGTAACTCGTTATCCAATTCATTAAACACATAATAAGCGCCAGCACCTATTAATGTGCAAAAAACGACAACGGCAACCGAAAACTTTAAAACAAAATGTAAAGCGCGCTCATACCCATTGACACATGCAATGCCAAAACGACTGAGCAGGCCCATTTTTTTTTGTTTTGTAACATTTATAGCGGGAATTTTTGCTGTCAGTGCAGGCACCAATGATAGTGCAACAAATGATGAAATAATCACACTTCCAGCTAATACCCCACCAAATTCTCTAAATAGTCGTCCTGCCGTCGAGGGTAAAAAAGCGATGGGTACAAATACTGCCACTAATACCGCTGTGGTAGCCACTACAGCAAAAAATACTTCACGCGTTCCTATTACCGCTGCCGCTCTAGCTCCCATACCTGCAGCTCGGCGACGCTGGATATTTTCTGATACCACTATGGCGTCATCCACTATCAATCCAGTGGCTAGAACCAAAGCCAGTAAAGTCAGAATATTAATCGAAAAACCAAACATCCACAGAATTGCCAAAGAGCCAATTAAGGAAACAGGGATCGCTAACGCGGGTATTAAGGTCGCTCTAAATTTGCCAATAAATAGCCATAATGTCGCTATCACTAAAGCAATGGTTAACACCAGTGATTGCAATACTTCGTCAACTGAGTCGCGAATAAACTCAGCATCGTCTGAGGTAACTGTCATCTCTAAATTAGGAAAACGTTGACGCAGACTATCCACCATTGATAACACTTCATCTGAAATTTCGATGGTGTTAGAGCGTGCTTGCCTAATCACACTTAAACCAATAACAGGCTTACCATCTAAACGCACGATACTGCGAAGGTCAGCGGGACCAAAATAAACGCTGGCTACATCTCCCACTTTGACGTCACCTGAGATCACAATGTCGCGCACGTCTTGTTCGTTAACAGATGTAGCATCAGCACGCACGATTAACTGATGATCAGTAGAACGGATACTGCCAGCAGGTACATCAAAGGGTGCGGTACTCAGTGCTCTAGCCACATCGGATATCGATAACTGGAAGCTGGTTAATCGTAAATTATCGACGCTGACTCGCAGCACACGCTGGCGATCGCCATCAAGACGCACATCTGCCACACCAGGTACATTTAAAAATAATGGTGCTAAGTCTGTTTCAACTATATCGGTCAGGGTTTCTAAATCATATTTTTCACTAGAAACGGCAATGTTAACGACGCCTTGCGCGTCGTTATCCGCTTTAACAATAGCTAGCTGTTCAACTTCTGCAGGTAATCTCCGCTCGACTTGGGCAACTGATTCACGGGTTTCGTTAGCGGCATCTTCGATGTCGATACCGGGACGAAATTCAACTCGAATGCGGCTATTGCCTTCTTCACTTTGGGCTCGAATGGCTTTCACACCACTCACTCTTGCGACGGCCCCCTCAAGTCGACTGGTCACTTCAGAGTCTACGGTTTCAGGTGCGGCACCGGGATAGTTAGCAGAAACGGTAATAATAGGCCGGTCAACGTCTGGTAATTCGCGGACTTCAAGAGAATAAAGGGCTGCAATTCCGGCTGTAACAATTAACAGATTCAGCACTAAAATCAATACTGGTCTGCGGATAGATAACGAAGGTAAGTCGTCTTTAAAAAGAGTATTTTTGAACACTAGCTTGCAACCTTTGGTTCAGCGTTTTTTTGACTCAATTTCAATTCACTATCTTGGATATTTTGAATTTTTAAGGCTTGACCGTCACGTAACCCTTGGATCCCCTCTACAATCAAGGTTTCACCATCACTTAAATTTCCGGTCACCAGGATTCTGCCTCTCAACCTTTGTTCTATTTGCACATTTACCCGTTTGGCTTTTTCGTTTTCAGCTAACCATACAAAGGCACCGTTTGCCCCCCAAGATAATGCTGCCTCGGGGATCGCTATATATAATTCCCCACGTACCTCTAATGTCACTCGAAAACTCATACCAGGACGATATTGATCGTTTAAGTTGTCTAATAACGCTCTTGCTCGTATGGTTCTATCTTGAAGGCTGACTCGGGAGTCAATTTCAGCTACTTTTGCGGGTAACAGAGTCAACCTGTCAGTCCAAGGTTGCAATTGAACCATAGGTTTTTCCATCAAATAAGATACCGCTAATTCAGGTGCAACAAAATTCACAAAAAGTCTGGTTCTGTCATCTAAGGTAGTTATTTCAGTTTGTGGGGTGATACGATCCCCAGCCTCAACATCAGTTAAACCCACAATGCCGTCAAAAGGTGCACGCACTAAGCGATCTTCTTTATTCTTTTTCGCTTCTAATAGCGAAACACCAGCCAATCTAAATATTGTGTTAGCATTATCAACTTCACGCTCAGTAACCGCACCTTTTTTAAAGCTATTTTTAGCCCTATTAAGATTTTTTTGGGCGTCTTCCAACTCAATTTCTGCTCGCTGCATATTGACATCTTGTAACCCACTGTCTAACTCAAGTAAAACCTCATCTTTTTTTACAGTCTGTCCTGGTACAAAGTTTACAGATGTGACTTCATCTGAAACACTGGCAAAAAGTGTCACAGAACGTCTTGCTTGCGCTGAACCTACAGCCTCTATTTTTGACGTTTCATATTCAAAACTTATTCTCTGTACCACAACGATACGTGGGCGATCTGCACCGCGGTATTGAGCTGCAGCAGGAAACGTCAGCATAAGCATCCCAAAAGATGTAAACAGAATGATGAAGGTGAATAAACGAGATGACATATTAAGAAAAATTCCTGCGCTATTAATCTATTGAACAGTGTATAACAGTAAATAGAGCAAAGATGATCACTTTTTTAGGTCTTTGCTCAGCAGTAACTTGTAAGGTTTTGTTAACGTTTAATGTCTCAAATTGAATGCGTGTGCACCCTAGCTTCCAACAAGCTTTATATTAAGTGTGTACACTTTATTAAACTTGTATTGAATCAACGCCTTAAAAACCAAAACATCTTTTAATAATTTAGGTCTTTCACGTTAAAAATGATGCTCAAAATATACCTGCAGACCCCAAAGGTTACACACAAAAGCGGATGTATATCATTGATTGACAAACATCCCACGACATTTTTTTACCTAAGTCACACATCAATGATGAGGGACTTTCTACACACGAAAATCGCTCGTTTTATGCCAGCGAATCTATTTTATAGTGAACGCAGGCTGGTATTACTTATTTTAGCGTTACGAACTCGCACTGTTCAGACAAAATTGAAAGCGATGATCCAGTAGCAATTATGATCTTTGGCTAGAGACACACAAGAAGCATTTGAAGATAGATGTATACTCTACGCTCATCCTGAAACGAATCAGCTTCCTAGTACATCAGCAATGGTCAGCCACACTTTTGGGTTAACGCCCAATCCCATATGAGAGCCATTCACTTCAATATTAGTAGCTTGATGGTTATATATATCGACTGAAGCCTGCCAAGCAACTACACCATCAGATTTGCTATAGATTGAAGTGACAGGCTGAGTCAAACCGATAGAGTTGCGTTGATGTACGTCTAGTTCAAACTCATCTAAATCAATATTATTTCGCTTGGCATATCTTTTACCAACTGAAGTAAATTTAGGGCCACCCACTATAGGTGTGCCCAGAGTTAATACTTCTTGAACTACATCAGGGAATAAGCGTGCGACTTCTCGGGTAAGAACGCCACCGAGACTCCAACCGATTAATGTTACTTTTTCACCGCCTACACTTTGTGATACGGATTCGACTCGATCACCCAATCGCATCATATCAGCGTTGACTTTGCCCATATTTCGACCTAACTCGGTGTAATAGACATCATAATTAAGATACTTAAGGTAGGCACCGAGTGGGCGCATGGAGTGATCATCAGCTAAATAACCCGGCACTAACAACACAGCTCGTCCATTACCTCTTGGTGCTTGTCTTAATGCATGAACATGAAGTGCAACCGAAGCAAATTCAAAAGGTGCTCTAACCTCTCGCAAAATGTCGAATAAAGAGGGTTTGGAAAATTGTGGTGGTTTTGTCAATTCAATATTCAAAAGAAGATCCTTATCTAGAGGTTTTATACTACAGACAAAATATTGATATCATACAAATTAGTATGATGCTGGTAAATAAGTTACATATTTTTGGGACGATTAGGCAGAGTGTGCCGTCTCAATATTCGTCGTCCCTCTGCTTGCACATCATCACGTTTTTGGAACGCCCATAATTTGTCTCTGGCAGCTTTTGAACTTGCTTCAAAATCAATAATAGGCATGGGATAATCAACGCCTATTGTTACATCATACATCTGCTGTTCCATTTGTGTTAGTTGCCAAGGTTGATGGATCAACTCTGTGGGTAATTCTATTAGTTCTGGGCACCACTTTCGAATAAAATCACCTTTGGGGTCTTTTTCTTGGGATTGTTTAATCGGGTTATACAATCGAATTAAGTTAATACCAGTGATACCGGCTTGCATATGAAATTGTGGATAATGAATACCCGGTTCAAAGTCTAAAAATAACTTGGCTAAATGTGTCACTCCAGCGCGCCAGTCGACGTCGAGTTGATGACACAAAAAACTCACTAACATAGAGCGCATCCGAAAATTCACATACCCAGTTTGATGTAAACAGCGCATACAGGCATCGATTAATGGAAAGCCAGTTTGACCTTGCTTCCATGCCTCGATGTTGGCTATGGCTAATTCGCTTTGATCATATTGATATTTTTCGTAGGCTCGATTAACGGGTCGAAATTGCATCTCAATTTCACTCTCAAATTTTTGCATAAAGTGACAATGCCAATGTAACCTTGAAGTGAAAGCAACCAGCGATCTTCGCCACCCCTTTTTTTGCCAATTACTTAGCGTAAATTGATACACCTGCCTAAGGCTGATATTTCCCCATGCTAAATAAGGAGATAACCTTGAGCATGATTTACGGCTGGCTGTAGGCCTAGAAATGGAGTAAGCGTAATCCTTCCCTCTCTCAGTAAAGAAATGATGCAACGTATACCATGCACGTTTTTCTCCCCCCGCTTGAAATTGAGGAGCGGGTGTTTGCCATTTGTCAGGTATATCAAGCTGTTGCTGTTGAAACACTGGGTGCGTTTGAGCAACAAAGTTGATATCTTCCAGAGGCCTATCAAAACATTGATGGCGCATACGTTTTTGCCAGTTCTTGTCCCAATCATTGCGCTGAGTTAACCCACGGATAACAGCACCATAACCGAATTCTGACCATCGAATAGCGTTTGAATCGCACCATTGCTGCACCGCTTTGTCTCGCTCAAAAGTATTGCTTAAACCAATTTCCTGATAACTGTAGATATGTTGAATCGTGAGGGTCTTTTGTATTTCTGAAAAAACAGCGGTGGCTTCGCCCTGCATGACAAGTAACTGACAATTAAAAGGGCCAAGCTGTTGATTAATATCTTGTAAAGATTGCCAAATGAAACGCCAATGACGAACATCGTAATGCGGATCGTTTAATAAGATTGGTTCAATTATGTAGATAAGCAGTATTGGGTTAGCGTCAGCTGAAGCATTGAACAAGGCTTCATGATCCCTGAGTCGTAAGTCCCGTTTTAACCACACCAAATTGACCTTATCGGATCCCAAATCACCAATATTATTAATTGCCACTACCTAACCATTTATGCCTAAACACAGCCTGTGGATCATATATGGCTGTTTGTTTGTTTAAATCAAAACGTCTATGGCCTCGGGGATCAGCACCAACACCTGCCAAGTATTGCCAATTTCCCCAATTACTGGCCACATCGTAATCAATCAGCTGCCGTTCAAAGTACGCCGCGCCATAACGCCAATCTAAACCCAGCTCATGAACAAAACAGCTAGCAACTAGCTGTCTGCCACGATTTGACATATACCCTGTTTGCTCAAGTTGGCGCATACAAGCATTCACTACAGGATATTCGGTCATGCCTTCACACCAGCAAGTAAACCTGAGCTGATTAAACTCAGTTAATGGTGCGACTTGTTGGATACCAGAAAAATGAAATAACGTGTCTTGGTGTTTGGCTAGATACCACTGAAAATATTCGCGCCATAACAATTCAAAATAAAGCCAGTAGCTAGAATCATTCGCTCCGCGCTGGGCTTCGTATTGTTTAATAGTGTGATAAACCGTTCTTACCGACAAGCATCCGTTTGCCAACCATAATGACAACTTACTTGAACTATCCCAATCATCGAGTGCGTTGCGAGTCTGTTTGTATTGTCTAATAAGGTCAGTACCAAACAAATAGTTATTTAACTGCTCCACAGCTGCAATTTCGCCACCCTTTATATTATCCTGCGGTATTAATGGTTGTTGTATTTCAGGAGTCGGCCATATCGCACTGGGAAGCACTGAAAGTGCTTCAACAGGTAAATCAATCGTAAGACTCTCTACTTGTTTTCTAAAAGGTGTAAAACTTTTTGGTAAATATTCAAGTTCAAAAGGTAAGTCGCTCGAGGAGAAAAGTGAGTGGCCAGTCTCACTGATGAATTTGGCTTGGGGGTAAGCATTTTGTAGGGCTGTAAAAGAATTTTGTTCATAAACACCCGGATGAAAATCAGCAGCGATATGCGTCACTTTATGTTGCTGAATTAAGTCGGTCAAAGTGGAATGGGATGGAGAGTCTAAAATTAACAGAAATTGTTTTTTTTGCCTCAGGCTCTTATCTAGGGCCAATACACTTTGATATTGAAATATTTCTTTAGGTTTACCCGTATAGACTTCACAAAGACTGCCTTGCAGCTCTTTATTGTAGCCTTGAATGTAAACACAAATAAGCCGGTCGACTTGTTTGCACAATTTGTTAAAAGTAGGGTTATCGGTCAAACGTAAATCGTGTCTGAACCAATACAATCCTGTGGTTATTTTAGCTGTCATAAAATGTATAGGTATCTCAAGCAAAATCAGATCAGTTAATAAATGTCAAAATATGACTAAATTTTCGTGAAAATTGACACAATATAAAATGGCTAGAATCAGAAACCTATCGTATGTTTAGAGGCATAATAAATGTCATAAAATAATTGGTTAAATTTCAGCTTTAAAATGTGACTAATTAATGTCATCACAATTAAACCTAAACTAGTGAATTTTGGTAGAATTTCTAATGGCAGTAAATGGTTCAGTATAGTGGTAATTATGACGTAATTCACAACACATAACGACTTACATTATTTTTTCTTAAAACAGGCAAAAATAGCGGTACGTCTCATTAAGAGAAGCAACAATCGTTGCTGTTATAGATACTACCCAAGACAAAACCAACAATACACTGTGATCAATATAGACACTAGGAAACACTAGTAAACACCCATGGAGATTTACCCAATGTTGAAGTCGATACAAGTAGGTATTTTAATTTTAACTATTAGTTTTAATACGCCAGGAATGGAATCTAACGACCCCTATGTATTTGTTAAAGACGTAGCAACTGCCACTTTCGCTGAGATGAAACAAAACCAAGCCCTAATAAAAAATGATCCTCAAGCATTGAGAAAAATTGTAGAACAACAATTAATGCCTCATGTAGATCATATTTACGCGGCTCTGAGTGTCTTGGGTACTCAAGCAAAAGATATCCCACGTGATAAGCTAGGTTTGTTTTTTGAGCAATTTAGATTGTATTTGTTAACCACTTACTCCAATTCATTAAGAAATTACACTAATCAAATTGTAGAATTTGAACCTTCCCGACCGATTAAAAACGAAAAAATAGTTTCTGTAAAAGGTACAATAAAAGAAGCCGGAAAACCGGATATCACCATCACGTTTCAAGTCCGTCGTAACAAAGAAAATCAATGGAAAGCTTTTGATTTAGTGGCTGAAGGGATAAGTATGGTGCAATCAAAGCGGGCAGAATTTGCACCTATAATTAGGCAAAAAGGTATTGATACTGTCATCGAGTTCATGCAACAGAAAAGTATTCAGCAACCCCAAGATGAAAAATAACCATAGGCAAATAGCTGTATGAATATTTCAACCTGGGTTGTGCCACCTCAGCCAACCATTCAGATTGATTTTATGAAGAATGCTTGCAACGGGGTTTTCTACGCTGGTGTTACTCTCTTCAATGCGCAACTTAAATAAGGAAGGCTTAAGCCTTTAACAGATTCTGTGCAGCTTTGACGTAATTCATCCAAAATTTGTTCAAGCATTGCTTGTTAAAGGGCATTTAATCAGGACCTTTCAGCCGGAATAATTCTCACTCAACACCTCTAGCGCTATTTACACCTTGCACAGTAGATAACGATAAAATTTAAGCTTTCATAGCCAATAATGATTTGATGATATTATTTGAAATAATGGTTGATGTTGTCAGCAAAGATGATGAATGCAAACACTATTCATAGTTTGTTGTGTTTACTCATTTTTGGTCAAACTTTGTCACTG
>Ga0075467_10000812_pt1 | contig 25498 bp, 16 predicted proteins | sample DEB08_DNA_9_FD_75067 | JGI IMG/M metagenome (GOLD analysis project Ga0075467, IMG submission 75067) | Aqueous microbial communities from the Delaware River and Bay under freshwater to marine salinity gradient to study organic matter... | ecosystem: Environmental > Aquatic > Marine > Coastal ... | reverse complement strand
GCGATTTCAGAGTAAACAACTAGATTTAGCGCATCTTGTTGCGAAGCCGGCAAGGCCCGAATACCGGCCTCAACAGTTTTTTGCCGCCAGTCAGCTGTTTGACGATGTTCGATACTCGTTAGCTCAGAATCAACACACACATTTGACTGCTCAGCAAATGATGCCTGCAAAAGCGATTGCCGCGAAGCCTGACGTTGTAGATCGTGACATGCGTTGATTACCACCCGATAAAACCAAGTGGTGAATTTCGCTTTATCTGGGTTGCAAAGATGTGGTCGCTGCCAAAATTTAATAAATGCCGCTTGTACAACATCCTCGGCATCACCTTGGCTTCTCAATGTTCGAAAAGCCAAGGCAAAAAAACGATCGGTGTGCCGGCTTACTAGCTCTGCGAAAGCTAAATCATTGCCATCACCAATAAAGCTAACGAGCTCAGAGTCGCTCTTGTTCGCGTAGGCGCTCACCGAACTGTTCATTTAAAGTAAGGCTTAATCATCCGAATCTGATTCAGTGCTTTGTTGATCATCGGCTTGCTTTCGTTCTTGACGATGCTTATTACGCATCTCACGATGTTTTTGTCGCATTTTTTTTCCTGCTTCTCGACTCTCTTCAGGCGTTACGTAACCATCTGAATCAATGTCCATTTTCTGAAAACGTGCTTCCGCATGTGCTAAGAATTCAGACAACTCTAGCCGGCCATCTTGATTGGTGTCAGTGCGGTCAAACATATGTCCCATCTTGCCGTTCTTCTTATGGCCTTTATCGCCATGCTCATGAGCAAGAACTGGGTTATTGAACAAGATTATCAGACAAGTAGATAGTGATATTACGAATGAATTTTTCATACAAATTCCAAGTTAATATTGTTGAATGTACAGTTAATACGATTGCCAAGAATGTTTCCTGCACAAATAATACTATGTCATGTGGTTTCGCATTACGCATAGCCAGTTTATAAAAAGATAAGCCATCGACTAGAAAGTAGGTCGAATTACTGATACGTTGGCGATGCAATGTCTAAACAAAGCCACATAGGTCGATAACGATTGGTGCTTTTTTAGAAGTTTAAATCGTTAATCGTAGGAGATAAAAATGAAATTTTATGCCGTTCTTTTTGTGTTTTCAACCGCTCTATTTACCGGCACTGCGCAACGGGTAGAAGCCGAAGAACCCAAAAAAGAAAGAATCTATAAATTGTTAGGGACCGCGCCTAAGGGGCGGAATATGCGTCCAGTCGAAGCTACTTCACCGATCCCCTTCAACAAGAGGTTCCATCAATTAGACGACCAACAAATGAGAATTTACAGGTCATATTTTGAAGGTTTAAAAGAAACTGAGACTCCACCATTCCCTAAAAAAGGAATCAGGGAGATTTACATCCCGCTGATTAAAGGCCATAAGAGAATCGGTGGCAGTGGCGACCTTCTGATTTACGCTGAAATTAACGAGAAAGGTAGCGTAGAGAAGGTGATTGTCTATGAGAGCCCGACCAAAAAATTAGCCGATTTAGCCACCACAATTCTGTTTAACACCAAGTTTAAGCCTGCAACCTGTGACGGCAAGCCCTGCACCATGGACTATCCTTTCTATTACGATGTGCCTCATCGAAATAGAGAACTCAACACCCTTGATAAGGAAAACTTTGGCAAAGGCGACATCAGCACTAAACCTGGCGGATAGATAGCGGCTGTATCATCTAATGCCTATTGCGAACATCACAAGCTAGGTTTAATTAGTTTAGTTGTACTTTACGCCACGCAATAGGCTTCTAGATCCGGCACTGCGACTATCTTCGTCACAGTGTCTGATAGGTCGTTGGTATATCGGAACTCGAATTGAAACTCGAATGTTGGTGGTTTTCTAATAACAAGCGTGACAAAATTAGCGCCATTAAAACACCCAATTCAAGAGCAAAATGAGTTTACAGCTAAATCCAAATTTAGACGCGTCAACAATCGCGGCCAGCTTTAAGTCCACCAAACGAGTTCGCATTGATAATGTTCTGGAGCCTGGCTCGGCGGAAGCAATATTCGAATGCTTACGAAATTATACCGCCTGGGAGTTGTGTTATTCCGGCGAAAATAGCGAACCGATGCGCGTGAGCCACCAGAATCTGGTGGAAATGAGCGTAGACGAGTTAACTACTCTGTCGACCGGAGTGCACAAAAGGGGCGCGGTAAGCTACCAATATATATACAAGTTTTTCCCGATGGTTGACCTAATTACAGCCGGGCGAGTTACTAAAAGCTCGATGCTATTCGACATTGCGACATTCTTAAATAGCGCCCCCTTTATTAAGCTTGCGCGGGACATTACTGGTAATGATAAACTGGTGAAACTAGACCCTCACGCTCACCTATATGAACCAAGTCACTTTAAAAATTTGCACGATGATATGCGTGTCGATAAAAGTGCTCGTGACCGAAGTGTTCGACGTTACGCGGTAGTGCTAGGGTTTACTAAAAACTGGTCAGTCAACTGGGGCGGTGATATGAGTTTTTATCCAGGCCCTAATCCAATTTCCGCTGAAACCAGTTATCCTGGCTTCAATAGCCTCGAAATATTTGAAATCCCAGCTTTGCATCGAGTCAGCATGATCATGCCATTCGCGGCAAAAGGCCGTTACACCATCGCTGGGTGGCTACGCGAAGACTCTGACATTATTCGTCTCGACTTAGGCGACCAACTGCCGCAGCAAGCTCAAGGTTCATCGGCGCCTAACGCTCCCGCTTCCGACGTGCCCTTGGCAAAATAAGTAATTAATGAATAACTCTCGCCTGCTGACCGAAGCAGATCAAGCATTCGCAGCGGGTCAGGCTGAGCAAGGCCTGGCCTTGCTACGCCAATACAACTTATTAAATAATAACGATGCTGCGAGTTGGCACCGCCAAGCCATTATTGAAGAACAAATTGGAGACTTTTCGACTGCGGGCGAAGCTCATTTTCGATGTATCGAAATAGCCCCCAACAATGCTATAGGGTATATCTATGCGGGTTATTGGTTGCAGCAGAAGAATCGGCAAACTCAAGCCGCTGCCGCACTCTACTCGCTTGCATACGATATCGATCCGTCAAGCTTAATGCTTTGGCAGCAGGCGCAGGTAAGCGCACCGACTCAACTGCGCTCGAGGGAAGCGAACAGAGTAATGCGACAGGTCTTGAGTGAACAGCACCGCTCTTTCTGTTCTGGCTTAAGCAACGCTGAGCGAATAAGAAATGCTCATTGGGTACAAACCAGTGATCAACAGACCTCTTTCGACATAAAGAACTTTGCTCCCGAACTATTTTTCATTCCGGGTCTGCCGAGCAAACCATTCTACCCAGTCGAAGAATTGCTCTGGGCCGAAGAGCTCAATTCAAAATGCAGCACGATAAAAGCTGAACTCACTGCAGCGATGCAACAGCAACTCGCCAAAGACGGCTTGCGACCTTATTTGGACAAAGGCTTTTCAAACCATTCAACACTGGGTGAGCTAGCTAACTCAAATAATTGGTTGGCGATTGATCTGTTTAGCAGCGGTGAGCTGAACTCGGAAATTTCAACTCTATTTCCACAAACGCTCGACGCCTTAAAGGCATTACCAACTTACAATCTGAAGCAAAATCCATTTGAAGTGTTTTTCTCGTTCCTCAAACCGCATCAATCAATTGCGCCACACTTTGGTCAATCGAATCACGCCTTAACAGTACATTTACCACTTGATATCCCAAGCGAATGCTACCTAGAGGTTGGTGCCGAAAAGCAGTTTTGGCGCGAGGGTGAAGTACTGGTGTTTGATGATAGTTTTTTACATTCGGCACACAACCCCAGTGACCTAAACCGTGTAGTGCTGATTTTTTCCGTATGGCACCCACAGCTTAGCGCAGATGAACGCAATGCGGTGCAGCAAAGTTTTATTGCCCGGCAAACGTGGTTATCGCAACGACAATCGCAATTAAAAAAATTGCGTCTAAGTTAAGAAAGTAAAACTTATCGAGCAAAATTCACTTGAATGATGTCGGAAAATTTAAAGCTCAATCGAGCCAGAAAGCGATGGTGTCAACGATGTTAAGGGATTATTAGTTGTCAGCCATTTGTAGCCATTATCTATATCTGAGCCATAGAAGTCTTCTACTTTTTGGTAGCCAGCTTGGCGTGAACTAAGGCTGAAACTGTTGTCCATATCCTTTGCATCTCTCATGCTCAGGTCTCCAACTGCAATTTCACTGATTACCTCACCGGAAATACCTAACTGTAGAAACTTGTTGGCGGCTTGTAACGCCTTATCCGGTTGGTTGATCAATCTCTCGGCATGCAATGAACCCAGCGCGCCATTAATCGATGAATGTGTTAGCGCCAGTTCAGCCTGCTCAAGTTGTAGTCGCCATAGCGTGAGGCTTATCTTTAAATCCGTGAGATGAATGGCATCGCTAAGGCCAAGTTGAGATAAGTGCGGGAAGTCACATCGCAATAGGTCAAACATTGTGCGCTGGCGCTGAGTCGCTGCTTGGCCTTTCTTTAAAGTAGAAAGCAGAAAATGCCTTGCATCGGTATACAACATTAATGCTTTAGGTGCACCGCTAGCATGCAGTAGCTCAGCAATTATATTATTGACAGAATTGATAGGTTTAAAAATCAATGTCTCATGCGGCTCAGCGTGCTTGCGTAGTAATCGTATGGCTAACGCTGGCAAATGCCTAAAGTCAATATTGGAGGTTTTTGAACGCCACTGAATACGTTTAGAGTTAGCTGCGTCTAACAGTAGCTGAGGCTCTCGGAGGCTAACACTCACCCCCTTAACAGAAAGACATCGCGACAGAAATGTAGATGCGCAATAAGCTGTATGAAAAATAAATCGCGGAGGTTTTCCTACGGTCACGGTGAGAGAATTAATAGCCCTAAGCACGTCTACCAAAGGCACCGATATCGATGAGGAATCGCTGCCCAATAGATCTCGAGTAAGCCATGTTGCACTGTCTAAATCACCTTCAGCTAACGATATAAACTCAATCGATTCATTAGTAAAATCGAACTTGTATGCTAGATAACTCGGGTCGTCAATTAGCTGTTTAACGTCTGTCATAAGGGCTGCTTGAAATAATAGTGTAGCCATACAGTAATGCACTGGCACAACAATATGAAGTTTCGAATTACTCACATTATGCACTAAAGTTAGATGAGCCCCCAAGCAGGTAAACATAGGCGTAGTCAATTGGTGCAAAAACTGACAAACTAACGACTAGATAGGCCGCGCCACATTAGTGGAAACTTACCAATTGCTCTCTGACTTATTGCTCTCTGACAACTACTCTCTGACAACTACTCTCTGACAACTACTCTCTGACAACTGCTATGAACATAAACATGAACCCAGAGCTCGATTTCGAATTGCTTAAAACCCAATTAGCTGCGAAAAAGAGGTTACGCATAAACGCATTTTTAACTCCTGAAAGCGCGCAATATGTAGCTGATAATTTACGAAATTCAACTCCGTGGCATTTGGTGCATTCAGATACTGATGGCTTGCCGGTGCGCTATAACTCAGAAGAGTATCAGCGGCTCGACGAGCAACAGAAAAGTACAATCGATAGTCAATTACATACCTTAGCCGCCACCCGTTATCAGTATAAATATAAGTTTTTCCCGATCATTGATGCTATTAAAGCGGCCGCTTTGCAACCTGACTCGATGCTCTTCAAAATGGCAAATTTTGTTAATAGCACTGAATTCATTGGCTTTGCGAGAGCGCTCACCGGTGTCAACTCGCTGGTAAAGATGGACCCTCAAGCGTCTCTCTATGAAGCCGGAGACTTTTTAACCATGCATGATGACTCAAATTACCAACGTAGCGCGAACGACCAGAGTACGCGGCGATTTGCGGTGGTCCTCGGATTTACTAAAGAGTGGTCCTCCAACTGGGGCGGGCAAACTTCTTTCTACTCAGAGCCCAATGCCATTGAGTCAATAAGCTGGAACCCGGGATTCAATGTTCTAACTATCTTTGAGGTCCCGGTTCAGCACTCAGTCAATTATGTAACCCCATTCGCGACGTCTGGACGGTACTCAATCACGGGTTGGTTGCGAGATGATCCAAGCATTCGCCGCCCCGACCTAGGCGACTAGCCTAAACACATAAATTAAAGAAAGATGATAATTTCGCCCGCGCCATTTAAGAGTTGAGAGTAGAGTTCACGCTATTAGAGCTCACTTAATTCTGGAAAATGATCAGCGTATTTTTGCCAGCGCCCGACACGCTTATTTGCTATCGGCTGGCGAACTTGCATCTCACTAAAGGTAAAACTCTTATTATTGGATTGATGAAAATCCAAATAGGACTCATTCCATTCGAAACCGCAAAATTCGACCAGTTGTTTGGCGTAGTACTCAGGATTCTCGACTAAATCTTCGTATTTTAGGTCCATAATTCGCGAGGAGTTCATGCTCGACCAATGCGCCATTAGTCGCTCACACTCTGAGTAGAAATGCTTGAGGTTAGGCCAACGATTTGCATAGTTATGGCCTGCAGTGAACGCGCGTGAGTAGATAGACATACACACGTCTTGCGAATCACGATGCAGTTGCACTACACGCGCTTCGGGGAATAGCTTATGAATTACCCCAACATGACGAAAATTATGCGGTAATTTATCGGTGAAAATTGGCTTTGAAATTTCGGGTAGTTTCTGCAAATACAAAGCTCGCAATTCCGACCACTGATGTGGGCTTATCAAATGTGGCTCTGGCAACTTTCCAGCAAGGGTCTTTTGATTGAAATCAGCAACTACAAACTCCATTGCTTCTTGCTCCCCTGCATTAAACACTTGGGCGTTTTGACCAATAATTCGCTCCACTAAGGTTGTACCACTGCGAGGCATACCGACAATGAAAATTGGTTGTGCGCTGGTCGACGCTCCCTCAATTGGAACATCTGCACTGTCGAACATGTCGCGATCAAAAGTCTCAATTAGACGATCAAACATTTGCTCAGTGTGTTTCGGCTGATAGGTGTTATTAGCCACTCGCAAGGATTGATATTGAGCTTCATTCGCTGCAAGCAATGACTCGGCGGCTTGTTTATAATTTTCAGCTCGATCTTGCATATCGGCTAAGGCGTAATTCAATAACGCTCGATGCTGCAGATCTAGCTCGTCTCCCTGGCCCAACTCGGAGCTTAATAATTCGATCAACCCTTCGAGCTGCGAATCCTCGGCGAGTTCAGCTCGCATTGTCCAAGCCTGACCATCATTTGGAGTCCTCTCGAGCGCCGCAACCAAGGCTGTGTTGGCAGCGTCGTAGTCGGCGTTTAATCGCGCGACCTTCGCCAGCATTACAAACACTTCAGAGCTATCCTCACCGTGCTCTATAGCAAGCTTGAGAGCCTTCTCACATCGATCCGCGCGCTGCGCTATTAACAATAGGTCGGCAAAACGTAGATAGTCTTGCGCCGAAGGTGTTACCAACGTCAAATAGCGCTCGAAGGACGCGATAGAGGTATCATAGTCGCGCAATTTACCAGCCGCCACAGCTAGATCGTTGGCTAACTTTGCATCGTCTGGCAGCACACTATTGAGCCGCTTCAAAATACTTACCGCCTCACGCCAATTTGATTTTGCGGCCTGAGCACGTGCCAATATAATTTGCTCTGATGGCTTCAACACCTGCAACCTCGAGAGCAATTGTATAGCCGCCGATGGTTCGCCTAGACGTAGTAAAAAATCGGCGATAAGCGGGCAGAAGACTGGGTCAGCTTTACAGAACTTGGTCGCGTGCTGCAGCTGCAATATAGCCTGTCTAGGATCGCCAAGTTGGTGATAGCAATGCGCCAGATTATAGGCAATATCGACTGCTTCGGGCTCAAGCGTTTGCGCACGACGCAAACATTTTAGTGCATGCTCTGCTTGGTTGCATTGCATTGCAATGGTACCCAAGCCATAGTGAGCCGAAGCCGAGTCAGGATCTACTTCAAGAGCCGATAAGTATTTTTTTTCAGCTTGCTCTATTTCACCCGCTTTAGCGGCGGCTTCAGCATCGGCAATAAGTTGATTTATATTCTGTTCCACAAGGAGTACCTATTCAAGTTTAGCCCGCAATGCAAGATTAGCCGACTGGAATTTGATTTGTTTGCTGGCCTTAAGCGAGAGTCTAGTCAGACTAACTGAGCCAAAGATTATGCTTAATTATAACCTACTAGGCCGATAAAACTAAGCCATTGAGCTTCTACCATATAGTTCTTAATCAATCGCCAAAGGCATCTAATAGAGCGGCAATATCGCTTTGGTAGTTCTTCCAGCGACCTGAGCTTTTTTGATACAACGGTTGTCTCACCTGCCAAACGCTGGCCGTTTTTACGCGGTTTTGGTAGCGTAAAATTCGAGACAAGCTGGCTCCCATGGCAATTCAAGAAAATCCAGCAAGGCAACTATCTGCGGCTCTGAATCAAGCACTAGCTCGTCGTAAGAAAGTTGAAATATATCACCGGAAAACAACAACTCCCAATGAGCCATTAGACGTTCATACTGTTTGTAATAGTGTGCAATATCGCCGAGATCAGTTGCGTAACTAACCGAGGTTCCCGCCCTTAAAAAATAAACAGAAAGACAGTTATCCAACGCCTGACGCTTACTATGAATAATTTTAGCGTTAGGAAAGAGTGCCTTAATTAAGCCTAAATAGATAAAATTATCAGGCCGTTTGTCGGTCACACAAACCGCGCCGGGAAATGCCTTTTCTAGCTCCTCAAGGTATTGCTTGGCAATGGCTTGCAAACGCGAGGCGGCAAAGCCATCCATTGCAGATGGGTATGGCGAGATAGTTTCGCTTCCAATTCTAACAAAAAAATCTCTTTCGCCACCGGCAGTGACGCTAGAGTGTGAGGCAAGAATCTGCTCAACCAAAGTAGAGCCAGACCGGAACATACCACATATGAAAATCGGCTTTGCATCTGAGATTGGCTCTAAGCTTGCAAACCATTGTGCGCTGAAAAAACGGATATTGTCTTGCACTAGTTGCTCTTGATCGAGCCGGCTATATTTTATCGTGGTGGCGCGATCTAGCCGGTTGCCGTCAGCGTAATGCTTAAATGCTTGATGATATTCACCACAGTCATCCAAGACCTTACCTAAGGCAAAATTTAGACTAATGCGCGTGGCGCTATCAATAGAGGGTGCCTTCAATGCAGCCTGCAGCTGTGCAATTATCGGTGCTTCTATATCAGCGTCTATATCACTTACTTTTTGCGCCTCGGCCAAGCGTACTAGGGCCCGGTGATCGTTGGCATCGAGCTTAAGTATCGATTGGTAATAGTCAGCTGCTCGGTCTTTATCACCCTCTTCTTCATAGAGCGTGGCTAAATTAAACATTGCTGGAATATAGTTAGGCGCTGCAGCAAGGGCTTGCTCTAGGCATTCAATCGCGTCGGTTTCCAGTCGCAGATGCTCAGAATAAATTACCGCCATGTTGGTCAGTACTTCTTCAGGCTGACTAACGTGGCTATCTAAGGCTGATTGATAACTATCGATAGCCTGTTGATAGTTGCCAGCCAGTTTCAAATTATAAGCGTAGTTGTAATGCGCATCGGCGTGGTCCGGATTATGGATAATAAATGTGGCATAACAATCAGCGGCCGCACTCCAGTTCTGCACTCTTGCGTACAGACCGGCCAGTGCCTCACAATAAGTAATCGTTTTAGGAAACCTTGCACTTAACTGCGATAGATATTCACCAGCTCGGGTGAGCGAATTCGACTGAACAGACAGGTTAACCAGGGTATTAAGCACTGCCTCGGGTTGAAAACCATTGTTTAGCAGTTGTAAGTACAACTGCTCTGCCTCAGCAAAGCTTCCACGTTTTTGGGCTTGTTGAGCACTATTTAATAATGACCTATCACTCACTTACGACGCACACCTGTGGCCAACCATCCGAGCAGGTAATCCTGCTTGATTGGATCAAGATACAATGGGCTAAACGCCGCTTCTACTCCCATAGCCGACACCTTTTCTAACCAAGCTGTCATCGTGTCGGAGTTTTGTCCAGCGGCCGTTAACTGAACTAAACGCGTTAACTCTGAGCGAACACGCAAATCCATTGCTACGGCTAGCTCTAGTGATTCTTTCGGCTTGCTTGCAAAGCCATTGATAACACGCTCGATGCCGGCGAACACCTGACCGGATATCTGTTCACTTCGTATTAAGTCTTGCTTAAGGTAATTCTGGCCCATGGCCTCTAGCTGCGCAAATTCAGCTTTACCACCCAGCACGTCAATCAATGTCTCAAGGATTCCGGACTGTTGAGTTAATTGCTCAAATTCAATAATTTTATTAGCTGACGATAAGATAATGCCGCTTTGTGCATGGTGCACAACGAACTGAAAGCGACCGGCAACTTTTAAATAGGGCATTACCTGAACGCTGGCTTCGCTTAGGCCGGCATATTCAATCCCAAACTGGCTGGTAATTGCATCAAAGGTCGAAGGCTTGAATGATAAATCGAAGATGTCGGTTTCGGCATGAAAGTTAACATTGGCCAGATTGCCATGATCCTTTACGAATTTTTTGGGGTCAATACTTGCCTTATCGACTGCATCAACTTGCAACGAATTATTAACCGATAATAGTGCATCTGCGACCGCCCCATTGCCGGTTGCTAGATCTAACACTCGACTATTCGGCTCGAGCTCCTGTGAAAAATCTTGCCAAAGCTTATTCAATGTCTTCTGATCTTCATCTGAGGATTGCGCTACACAGCTATAAAGCCGATCCTCCGACCAATAAAGTGACCATGCATTGGTATTTTGCGGTTGATTCATATAATTCTCAATAGTGTTCTGAAAAGGCTCGCGCTCGCGCTATCGCGGCACGACATCAAACGGAGTGGTCAAACGATAATCTTCTTGCCCACCATCGAACGGATAGGTGCCGTGCCAAAAATAAGAAGGAAATAGTACCACCATGCCGGGCTTAGGTTGAAGACTCAATTCTATTCGCTCACGGTCAGCTAATTGTAACGGGCTTTCGCCAAATTTTATATGCCCTTGTTTTGACCGATCTAAATCATCAGAAAGGTCCATGCTGCTGGGAATGCTTATATAACATGAGGAACTTATCCAACCCTCTGGGTGCACATGATTAACATGAAAGCCGTTGGCACTTAGCTTCACTGACCATGAGCCTGAAAACTCAAACTGTAAACTTTTACGACTTAATAAGGGGTGGTTTAAATCATCGGGTAAGCTCTTGATATAGCGTGTCACAATTGAGGTCAGACAGTCTTTCAACGTCTGTAATACTGGGCTGGGTGCGTGTAGCAAACGCGCCGCAGTTTGGGTGCCATTACGCAAGGTCTGCAGCAATGGTTCGCGCTCGTTACGATGCATGGGGTTAAGCTCATCACGTAGCGCAGTGAGAAAGTCATCCAGCGATTTATAAGCCGGTGGCACCTCAAGCTGATAGACCTGTATAAATTGCCGATAGTCACACAACCATTGATAACGCGCGTCATCGCTAAGCCGCCAGACTAAACTTTGTAACGCCCAGCTTAGTTGACAGTCCGGCGAGTCTGAGAACATTTTCGCCAACAGACTTTGAGCTTGGCTGTAGCGTGCTAAAACGATGTCAATCTTAACCATCTGCTGAGCCACGCCTTTAGAAAACTGTTGTCCTAGGCTCATGGCAAGCAACGGATAGGCCGAATCAAAATCGCCTAACTCGGCATCTATTTGCCCGCGCAAAGACAACACATCTGCGTGCTCGCTAGTGTATAGCTCATTGATATCAACAATACTCTTAGCCTGCTGGACTTTTCCGGCTCGATACAGCATCCATGCATAGCTCAGAGCCACATCACTACTGTCAGCAAGACGCTTGATCGCTGTCACATAACTGTCTCCAAAACGGTCGAAAAACTCAGTTTCCCAAAGCATGCTGTTGAACCGCTCGTGCAAATGCACATTGCCTGGGTCTGTATTTAAGGCCTCAGTAAAAAGTTCGATTGCAGCAGTTACCTCACCGCTCTCGTATAGGCTCAGCGCCAAGCTTTCTATCACCTCTGGTGCATTTGGCGCTATGTCATGGGCTTTTCGGTAACAATTGATGGCCTCGCCTAATTGCCCTTGAAGATGGAAATTCAAGCCCAAATTATGCCAGCTGTTGAGATTTTTTGGATCTATCACTATTGCCTGTTGATAGATTTGATAAGCGGCCGTTAAATCACCCATTAGACGCAGGCAATCAGCCATGCCACTGATTGCCGAAACATCTTGCTGAGATAATTTTATCGCCTTACGAAAAGCGGCAATTGCCGCAGGATAATTGGCCTGCGCTTGATAGCAAATTGCCAGATTACGCTGTGCTTGGAGATAGCTTGGGTGCAGCGAAAGCGCCTGTAAGTAGTGCTTCTCTGCCTCAGAAAAATGGCCTTGAGATTTCAATACATTAGCTAGGTTATTATGCACCTCAGGCTGTTTCTGATTGATCTTTAAGCAGTTTAGGAAATGTTTTTTCGATAGCTCTAGATCACCTAAAGCCTTATAACTCAAGGCAATCAAATGCACTACATCGCAATTGTCCGGCGAGTGTTGTTGAATAGTCTCAAGCCTATCCAATGCAGCCTGCGGTTGTCTACCTTCTAGATCTTTATATGCCGCCTTCACTTGGCCTTGCAGATCAAAAGAATTATCGGTGTCCATATTATTACCAGCGACGGCTAAGTCGGCTTGAGTAAATGCAAAAGGTCAAAGCCAAACCAGAGTTAGTTGATTGTTCAATCATTTATATGGGTGGATTAACACCTAGGCAAAGCCTGATACCTCAGCATAACTCGTGCAAGAATTAAAATAGTTACCAGCATTTTAATCCGCTGATCGAATTATGTTGAGGTATCAGCTAATTAAGACAGATAAAAAAACGGCGAGCCTAAGCTCGCCGTTCTCATTACTACTCTGTATTGCTACTAACTGACCAAGATCCTAACGGAAACGGTAGTTAACGCTCAAGAAAGCGCGAGGGCCAAGAAGGTCATACGTTGATGGGAACGTATTACCTTGCTCTTGCTGATCGCCTACCTGAGTTGGCTCAGTATCTAAGATATTATTGATACCGAAGTTCATAGAGAAGTCATCGTTGAACGCATAAGTAGCCGCTAGATCTAAATAGACCTCTGCACTAAGCTCATCAACTAAGATACTGCCACGATCGACATCTTGCGTAGCAATAGTATCGTCGTCAACAGAACTTAGGTAACGTACCAATGCTGACACTCCCCATTTGCCTGAGTTCCATGTAACACGTGTGTTTACAATTAGCTCATTTAACGGTGATCCACAAGTGTTACCAAAAGATCCAGCACACTCGTTGGTGCCAGGCAATTCAGCAACTGGAGTTACATCGAAGTCAAGCAGATAAGTTGCTTTAGTGCTGATGTCAAGAGTTGAACCTTCACCACCAATACCAAAAGCAAGATCCTTAGACCAAGCAATGTTAAAATCGACACCTGACGTTTCGATTGAACCAATGTTCTCATTCAATACGTTTACGTTACCGATGTTACCGTCTGCACGGCGAGTAATCGCCTGACAGAAATCAGAGCTGATGTCCCTAACTTGGTTATAACAAATATCTAAAACATTTGGCACACTGCCGCCTAGAACACTAATCGCATCGGTTATTTCGATATCAAAATAATCAATTGTGATGTCTAGATTTTCAGTAGGTTGGAAAACCGCACCCAAAGTAAAAGTGTCTGACTCTTCTTCAGATAGGTTTACGTTACCACCAAATTGGCCTTGAATCTGTGTGTTGGCTTGAGTAAAAACACCAACTGCAGCTGGGTTAAGACCTGTTGCAGCACAAAGTGCAGCGTCAGTCGTTCCAGGGATGAAACCGGCCGCAGAACATGGATCAGTCGCACCAGGAAAGCCTTGACCGCCGCCACTGAACAACTCAGCGACGTTTGGCGCACGTACCGCGCTTTGAAAGCCTGCACGAAAACGCATTGTGTCAGTCGGAGCAAAAGACAACGCTGTCGCGAATGAACTCACACCGCCGATGTTTGAGTAGTCTGCATAACGATATGCACCCCAAGCTTCGATTTGATTAGTAAGCGGAACTGAGATTTCAGAAAACAACTCGGTTACGTTAAAGCTACCTTCGGTTGGGTTACCAGCGTTAAAGCCCGAAACGTCACCTGAAGACAATGCTGTATCAGGTTGGAAACGTGAATCATCTTCGCGATATTCAAGACCTAAAACAAAACCGATTGGTGCGTCAGCTGTAGATAAAGAGCCAAATGTTCCAGAGACAGAACCTTGTGCAACTTGCTGCTCGATGCTCGTAATATTAATCGCGCCGATGCCGATGAAATTGGCAGCTGCTTGGGAAATGTTACCCGCGCCAAATAAATTCAGTGGCACACAACCATTCGCTGGGTTTTGACATGCTGTTGCACTGTCATTTACCAATGCAGCTTGGGCTGCGCGTGAACGTGATACGTTACCATTTTGAAGCTGGATTCGATCTAGAATTGATTTGCTATAATATGCGTCATAGCTCCAGTTGTCGTTAATCTCACCGTCAACACCAACTAAGATGCGCAGGCCATCACGAGTATCAAGTGATTGACGTGAACCTACTTCAACCATACGACGGCCGATGTAAGGGATTGTAACATTGCCGCTAGCGTCAGGAGTAAGCGTGTTTAGAGCTTGCTGTACGTCAGCACCAAAAAAAGCACTATTTGGGTTGACTACTAATGTGGTGAACAATGGAGTTGGAGCAAGCTCTGAATCCACTTGGTTACGTGTGAACGTTAATTCGGTATAAGCACGGGCATTTTCAGTCAGGTCGTAATGCGCCATGGCATTAACCAAAAAGCGCTCTTGCGGCAATTGTAAAAAGTTGTCTGGAGCATAGTTAAAACGGTCAGCGCTAGTAAAAGCCGCGCCAGAACCATCTTCGTTAAAACGTCCTAATGTTTGACCGTTTGGTAGCGTTGGGCCGCCGAATACGCGAGTACCAGGAATACCAGATGAACCACCAGGAATAAGTGCAGTATTAGCTGCGTTTTCGGTCAATGCAAATGACGAGAAATCACGTTCGCCTTGGAATAAAGCTTCACGCTCAGAGTAACTTGCGTATACAACCGCATTACCACGACCTTCGTCAAAGTTACCACCCATGGTGACGTCGAAGTTGAACTTCTCGCCGTCGCCTTCAGTAGTAGTGTCATACAAAGCGCTGACTTCAACGCCTTCGAAATCGTCTATAAGTTGAAAGTTCACAACACCGGCAAGAGCGTCTGAACCGTATACAGCTGATGCGCCACCAGTAGTAACGTCAACCTGCTTGATCAATGAGCCTGGGATCGAGTTAAGATCGACAACACCAGTTTGAGTCGCAGGGATATAACGACGACCGTTAACTAGAACTAGAGTACGTGCTGTACCCAATCCACGTAAGTCAACTCGCGCAGTTCCGTCACCAGGATTGTTTGAACTTGGTCCAAACGAAGGCAATGTTTGCGGTAGTTCGGCTAGCTTTTGCTCAACATTCAGATTACCTGAAATTTTGAACTCTTCACCAGTTACAACCGACACTGGCGTTACTGACGCTAGGTCTGGTCTTCTGATTCGTGAACCGGTTACGATTACTTCTTCTAAATTTGCTTCGTTTTCAACTTGTGCAAACGCTACGCCGCTAATGCCGCCAGCCAGGATTGTCGCAGAACTAACCGCGAGTGCAATCGCACTTCTTTTAAATGGATTTGAGTAATTCATTCTCTCTTGCCTCTAGTAATTAAGGTTTATTTTGAATTAAAGGGTTTGTAACCAACTAGAGTAAACCCAATTAACAATGCACATCCGAAGCAAACCAATCCATTAATTAGATTGAGTTTGAGTCAGTCGTGACATCGCGATTAGGCCTACTTCTTATTACTGAGCAATCTACTTCGAAGCCAAATAACAAGGGGTTACATAATCAGCATTGCATTACACGTGGAAAGTAAGCGGTACTAATTTGTAACGAGCTTATTACAAGACTGCAAATAAGACAACCTGTCTGCAGAACGAATTATAGGCAGAACGAATGTTTGTTCTGATTTTAAAGATCAGACAGAATAATATACTGATTGCTGTGCGTTAGCATTAAATTGGTTATTCACAGGTGAGGAAAAACAGTCGTTAAACCATGGACGTACGTCTAAGAAAAATTGCCTTGAAAATCGCAATATAGTGAATTTCTCGGATAATTAAGCCTCCATGCTCGTACGTCAGTCTAACGCCAAAAAAACAGCGAATTGTATCGCGCAAATCAAGCTTCACAAAAACTATTTAGAGGCAGCAAATTTGCGCCAGAAAAAAAACCATGAAGTGCCTTTATATCTATCTGTGCAGTAAACTATTTCACCATTTCGGCATGAGCAGAGTTTAAACCTAAGGAAATTTATTTGATTTGTGATAGTTTTGCCGAGTCGCAGTTTATTTGCATTGCATTCAAATACTAATAAACCAAGCCAATACACATAAGCCCAGCCTCAATACCATATGAAGTGGACATCACCGGGGGCGGGGCTCAAAACATAAATATAATATAGGTAAACCTATGACTCCATCAGATACAAACCCATTGAATTCCGCATTCTTTGGACACCCCAAAGGACTACAGACTCTCTTTTTTACTGAAATGTGGGAGCGCATGAGCTATTACGGCATGCGTGTACTGCTAGTACTCTATATGACCGCATCCATGCAGGAAGGCGGCTTACAACTTACCGTTGCCGCTGCCGGTGCGATTTATGGTTTATATACAGGCTCGGTCTATTTCATGGGCTTACCCGGAGGCTGGATTGCCGACAGGTTAATTGGTGGTCAAAAAGCCATTTGGTATGGGGGCATCACCATTATGATCGGCCATATTATTTTGGCTATTCCTATCGATGGCACATTTTTTATCGGCCTAGTTTTTGTGGTCTTGGGTACCGGGCTGTTAAAACCGAACATCAGTGCGGTAGTCGGTCAGCTTTATTCAATTGAAGACAACCGCCGTGACGCTGGTTATGCCATTTATTACATGGGTATTAATTTGGGCTCATTTATTGGCTATATTGTTTGCGGCTACCTATCAACAGCTTACGGCTGGCATTGGGCATTTGGCGCGGCAGCTGTTGGCATGGCCATCGGCCTAATTCAATACCGAAAAACAATTGGAAACCTAGAAGGTGTTAGTGCCGAACCCGTTCAACACATGACCGAAACAGGCAATCGTAACAGTCGCTTGGTGATCGGTACTTTCCTAGTTGTACTTGCCGTAGTAACTTGGCTAATGAATACTGGCACCCTAGTATTTGACCCAATTAAACTAGCAGAAAGCGTGGCGATTATCTTTACCGCTGTATTCGTTATCTATTTTTCCTCTATCTACTTTTTGGGCAAGCTCGATGGTCGCGAGAAACGTGGCATGCTGGCCTTGCTACTGGTCTGCGTTGCATCAGCCTGCTTCTGGTCTGGTTTTGAGCAAGCGGGCTCAACCTTAAATTTATTTGCACAAGACTATACCGACAGAATGATCGGCAGCTTTGAAATCCCAACCGGTTGGTTTGGCTCTGCAAACGCGTTGTTCATTGTTTTATTGACGCCTTTCTTTGCCGCGCTTTGGATTAATCTGGGTAAGCGCATGGTGACACCAGCCTATGGCATTAAGTGCGCTATCGGCTTGATGATAATGGCGAGTGGTTTTATCGTTATGTATTTCGCCGCACAGATCGCCGCGACCGGACTTAAGGCGGCACCATTCTGGTTAATTATGGTTTACTTTCTCCACACTGTTGGTGAACTTTGCCTTAGCCCGATTGCTTTGAGCGCTGTAAGTAAGTTATCTCCACGGCGATTCATGGGCCAAATGATGGGCGTATTTGTATTAACTTACTCAATTGGCAATATCATTGCAGGCTTATTGTCTGGCAGCTTTGATCCCAATAATGTTGCTGAAATGCCGAGTCTTTATGGTCAAATTGCAACCTTCAGCATTGGCATTGGTGCGGTCATCCTTTTGCTTGGTTTATTTACTAAAAAGTGGGAAAAAGAAGTGGAGGTTGTGAGTCAGTAATTAGCGACTGAACACAAAATATACAATGAAATTAAAAACAATATTTTTATTTGGCATGTTACTTGGCTCGCCAATGGCGATGGCCGAAGATGGCAACGCTAAGGCTAAAAAAGAGAGCGCTAAAGAATTTGTAGCGCGAATCGAAGCTCAAGGGCAAGCTTTAGCCAAGGAAGTGGAAGCAGCGTACTGGGTTCGTCAAACCTATATCACCGATGACACCGCTGTTCTGGCATCGAAGGCGGGTGAGCGCTCATTAGCGTTCTCCAGCTCGATGGTTGAACAAGCGAAGAAATTCAAGGGCAGCAAAATGGACACCAATACAGCTCGAGCAATCGAGTTGATGTTACGTGGTTCATCGGCACCGGCACCTAACGATCCCAAGTTGCAAGCCGAGCTTGCCGCTGTGTTAACTGAGATGGAGGGCAAGTATGGTGCAGGCAGCTATTGCAATGATCAGGGTGAATGTCGTGAATTACAGGAGCTTGAAGCGGTATTAGCGAACTCGCGAGACTACGACGAGCTGCTTGATGTTTGGAAGGGCTGGCGTACTGTATCGCCGGCTTATCGTGAAACCTATCAGCGTTTTGTCGAACTCGGAAATCAAGGTGCCAAAGATTCAGGCTTTAAAGATTTAGCCGATGCTTGGAAGTCCAACTACGACATGAGTCCGGCTGAGTTTACTGTCGAGGCACGACGTTTATGGGACCAAGTGAAACCATTCTATGACGAGCTGCATTGTCATGTTCGCGCTAAACTTGGCGAGCAGTACGGCGAAGATAAAGTTCCACAAGACGGGCCGATCCCGGCCCATTTGCTGGGTAATATGTGGTCGCAAACGTGGGACAACATCTACCCAATTATGGAGCCTCATAAGGGTGTAGCCTCATTGGATGTTACCGCATCGCTAAAAGATCAGGGTTATGACGAGCTGCAAATGACGAAGACAGCCGAGGGCTTTTTTACCTCACTTGGCTTACCGCCATTACCAGAGAGCTTCTATAAAAACTCAATGATCAAAAAGCCGCGTGACCGTAACGTGGTATGCCATGCCAGCGCTTGGGATTTGGACAACGGTAATGATCCGCGTATCAAACAATGCGTTGAGATTAACGAAGAGCAACTTGGCACTCTGCATCACGAGCTTGGTCATATTTACTATTACCTGATGTACAAAGACCAACCATCGACCTTTAAAGGCGGTGCACACGACGGTTTTCATGAAGCCATTGGTGACACTATTGTATTATCGATGACACCTAGCTACCTAAAAGAAAAAGGGTTGATTGACGAGGTGGTTGAGAGTGAAGAAGCCACTTTGAACAAGCAAATGAAGCTTGCTCTGGAAAAGATTGCGTTCTTGCCATTCGGCAAAATGATTGATGAGTGGCGCTGGAAAGTGTTCTCAGGCGAAATCTCACCAGAAGATTACAACAAAGGCTGGTGGGAATTGCGCAAGGAATACCAGGGCATAGCACCCGGTGTTGAGCGCAGTGAAGCCGACTTTGATGCTGGCGCCAAGTATCACATTCCAGGCAATACGCCTTATACCCGCTACTTTTTGTCATTTATTATGCAGTTTCAATTCCACAAAGCTTTGTGTGAAAAGGCCGGTCACGAAGGGCCACTGCATGAGTGCTCCATTTATAACAACAAAGAAGCTGGCGCAGCACTAGGTGATATGCTCGCCATGGGTCAAAGCCAACCTTGGCCAGAAGCGATGCAAGCATTAACCGGCCAGCGACAAATGGACGGCAGCGCTATTATCGACTACTTTGCACCGTTGAATGCTTACTTGAAAGAGCAAAACAAAGACCGACAATGCGGCTGGGAATAACCGCTTAACTGATTTGGGCGGCATCAATTTGCCGCCCAAATTAACTATTATTGTAGTACTGTTATGGTACTAAGTATTATTGCGTTAAGAGCGCCCCAACATAACTCGAAGAACGGATCAAAATGTCCGCAGCTGTGTTACTTCGGTTGAAACTCTCTGTTACTTCGGTTGAAACTCTCTGTTACTTCGGTTGAAACTCCCTCACTTTTCGTTGAACATACCCCGAGGGCACCTAGACTTGTCAATAGCCAGCTATTACAGGCGTTTTCCCCTCAATTGAAGAAATTCCAAGCTATTTTTATCTCGTCCCTGAGTTATGCTCAGGCCTCGTACTAAATTTATAAGATCTCCGTATTCGTAGGGACATCTTAACCGGACCGATACTATGACTCTGATTTCAGCCGCATTACTACTCTTCTTGGTGATGGACCCACTGGGCAATATTCCATTGTTCTTAACTGCGCTCAAAAATGTCACCCCGGCGAGAAGATTGAAGGTCATCATTCGAGAGCTACTCATCGCACTGCTAGTGATGGTAATCTTCTTATTCTCAGGCCAAGCGTTTTTATCGGCGTTACACATCTCTGAGCCAGCGCTGACGGCTACCGGCGGCGTGATCTTATTTTTGATTGCGTTGAAGATGATTTTCCCACAAGACAATTCGTCGCACAAAGCCACTGAAGAAGAGCCATTCATCGTCCCTTTGGCAATCCCCTACATCGCAGGCCCATCAGCACTCGCTACGCTATTATTAATTATGAACGGCGAACCAGAGCGCTGGGTTGAGTGGCTAGCCGCGTTGATTATTGCATGGTTTGTATCTGGGCTTATACTGATGAGCGCTGGACCATTGGCAAAAATACTTCGTAATCGCGGCCTTATTGCTATCGAACGGCTAATGGGGATGATACTGGTGGCAATTGCCATCCAAATGTTGATGGACGGCATCGCCAAGTTTATTACCCAACTCAGTGTCGGGGTTTGAACAAACTAAATTAAGAAGAACTGCCTTTTTTCTTATTGGCAGAATTTGACGCTACACTAGACGCTTTAGAATTATCAATCGGATTTTTGGTTGCTGCATCAGACTCGCCTTTGACCGAGCCCTTTACTGGGTCTTTGCTAGCCGACTTAGCATCTAATTTAGCGCCTGGATCTTTGGCTTTATTCTCGGCAACAGGCTTGCTGGCAACCTTGGCAGGCTCAACGGGACTAGGCTCAACGGTACTAGGCTCAACTGGAGTCGGCGTAGATGGTTGTTGCTTGCTACCAATTTTAACTTGGGCTTTTGAATCGTCAGCCAGCGCCGCTGCAACGCTGTCGGGGCGACAAAGTGAGGTCGCTCCTACCGATAAATGTTTATAAAGATCTTGATACTGTTCCGTCATATCTTGAAACTTCTTAGATGTTTGTTCGAAATGAGTCTCTACTTTTTCTTGGTAATCTTGATACTCTTGCTTCAAACCTGAAGCGGACGCTGAACCGCTGCTTAGTTTGTTCCATAGCACCATAATCAGCGCTCCACACACGAGCCCGACAACAAAAACGACGATTAATTGCAATAATTCTGATTCCATGATGATCTCTAGTTAGGTAATGGGTAATATTGTTGGATTGTAGCCCGACTGTTTGCCGATGATGTACGTATTACGGTTTAGACATACGACACTCTTTGCCTACACACCGTTACCCTATAATGGCATTATTAACTATGGTCAACTCTATTTGATACTTATGTTTACAAAAATTTTAAATTTGCCACTAGGCAACCTCGCTGGCCGTAGCTGTTCGCCTTTTACTCGCCGACTTAAGCTTATTAGCTCCATTAAGATAATTAGTAAGAGCCTAATGATTGGGGTTATTGCTAGCATTGGTCTTTCGACCACGACCACCACAGCCTTGGCAGATGTAACGAGAGTGCCAGATGCCGCGCTGACAATGAACAAAAACCTCAGCTACGACCTCCACAGTACGCTCTATTGGCTGCGCTTCGGCCACTACTCGCCGAAAGATCTCGATGATGAATACTCGTCTCGCATTTTCGATGCTTACATTAAAGTGCTAGACCCCAACAAAGTGTACTTCACCCAAGAAGACATGGACGGTTTTGAGAAATATCGCACCAAGTTAGACGACCTAATTAAAAAGCGAGACGTCGAGGTGGCCTTCGATATCTTTAAAGTTTTTCGTCAACGACTGGATCAGCGCACCAACTATATCCTCGAGTTAATCGATAGCGATTTTGATTTTAGCCAACCTGACTCGATTGATATTGATCGGGACACCTACACCTGGGCAGCGAACAGCAAGAGTGTTGAAGCTAAGTGGGCCAAGCGTATCAAAAACGATACCTTACAGCAGCTAATGGCAAAAACCGAGATTGACGAAGTTCGCGAGAATTTAAAGCGCCGATATAATCGCCAACGTGATGTCATTTATCAATTAAAAGCTGACGAAGTATTTGAGTGGTTCATGAACTCCTTTACTCGCGACCACGGCCCTCACACCACTTATATGTCGCATGTTACGGCCGAAAACTTTGAAATCAGCATGTCGTTACAACTCACCGGTATCGGTGCGGCACTGACGACCGACGAAGACTATACAGTAGTCAATCGAATCATCACCGGGGGTCCGGCTGAAAAAAGCAACGCAATCAAGGCCGAAGACAAGATTGTTGCAGTCGGTCAAGAAGGCGAAGAAATGATCAACGTGATCGGCTGGCGCTTAATGGACGTGGTGCAAATGATTCGCGGCGACATGGGCACCAAAGTACGATTGGACGTTCTATCGAGTGCCAGCGCTCCAGGCTCACCACCTGAACGCCTAGAATTAGTTCGAGACTTGATTAAATTAGACGATCAAGCGGCTCAGCTTAGCAAAATCGAAGTCCCTGATGGCGCTAAGAAGCATAATTATTCTGTGATTAGCATTCCTTCGTTCTATTCAAACGCTGACCAAGTTCGCAATGGTGGCGGCGAATTCGTGGCCACCACGCATGATGTCAGTGAACTGATAAAAGAAGTCAATGCCTCAGATTCCGAGGGCCTAATCTTAGACCTTCGCGGCAACGGCGGCGGCTACCTCAATGAGGCTGTAAGCCTCACCGGGTTGTTCATCGACAAAGGTCCAGTGGTTCAGGTTGTCGGCGCAAGGCCTAATCAACGTCAAGTTCACCGAGACACAAACTCGATGATTGCTTACGATGGCCCTTTGATCGTGTTAATTGACCGCTACAGCGCCTCAGCTTCAGAGATTTTCGCTGCTGCACTACAAGACTATGGTCGTGCGCTAATTGTTGGCGAGCGCTCCTTCGGTAAAGGCACTGTGCAATATCCAAAATCGTTACGAGACCGTGACAACGAGCGTAAAAGTAAAATCAAATTCACCAACGCCCAATTTTTTAGAATAAGCGGTAGCTCAACACAACACCGAGGAGTAATTCCGGATATAACTTTAAACTCTGGCGAAGAAGACCTTGAGTTTGGCGAACGCTCATACGACAACGCCCTACCTTGGTCAAAAACAGAATCGGCTGTATACCAACCTGGATCATTTGACCAGAACCTGCTTAACGCATTGTCGGAGAAGCACTTACAGAGATCAGAATCATCAGCGGCGTTTAGTTTGCTACGTAAAAATTCGGCACGCGTGGTCGAAAACAAAGCCATTAAAAGCTTGTCGCTTAATCTAAACGACCGTCAGGCTGACCGAGATCAACGTGAAGCAAGGTCGCTTGCCAACCTAAACGAATATCGAGCATCCTTAGGTTTAAAGCCGGTAACCGAAGAAACACGTAAAGATAATCCGCTGCCTGACGAAGACGAGCACTGGAACATCGTATACCACACTGAAGCTGCACGGATTATGCATGACTTCAACCAGCGCAGTAAAGATATGATCACCAAGACGCAGGGGAGTATGCCCAGTTCTTGAGACTCATATTCAGGCTGCATTTGTGCTGTAGAAGAATTCACCGCCGACCCGAAAATGTGGAAAAACACCGGCTGGGCAGTGGCCTTTATAATTAGGTAATAGTGATCGTTTTTACTATTACCTAATTAGCCTATACTTTGTGGCTAACTAACCAATAGGGCTTGCGCCCCCTGGCCATGAGATTAAATATCAAACGCCGCACACATTCTTGGCGTACCGCTATCGCGTTAACTTTTGTAAGCTCGGTATTGCCGACTAGCTCAAATGCGGCGACTGGCGTTTACGCTACCCAGATCACCGCCCAAAATGCATCCGCGCTGGTCAGCGAAGGCCCAGATGCTATTGGCGGTATTGACGATTGGTTTTTTAGCAATGGCACTCTCTGTGGCATTGTCTCGGATGTAGACCATGAAGGTCAGTTTTCTACTAAAGGCGGCTCATTGGTAGACCTAGGTTTTTGCAATCGTGCTGACGATCATTTCTCGGCCACGCACGACCTATTACAAGGGAGCCGTAAACGCCCACTTAATGCCAGCAAGATACGCTACGAGCAGAACCAGACCACGGCCACAATCGTGGTTCACGGCGAGCGCGATGGCGCCAATATAATCATTCGCTATAGCATGGACTCCGCTAGCCCAAATCAAGTTAAGGTGGAAAAAAAATTATCATCAAGCAAGGGCGAGAGCTTTAATTTTTTTACCCCACTCAACTTCAACTACCATTCCTTAGAGTCTTTCGTACTCAATAGCACGGATTTGAAACGTAATAATGGTTTTCAAGCTGAAGACTTCGTTTCACGTGGTGTAAGTGCTATGGGCGTAGCCGCACGCGACGCCGATACAATCGTCACTATCAGCCCGCCTACCGCCGAGCTTGGCATCGCCTATGGCTGGCATCTGAAATCAGCTGAACGAGTAAATGGTCAGCAACGTTACGACCTACCAAGATTCATGTTGGCAGATGATTCCTCCAACGCAATGGTGATCCTCAGCGATACCTTTTACCTTGGCGACGGCAGCAAAATTGGCTGGCTACAATTGCCGCAGTTACCACTAATGTCGCTCGACAATGACTCTTATATAGAGACTCATGAGATTATTTACGTTGGTAGAAAGGGCGATGTCGCATCGATAACTGATCAACTATTCAGCCACGCGCCCATGGTTAGTGGCCACTTAAATGAAACTAACGCAGCGATTCACATCTCCACAGCAGACCTAGTTCCGTTCACCCATAGTCGCCCAGATAGCGAGGGTAATTTCACCTTCCGCGCTCCGCTAGGAAGCTACAACTTAACCGTTAGAGGCACAGCAAACAGGGAGATCACGCAAGCAATAACACTAGATCAACAGCTCGACTTAGGGTCACTCAAACTGCCTAAACCGGCGACAATTTCACTTCCTCAAGGACATGCGATGCGTTTATTGTTTGTCGGCATCAATGGCACAGAAAGCCCTGACTTCGCTAACCGACTTACCGGCTTTTCGGTGCAAGAAGATGACGGGCTTCATCTGATCGAACCGGTCTCCAACCTGTTTCTAGCGGGCGCAGATAGCGACCTTAAAAAGGTCGAAATTGCGCCGGGCGAGTACCAAGTTTATGCCACTAAAGGCCCTGAATATTCGCTAGAGAAGACAATCGTTAGGGTTG
>Ga0075467_10000811_pt1 | contig 25514 bp, 19 predicted proteins | sample DEB08_DNA_9_FD_75067 | JGI IMG/M metagenome (GOLD analysis project Ga0075467, IMG submission 75067) | Aqueous microbial communities from the Delaware River and Bay under freshwater to marine salinity gradient to study organic matter... | ecosystem: Environmental > Aquatic > Marine > Coastal ... | reverse complement strand
TTCCACTGCAATTACTTTCGTATTATATTGCTGTTTTGTTAGAAAGAAATGTAGATCAACCTCGTAACCTTGCTAAATCTGTTACAGTAGAGTAAGAGTTTTGTAGTTAAATTTAACTAATTCTTATATTTTCTCTATATTTTTAGTAATATTTAGATTATTCGCTATTTAAAATGATAATTTATTATTATGCGTGCATTCTTTTCTTATCGTTTTTTATTGCAATAACCTACAATATATATATATTGCTAATCTAAAAATTTAATTAATACCCAAAAATGAGAACAATCACGCAATTTTTATTATTGTTTTTGTGCGCATTTACTTATGCACAAACTACAGTAAACGGAACTGTTACAGATGATAGCGGACAACCTCTTCCAGGCGCTAATGTGATAGTAGTTGGTGCTTCAATAGGTGCCATAACAGATTTTGATGGTAAGTACATACTTACCTATAATCAAGAACCTCCATTCTCTATTCAAGTAAGTAGCGTTGGGTTTGAAACTAGTACAAAAGAAGTAACAACAAACCCTCAAACTATAGATTTTTCTCTGGTTGAAGGAAATTTCCTTGATGAAGTGGTAATTTCTGCTTCAAGAACTCCGGAACGAATCTTTGAATCTCCTGTTACGGTTGAGCGTTTTGGAATCAGTGATATTAAAAACACTGCATCAGCCGATTTCTATGATGGATTAGAAAACTTAAAAGGCGTTGATGTTAATACTAACAGTTTAACTTTTAAATCTATAAATACTAGAGGTTTTGCAACATTTGCAAATAATCGTTTTATGCAATTGGTAGATGGAATGGACAATTCAACTCCTGCGCTAAACTTCCCAATAGGAAATTTAGTTGGTATGGTTGAAACAGATGTCCAAAGCGTAGAATTATTACCAGGAGCTTCTTCAGCGCTTTATGGTGCAAATGCCTTCAATGGTATTTTATTTATGCGAAGTAAAAACCCCTTTGATCGTCAAGGGATTAGTGCCTCTTTAAAACGTGGTATTACATCTCAAGAAGCTGCAGGCGACAATGCTTATACAGATGTTGGTGTGAGAATGGCACATAAATTTTCAGATAAATTTGCTGCTAAAGTGAATTTTGGATGGCTTCAAGGAACAGACTGGGCTGCTAATAGTGTAGAAGATAAAAATTCTGATGGTGGTACAAGAGCATCAAATTTAAACTACAGCGGAGTAAATGTTTATGGTGATGAAGTTGCGTTTGATATTAAGAATGTTGCTGTTTTACTTGAATCTGAAATTAATCCTGCTACGGGAAATCCTTATTTACCTGCAGGTGCTAATGCATTAGTTCCTTCTGAAATTGTAAGTAGAATTGGATATAATGAAGCTGATTTAACAAACTATAATGCTGAAAGTATTAAAGCAGATTGGGGATTATATTACAGACCATTTGAAGACGATTTTGAAATATCTTATGTTGGAAAATATGGAACAGGTACTACAATCTATCAAGGTTTAAATAGATACAACATTGATAACTTCTCCCAACAACAACATAAATTAGAAGTTAAAAATAATAATTTCTTTTTAAGAGGTTATGTAGTTTCAGATAAAGCTGGAGATTCTTATGATATGTTGGTTACAGGTGTTCAAATTTTAAATGAATGGAAACCTCATCTTAACTATTTTGCAGAATATGTAGGTGCTTACTTTCAATCAACTCTCGGAGGTGCTACCACTGATCAAGCACATGGTTTAGCAAGAGCTCAAGCAGAATCTGGTCGTTATGAGCCAGGAACTCCTCAATATCAAGCCGCTTTTAATAGAAGCACAAACGATCCCAATTTAATAACAGGTTCTAAATTTCAAGATGCTTCTAAATATTACCATGCCGATGGTAATTACAACTTTAGTCACCTAACAGATGTTGCTGATATTCAAGTTGGAGGTTCTTTTAGACAATATAATTTAAATTCTGGAGGTACAATATATACAGACACTCCAGAAAATGGACCTATTAATTATTCAGAGTTTGGTATTTATACTCAAATTCAAAAAAACTTAGAGCTAAATGATGATTTAGAACTAAAACTAACGGGCTCTGTTCGTTATGATAAATCAGAGTTCTTTAAAGGCTTTGTATCTCCAAGATTGTCTGCTGGTTTAACCGTTAACCAAAATCACAACATTAGAGCATCAGTTCAAACAGGTTTTAGAAACCCAACAACTCAAGATTTATTTATTGGTTTAGATTCAGGTCAAGGATTCTTAGTCGGATCCTCTCCTGATAATTTAGAGCGATGGTCAAGACCTTTAGATGTTAGTGGGGCAGGACAATTATTAGGGCAACCTGCAACTATTACGCAAACAGGTGCTGCGCCTTATACTAATTCATACACAGGAAGTTCATTAGAAGATTTTGCTGCTACTGGTGACCCTTCAGTTTTAAAAGTTGCTAATCCTGATTTAGTAAAACCAGAACAAGTTACTTCAGCCGAAGTAGGGTATAGAGGGAAACTAGATAAAGTAATTGTAGATATGAGTGTTTATTATAATAGCTATAAAGATTTTATTTCTCAACAAAGAGTTGCTTCACCTTTATACGGAACAGCTGGAGACGGTGGATTATCTGTGTTAGCTATAGTAAATAGAGATTTTCAAGGTTACAGTGCATATACTAATGCTGAAGCAAAAGTAAATTCTTATGGAGCTTCAATTGGATTATCTACTAAAGTTTTTGGTGATTTTGATTTAGGAGGAAGTTATACGTATTCTAAGTTAGACTTTGATAATGATAAGTATCCAAATTTTGTAACTAACTTTAATACACCAGAACATAAATTCAAAGCATCATTTGGTAATACTGAATTATTCAAAAACTTCGGATTTAATATTGCATACAGATTTAGTGATGATTACTACTGGGAAGCTACTTTTGGAGATGGTCTTGTGCCAGAGTATCATGTATTGGACGCTCAAATAAGTTTAAAAGTTCCTAGTTTTAAATCAACAATTAAAGTTGGTGCTACAAATCTTACAGGTGAAGAGTATTTTACTGCATTCGGTACTGGTCGAATTGGATCAATGTACTATGTTTCATGGACAATTAATAACTTATAAAAATTACTAAAATGAAAAATATAAAATATATATTACTCTCTGCAGTTGTTATCGGTTTTACGGCTTGTGCTGAACCTGAAGATGTCTTGGAAGACAATAATATTGACACAACTGTAGTAGTATTACCAGAACTCACTGCTGGAACAGCAGATTTTTCAACTTTTGTGGCCCTTGGAGCTTCATTTACCGCTGGCTATACTGATGGTGCTTTATTTATAGCTGGACAAGAAAATTCTTTTCCAAATATTTTAGCACAACAATTTGCTAATGTAGGTGGTGGTGCTTTTACACAACCTTTAATGAATGACAATATAGGTGGTTTGCTTTTTGGCGGAGCTCCTAGTTTAGATGCTCAAGGAAATAATAGGTTTGCACCTCGTTTTTATTTTGACCTAGATGCAGGTTCACCAGTAAGGTTAACTGATGCTTCAACAACAGATATTTTTGTAAACAACCCAACTGGCCCTTTTAATAATATGGGAGTTCCTGGCGCAAAAAGTTTTCACTTATTATTTGATGGTTATGGGAATCCTGCCAATTTAGCAACAGCAACGGCAAATCCTTATTTTGTAAGAATGGCTTCTAGCCCAACAGCAACTGTTTTAGGAGATGCTATGGCTCAAAGCCCAAGTTTCTTCACTATATCTGAAATTGCAGGTAATGATGTATTAGGCTATGCGCTTGCTGGAGGAGATGTTACTATCGATCAAATTACACCTCAAGCTATGTTTGATGGTGCTTTTGGAGCCTTAATTACAACACTTACAAGTAATAATGCTCAAGGTGTTGTTGCAAATATCCCTTATATAACGAGCTTACCTCATTTTACAACAGTACCTCATAATCCAATCCCCTTAGATGCAGCTACTGCTGGCTTTTTAAATAGCATAAATGCTTATGGAGCTTATAACGCAGGAATTCAAGGGGCATTTGCTTATTTAGTAAGTGTTAGTGCACTTTCTCAAGAAGATGCAAATGCAGAAATAGCTAAACGAACTATAACATTTGCTCCTGGAGATGGAAATGCTGTTGTAATTTTTGATGAAAGTTTAACTGATTTAACTGGCATAAACGTAAATCTAGTTAGTATGCGTCAAGCAACTGCAGATGATTTAATTGTATTATCAGCTTCATCATTTATTGGTACAGAAGCAGTCCCAGGAAATCCGGCAACAGTAAATGGTGTAGGAATTCCTTTAGCAGATAAATGGGTACTATTACCAAGTGAGCAACTAGAAATTAAAATGGCTATAGACGCATTTAACGCAACTATAGAGTCTGCTGCAGATTCTGCTGGCTTAGCTTTTGTTGATACCAATGCTTTATTGCAACAATTGGCTGGTAGCGGTTATGCTTCAGGTGATTTTGTTTTAACATCAAATCTTGTTACTGGTGGTGCTTTTTCTTTAGATGGAGTCCATTCTACATCAAGAGGCTATGCGTTATTGGCTAATGAATTTATGAAAGCCATCGATGCTACTTATGGCTCTAACTTTGAAGCTTCGGGTAACCTCGTTGATATTGGAGATTATCCAACAAACTATTCGCCTACACTTCAATAGTATTATAAAGAAATTTAATTTAAAAAGCCCGAAACAATGTTTCGGGCTTTTCTTTTCTAAAATCATTTAGTCTTATTTCTAAATAAAAAAGAACTTCAATTTTTGATATTATTTATATATGCTTTTTTAATTAAAAATCATATATTTGCACCGCGAAAAACGAGCTGTTTTTCCTATTAAATTTTAAGCAAAAACAATAAACACATAAGTAATGTCAAAAGTTACAGGTAAAGTTGCACAAATAGTAGGTCCAGTTATTGATGTAGAATTCAGTTCTGGTGCTGAACTTCCAAGAATTTATGATTCATTAGAAATTAATAGACCTGATGGTTCTATTTTAGTACTTGAGGTACAATCTCACATTGGTGAAGATTCTGTTCGTACTATTGCGATGGACTCATCTGATGGTTTAAGTAGAGGAACAGAAGTTATTGCAACTGGTGCTCCAATACAAATGCCAATTGGTGATGATATTTATGGACGTCTTTTTAATGTAATTGGTGATGCTATTGACGGTCTTGGAAACTTACCAAAAGCTGGTGATGCTGGATTACCTATTCATAGGGAATCTCCAAAATTTGAAGATTTATCTACATCTACAGAAGTTTTATTTACTGGTATTAAAGTAATTGATCTTATTGAGCCTTATGCAAAAGGTGGTAAAATTGGTTTATTTGGTGGTGCTGGTGTAGGTAAAACAGTATTGATTCAGGAGTTGATTAACAATATCGCAAAAGGACATGGTGGACTTTCTGTATTTGCAGGAGTAGGTGAAAGAACTCGTGAAGGAAATGATTTACTACGTGAAATGTTAGAGTCTGGCATTATTAAATATGGTGATGACTTTATGCATTCTATGGAAGAAGGCGGATGGGATTTATCTAAAGTAGATAAAGCTGGAATGAAAGAATCAAAAGCAACGTTTGTTTTCGGACAAATGAATGAGCCTCCTGGAGCACGTGCACGTGTGGCTTTATCAGGATTAACTATTGCTGAGTATTTCCGTGATGGTGCTGGTGAAGGACAAGGAAAAGATGTGTTATTTTTCGTGGATAATATTTTCCGTTTTACACAAGCAGGTTCTGAGGTGTCTGCATTACTTGGTCGTATGCCATCTGCAGTAGGTTACCAACCTACTTTAGCAACTGAAATGGGTGCAATGCAAGAGCGTATTACTTCAACAAAAAGAGGATCTATTACATCTGTACAAGCGGTTTACGTGCCTGCGGATGATTTAACAGATCCAGCACCAGCAACAACATTTGCACACTTAGATGCTACTACTGTATTGTCTCGTAAAATTGCAGAGTTAGGTATTTATCCTGCTGTGGATCCATTAGATTCTACTTCTAGAATTTTAACTGCTAATATTTTAGGTGCTGAGCACTATGACTGTGCACAACGTGTTAAAGAGTTATTACAACGTTATAAAGAATTACAAGATATTATTGCCATCTTAGGTATGGAAGAATTATCTGAAGAAGATAAACAAGCTGTATATCGTGCAAGACGTGTACAACGTTTCTTATCTCAACCTTTTCACGTAGCTGAACAGTTTACTGGAATTCCAGGTGTGTTAGTTGATATTAAAGAAACTATTAAAGGTTTTAATATGATTATGGATGGTGAATTAGATCACTTACCAGAAGCGGCATTTAACCTTAAAGGTACTATTGAAGAAGCTATTGAAGCCGGAGAAAAAATGCTAGCTGAAGCTTAATATATAAAATTATGCATTTAGAAATTGTATCACCTGAAGCCACTTTATTTAGTGGAGAAATAGAATCTCTTGCCGTTCCTGGAATTAATGGTGAATTTGAAATGTTAAATAATCACGCTCCTATTGTTTCTCTTTTAAAAGTTGGACATGTAAAGGTTTATGGAGATATTAAGTTGGACGAAGACGTTGCCGATAAATTTATTAAAGGTGATAAAAATGGAATGTGGTTGCCAATTAATTCTGGCACTCTTGAAATGAAAGATAATAAAGTAATTGTCTTAGCAGATTAATTCTTTATTTCATAATATTTTAAAAACGTGAAGCTTTGCTTCGCGTTTTTTTATGCCTACACTTTTATAAATATCTTCTTCTTATAAAGTATATAGCTTAACCACAAGTAAAAAACAATTACAACTATTGCATAGAGTAATGATGCCATTTTATCACTTAGAAAATCGTGTTCAAAAAATGTTGAATACAACCATGAATGAATACGATTATCGTCTCCAATACGAGTTAAGTAAAATGTCTTAGCAATAAAGCCCGATAAAAAGAAAATGGTAATGGCATTCATTCCAGCATACTTAAAAATAGTTCCAAATCGAATTTTTCTAACATCTTGAACGTAATAAATAACTGCTAAAATTAAGGTAGCCCAACCACTAGTGACTAACACATAACTACTACTCCAAATAGCTTTATTTAAAGGAAACCAAATACTCCAAGTATAACCAATAACTAAAAGAACTCCTGAAATAATGAGTAGTCTCAAGATTTTATTCATCGAGTCACTTATTATAATTCTTCCAATTAATATCCCTGAAAGACAAGTTGCAATTGCAGGCAGCGAGCTCATCAATCCTTCAGGATCGTAATCATCTTTCCACATGTGCTCTCCAAGTATATTCAAATCAATATACATAGCCCAATTATTTGGCGCTCTGTCCAATGTTGGCAAACTTCCATCTGGCAACAATACAAAACCTAAAAGCAGCCAATAGCCAAGTAAAATAGAGAGTGCTAATCCTAATAAGGTTTTCCAATTACAATTTAAATATAATACTGACGATACTAAAAAGACAAGTCCTATTCGCTGAAGCACCCCAGGAATTCTAACTACAGATAAATCCCTAAAAAAAGGAGTATAAGGCAAAAACCACGCAAGAAAAAAACCTAAACCAAAGAGTTTTAAACTTCTAATTAATATTTTCTTATATGTAGATTTGGAGGCCGTTTTGTTTCTATAAGATAAATGAATAGAAATGCCAACAATAAACAAAAAGAAGGGAAAAATTAGATCTGTTGGTGTTAGTCCATGCCATTCAGCATGAAGTAATGGCGCATAAACATGACTCCAACTTCCAGGGTTATTAACAAGAATCATAGCGACGATAGTTAATCCTCTGAACAAATCAACTGACTCTATGCGCTTAACAGCTTCCATCTAAACTATAGAATATTAGCTTTTATTTTTTTCCAAAGTTTTAGAAGCACTAATCCAGAAATAAGAGCAACTCCCAATAACATAAAAGCTTTTGAATATTCACCATAAATAAAGCTTCCTGTTGCAAACATGATGCTATAAATAAAAGCACAACCAACAAACATAGCCACAATTCCAGATGGAACACTCCAGCCTTCATTGGTGTCAACTATTTCAATATTCTCCTCTTTGGCTTCATTTACAATTTTATTCCATCCTGGGCCTCCAGGTTGTATTTTTTTATAAAAATTTTGTAGTACTTCTTTACTCTCAGGCTGCGTCACATAAGTAACTATGACCCAAATAATAGTTGTTATCGACACAATCATTGGGAACTTTGCATACGAAGGCATTAAACCATTATCTCCAAAAAAATAATCGCCTAAAGGCGTAAACGCTAATACCATTGAGACAATACCTGAAACAAACATGGCTGAAATTTCACTCCAGGCATTAATTCGCCACCAAAACCATCTCAAAATAAAAATGAGTCCAGTACCAGCTCCAAACATTAATATAATATCAAATAGTTGTAATGCGTTGGTAAGTACTAATGCAAATAAAGCGCTACAAACCATTAAAATTACAGTTGACAAACGTCCAACTCTTACCAATTGTTTATCTGTTGCATTTTTATTGATTTGCTGTTTATAAAAATCATTAACAATATAGGATGCTCCCCAATTTAAATGTGTTGAAATTGTACTCATATAGGCAGCTACAAGCGATGCTAAAACAAGACCGAGTAATCCGCTTGGTAGTTTAGTAAGCATTGCAGAATATGCTAAATCATGTCCTAATTTATCTTGTGCCACATTTGGGAATGCCTCTTGAATACTTGCAATATCTGGAAAGATAACTAGTGATGCTAATGCAACAATAATCCAAGGCCAAGGACGTAACGCATAATGCATAATATTAAAAAAGAACGTAGCTCCAATAGCATGATTTTCATCTTTTGCAGCTAACATTCGTTGCGCAATATAACCGCCTCCACCAGGTTCTGCTCCTGGATACCAGGAACTCCACCATTGGACTGCCAACGGAATAATCATTAAAGTTATTACTGCTTCTTTATCAGAAAAATCAGGTAAAATATCTAACTTGTCTGCTACGTTTTCGTGCTGTAGAAGTGCTTCCAAGCCTCCTATTTCTGGCAAACCAACCAAATAATAGGCTGCTCCTAATGCTCCAGCCATTGCTGTGAAAAATAATATGAAATCTGTATAAACAACGCCCTTAAATCCTCCTAAAGCACTAAATATAACTGTAATAACGCCTGCATAAACCACGGTTTCCCAAGGCTGTAAGCCCAACATAACACTTCCAATCTTTATTGCCGCAAGTGTTACGCCTGCCATAGCCAGAATATTAAAAATAATTCCTAGATAAATTGATCTGAAACTTCTTAAAAATCGAGCTGGTGCGCCTCCATAGCGTAATTCGTAAAACTCAATGTCTGTGTTTACATTAGATTTTCGCCAAAGCTTTGCATATACAAAAACGGTTAATAATCCAGTAATTAAAAACGCCCACCAAACCCAATTACCAGAAACACCATTGGTTCTTACGATGTCTGTTACTAAGTTAGGTGTATCTGTAGAAAACGTTGTTGCTACCATAGAAACACCTAGCAACCACCAAGGCATACTTCTGCCAGATAAAAAATATTCAACAGAACTTTTTCCTGATTGTTTAGATACGTAGATGCCAATAAAAAGTGTGATTGCAAAAAAAGTGACAATAAGTGCAATGTCAAACGTGGATAAATTAACCATGTATAAAAAATTAGTTAGTAGCTTGATGTTCTAATATTCAAATCTCTTTTATTAGAACGATATGAATATAATACTTTATATTCAATTGTCTAATTTCTATCTCATGTCCTTATCTTTTTTTATAATATTTCGCTATAATTTTTAAGGATGCTATATGTAATTTTCAAACTCTTTAATAGATTTCAATTCTACTTTTAAGTCTTGAAACATTGCCATTATACCACTTAATTTCAATTCTTTTTCATCATATTCTTGTGTATTAATACAGCAGGTAAACTCCCAAAGTTCTAATACATTTTCTATATGAACTTTATAAGGCAGATACGCCTTATTATCAGAACGCAACTCAAGGCAATTTTCCTCCTTTATTTTAGAATATAAACGTTTATAAACTAAGCCATCATCTTTGGTTAAAATAATATATGTCCTACCATCTCTAACATCTTCAATATCTTCCATAAACTTCGCCACAACAAAAGATCCATCTTTTACAGGCAACATGGAATCTCCTTTTATAGGGAAAGCACGATGTGTTCCTGTTGGTAAAAATGGAAGTTTAATTTTTTGAAGTTGTTCAATATATTCTGGATCATCGTATCCTGATAAATAACCAGCAGAAGCTTTTGCTGGAATAATTTCGATAAGATCTTCATTGTCTTCATTAACCGTTACTGGAAATAACACACGTTTGCTTCCTATTTGAATAAACGAAGTGTCTTTTGCTAGGCGTAAATCATTTTTTACCAAAATATCTATGGGAATATTAAGGTAGTTTGATAAATCTATCAACCTATCTATTGGAGGCTCAGATCGTCCTTCTTCATAGGAGCCTACCATAGAACGTGACCATCCCAGCTCTTCAGCAAATCGTTCTTGAGAGAATTTCTTAAGCACTCTTAAGTGCTTAATATTTGCTTGGATATGCTTTATCATTTTTAACACTATTTACTACAAATGTAAGCAACAAAAACTACATTTTGTAGTTAATTTTGAATTTACTATGTATATTAATTGTCACTCTTATTATAGTTTACGCTATGGCACTATTAAGCCAGAGCAATTACTTGCTATTGCCTCCGAAAATGGCTTACAAACTTTAGCGCTAACAGATATAAATAATACCTCTGCTTGCTTAGATTTTGTTCGTCTTTCATCTAAATACAAAATCAAACCAGTGCTTGGCGTAGATTTTAGAAATCGTGCTAAACAGCAATTTATCTTAATCGCGAAAAACAATACTGGTTTTTATAATATCAACTCTTATTTGTCTTCTTTTTTACATAATTCGGAATTGGAAATTCCAGAGCAAGCACCACAATTAGAAGATACTTTCGTTGTTTATCCATACATGCACAACAAAGTTTACAACCTAAAAAACAATGAGTTTTTAGGGATTAAACCGCAAGATCTCAATCACCTCAAGTTTTCAGAATGGAATACATTTAGAAATAAACTGGTTGTTTTACAAACAGTCTCGTTTCAAAATAAAAAAGGATTTAATACGCATCGATTATTACGTGCTATTGATAATAACACCCTTTTAAGCAAGCTTCCAAAAAGCGAACAAGGGCAAGAAACAGATATGATGTTGCCTTATGAAGAACTTAAAAATGTCTATCAAGAATTTCCTGAACTCATAGAAAACACCTCAACAATTTTAGATAATTGTACTATTGATTTTGATTTTTCTCAAAACACACCTAATAATCAAAAATCATACACTAATAATGAATTGCTAGATTATAAGCTGCTAGAAAAACTCACTTATCAAGGACTGCATTATCGCTATAAAAAACCAGGAGAGCGTGTTTTTAAGCGTATTGAAAAAGAGTTAACTATTATTAAAGAGAAAGGTTTTGTTTCTTACTTTCTCATTAATTGGAAAATTCTAAAATATGCTCGAAGCAAAGGTTATTTCTATGTTGGTCGTGGTAGTGGAGCCAATAGTATTGTTGCTTATCTGTTGCGTATTACAGACGTAGATCCTGTTGAGCTTGACTTATATTTTGAGCGCTTTATAAATCTTTACCGAAAAAATCCACCAGATTTTGATCTCGATTTTTCTTGGAGAGATCGTGATGATATTACCCAATTTATTTTTAAACGTTTCAAGCACACAGCGCTTATTGCTGTTTATAACACCTTTAAATTTAGAGCTTCTGTTCGTGAACTTGGAAAAGTGTTTGGGCTTCCAAAATCTGAAATGGACATCCTCACAAGAGGAAAGTATGATTTTAATCAACTTGATAAATTATCACAACTAGTTCTTAAGTATAGTACATATATTAATGGGTTTCCAAATTATCTGGGAATTCATGCTGGAGGTATTATCATTTCAGAAAAGCCAGTTCATTATTATGGCGCAACATTTATGCCTCCAAAGGGGTTTGCTACAACACAATTTGACATGGTTGTCGCCGAAGATATTGGGCTGTATAAATTTGACATTTTAAGTCAGCGTGGTTTAGGTAAAATTAAAGATGCTGTGGAGATTGTAAAGTATAATCATCCAGAAAAAGAGCCCATTGACATTCATGATATAAAACGTTTTAAGCAAGATGAAAAAATTAAAAATTTGTTGCGTCACGCAAAAGCTATTGGCTGTTTTTATGTAGAATCTCCAGCTATGCGTATGCTGCTTAAAAAACTTCAAGTAGACAACTATTTGGGCTTAGTTGCAGCAAGTTCTGTTATTCGTCCTGGTGTTGCAAAATCTGGTATGATGCGTGAATACATTATGCGCTATAGGCATCCTGAACGACGTAAAGATGCGCATCCTGTATTGCTCAGTATTATGCCAGAAACCTATGGTGTTATGGTATATCAAGAAGACGTTATTAAAGTTGCCCACTATTTTGGTGGACTAACTTTGGGCGAATCAGACATGTTACGTCGTGGTATGTCTGGTAAATTCCGTTCGCGTGAAGAGTTTTTAAAAGTAAAGCAGCAATTTTTTGAAAACTGTAAACGCGACGGAAAGCCAGATAATCTCGTCACAGATATTTGGAGGCAGATTGAAAGTTTTGCAGGCTATGCCTTTGCCAAAGGACATTCTGCTTCTTATGCTGTAGAGAGTTATCAAAGCCTCTTTTTAAAAGCCTATTATCCTATAGAATATATGGTCGCTACCATTAATAATTTTGGTGGTTTTTACAGAACAGAATTGTACGTGCATGAAGCTAGAATGCATGGTGCTGTTATTGAAGCGCCTTGCATTAACAAAAGTTATAATCAAACCACTATAGAAGGAAAAACTATTTATTTGGGTTTTATGTTTTTACATGCCTTTGAAAACAAAACAGTCAAACGCTTATTACAAGAACGTGAACAAAACGGTATATATAAAAGTCTTGATAATTTTATAGATCGTGTCCCAATTTCTATTGAGCAAATTTCCATTCTTATTAAAATAAACGCATTCCGTTTTACAGGAATCAATAAACGGAAATTGCTTTGGGAAGCGCATTTAAAAATTAGTAAAACTGTTATTCAAGAACATATTATAACCTTATTTAAAACTGAAAAAATTAATTACAAAACGCCACAACTCACAAGCACTGATTTAGAAAATGCTTTTGATGAAATAGAGCTATTAGGTTTTTCTTTATGCAACCCATTTCAATTATTAGAAACGCAATCTTCAAACAACTTACGTGCAGATCATCTTTTATCTTTTAAAGATAAAACTATTACCATTGAAGGCTATTTGGTTACCACTAAAAACACAAGCACATCTAATGGCAAGCATATGTATTTTGGAACCTTTTTAGATCGTGATGGCAACTTTATAGATACAGTTCATTTTCCGCCTGTGGCTGCGAAATTTCCCTTTAGAGGAAAAGGAATTTATACCATTACAGGAAAAGTTTTAGAAGATTTTGATTGTGTAAATATTGAAGTATCACGTATGGAACGTGAGACCATTATTGAAGATCCTCGTTATGCTATAAACTCTTCAAATTCAACATTTCAGAATAAAAAAAGCTTTAAAGATCATAAGTTACATGAATCATAATCGTTCTATAGTACATATGGATTTAGACACGTTTTTTGTGTCCTGCGAACGCTTACTAGATAGTCGTCTTAATGGGAAACCAGTACTTATTGGTGGCACAAGCGATCGTGGTGTAGTTGCGTCATGCAGTTATGAGGCTAGAAAATTTGGAATACACTCTGCAATGCCAATGCGTATGGCAAAACAATTGTGTCCTGAGGCTATTATATTAAGAGGGAATTCTGGTGTTTACAGTAAGTTTTCGCAAAACGTCACTGACGTTATTAAAGAAAGCGTTCCACTTTACGAGAAAACATCTGTTGATGAGTTTTATATAGATCTCACAGGAATGGACAAGTTTTTTGGGTGTCATAAATTGGCTTCTGAACTCCGTCAACGTATTATTAGAGAAACTGGTTTACCTATTTCTTTTGGGTTATCTCTTAATAAAACCGTTTCTAAAATTGCAACAGGTGAGGCAAAACCAAACAATGAAATACGCATTGCTTCGGGAACTGAAAAATTTTTTTTAGCACCACTTTCCATAAGAAAAATTCCAATGGTTGGTAATGTAACCTACAAAGCGCTATGCGATTTAGGTGTAAAACGTATTAAAACTGTACAAGAAATGCCCATGGAATTGATGCATAAAGTATTGGGTAAAAACGGACTCATGATCTGGAAAAAAGCCAATGGCATTGACAATAGTCCTGTGGTACAATATCATGAACGCAAATCTATTTCTACAGAGCGCACCTTTAACAGAGATACTACAGATGTAAATAAACTTAAAAGTATCATAATTGCTATGGCTGAAAATTTGGCTTATCAATTACGTCGCGGAAATAAACTAACAGCTTGCGTAACTTTTAAAATACGGTATTCCGATTTTCAAACCTATACACAACAACAACGTATTCCATATAGTGCTATGGATCACAACATCATTCCTGTAGTTTTAGATTTATATAAAAAGCTTTATAATCGTAGGCTTCTAGTTAGATTAGTTGGTGTAAGATTTAGTCATTTGGTAGAAGGAGGCCATCAAATTCATTTGTTTGAAGATGATGAAAAATTACTTCATCTAAGTCAAGCTATAGATAAAATGCGTGAACGCTATGGAGATAGAGCTGTTGTAGCTGCTGCTGGCATGGAAGCCAAAAGCATCAGTAGATGGAATCCTTTTACTGGCGAACCTCCTCCATTATTAGCTAATAGAAGGCAATAAAAAGTATTTTTATTACATTAGAGCCATGTGTTATTCTACTGCATTACGAAAAAAAAAGGAACAAATTGAACAGCGATTGTTAAGTCAAATTCCTGCTAAATTTCCAACTTCAACTAACTATAATCCTTACTATCACCTTAACGGCTTCACCTATGGCAACTTACAAATCATTAAAATGGATGAGCCAGAAACCATTAGTAGTGCAAAATGGGGACTTATCCCAAATTGGGCTTTACATAATGCTGAAGCATTTAGAAAAAAGAGTAATACTTTAAATGCTAGAGCAGAAAGCGTTTTTGAAAAAGCATCATATAAAGAAAGTGTCGTAAGCAAACGTTGTCTAATTTTAGCCGATGGCTTCTTTGAACCTCATCACGAAAATGGGCAAGCTATTCCCTATTTCTGCTATCAGCCATCAAAAGAATATCCAGAAGGCGATTTGTTTTTATTTGCTGGTTTGTATAATGAATTGGATGATACAACATTAACAGCAACTATACTAACAACCGAAGCTAACGACTTCTTTGCAGAAGTACATAACAAAGGAAAGCGTATGCCTTTAATTTTAGATGACCTATATTTTGAAGATTGGTTAGATAATGGAATGACAAGCCAAGAAATTAACGAAATAATGACAACAGGATTAACTAAAAATGAATTTAAAGCGCATCCTATAAGTCGTGATTTCTATAAAAAAGGTATTGATACCAATAAGTCTTATATTATTGAACCCATTGAAAAAGACACCCTTTTTTAATTCTTTGTGCTCAACCAAGCCTTTCTATTAGCTTTTTGAGTTTCAGAAGGCTCTAATCCACTAGCCTCAAACACAGAAATAGAATAACTAGGATCAGACATAAACGTTATATAAGTTTCTTTTTGCTCACCAAATCGTTCAAAAACTATTTTGGTTTTATCCTTAGGTTTAAAGTTCTTTAAAGCAGCATTAAAGCTTAAACTATCTGAAAGCACAAAGTCTCCAACAGATTTAATAGTGTCTCCATTTTCTAAGCCTGCTTTATAAACAGGAGAACCAATAGTTGTATTCCCTGAGATTTTCCCGTCTCTTACAAAGCTGCCAAACCATAATTTATCTACATCTCTGGACAATGAAACGCCTACGTTTTCAAGCGCTCGTTTCATTTCTGGCATTTCACTTTTGTATATATAATTGTTAAAAAAGTTATTTCCAAAATCTTCTCCAGCATATTTAATTAGTGCTTTGTGCAATCCTTCTACCGTATAAGGATTTTCTGTTTTTCCAAAAACAGTCCATACTAATTTCATATAATCATCTAAGTTCAATCCTTTTTCACGTAACGCTAAATCTAATGCTAAACCTAAAGCACTTCCGTAAGAATAATAGGAGATGAACGTATTGCCTCTATTCACTTCATCGACAGATCTTGCCGCATCAACAAAAGGTGCTTGGTAACTCATTTCAATGGGATTGAAAAAATTGCGTCCTGGAGAATTCCACACATAATTAAAAGTTCCTGCTAACCCTTTTACATAATCTTCTGGTGCGTCTAATCCAGCTCTACACAAAATAAGTCCTGTGTAATAGCTCGTAAAACCTTCAGCAAACCACAATTCGCCACTCATATTGGCTTCTTCAAAATCAAAAGGTTCTAACGAATCTGGACGAATACGTTCTACATTCCAACAATGAAAAAATTCATGTGAAACAGTTCCAATATTACCTTGCATACCTCCATTTGCTAAACTTCTTGTGCTTGGAATAACCGTTGAATTTCTGTGTTCCATACCATCTCCTGCGACATTAGGCATATAACAAGCGAGAAAGTAGTAATTCCCATAATCGAATTTTGGAAGCTCCCCAAAAACCGCTTTTTGTTCCAATACTACTTTTTTTACACTTTCAAAATATTGATCCAATTCTGCATCTGTTCCGTTGTGATGTAAAACTAAATGTACAGATTGCCCATCAACATCAAAAGATCTAACTCCATGATTGCTAACTTCGGTTGGGCTATCCATAAAATATTGTAAATCTTTAGCGTAAAATGTATTGTCTTTAACTGGCTTTAATTGCGTAGCTACTTTCCAATTTAAATCTTCTCGAACATTAAAGGTTACTTGCATTTCTCTATTCATTAGTTCAGGAACATACATAAACGTTGCAGGCATATTTAAATGTGCATGCGTTTCATCAACCTGGCTATAAGTACCATCTCCATGATTCGCGAACAAGGTATAGCTAACTTTAATCGTTCCATTGTGTCCAGAGACTTTCCATGAATAAGGATCAGGACGCATAGCATTTAATACCTTACCATTTCCATCCGTTACTTTTATATTATAAGCGTTTTTTGCAAACTCATGCAATGCATAACGTCCAGGAGAGGTTCTACTCATTCTGAACTCAACTTCCTCCTTTTTTAAGTTTGTAAATATGGCTTGAATTTCTGCTTCGTGGTGTACGGCGTTTTCAAAAGACACTTCATAAGTACTAGAAATTTGTGCGTTTATTTGAACAGATAAAGCAACTAAGATTGCTATAAAAAGACTTTTTTTCATTTCATAAAAATTTATACAACTAAGATAGTATTTTTACGGAATGACGGAAACTTATAAAAAGTTAAAAGTTTAAATTAGTCTTCAGCATATTCTAATATATCGCTAGGCTGACAATCAAGTGCTTTACAAATTGCTTCTAAAGTCGAAAACCGAATAGCTCGTGCCTTGCCAGATTTTAGGATAGATAAGTTTGCAGTCGTAATATCAATCGCTTCCGCTAAATCTTTGCTTTTCATTTTTCGCTTAGCAAGCATTACATCAAGGTTTACAATTATTGACATAAGTTATATGGTTAAGTCGTTATCTTCTTTGACTTTTTTAGAAACCATAAGAACATCACTTTGTATACTAAAAAACAATCCAACTATTGTTATAAAAATAGGCAATACTATATCTGTATTATATAGTAAAACGTTTCCAGAATTAAGTCTTATAATCCACGAAATAATATATACAGAAAGGCTTATTATTCCTGTGTAAATAAAAAGTCTACCACTTTTTTTTAGGTTAGTAATAACTTCAATTGCAAAGTATTGGTTTGATAATAAATAACGCCCGACCTTTCTTAAAAAGTAAATTCCAACCATAAAAATTATAAACGCTATTAAACTAAGAACTAATAAACCCCAATATGTCACTGACCATTCACTAACGTCGAGATTAATTTGATTTATTTTAGTTACGCCAAAAGGCATTATTAAAAATGCTCCCAATATTCCAAATCCTTGAAAAATAAAAAGAATATCAATAAGTGTTTTAAAAACTATATTTCGTGTCATATTTAAATAGTTAAATCGTTTTCTTCTTTAGCTTCTTTTCCTCGCTTGAATATTTCTGCCAATAAGTAAAATGCCAATCCACAAGGAATCAATAATGAAAACTCCATTTTAAGCTCTGTGAAAAAATTAAAACTAGATTTTCCTATTGATGCAAGTAAAAACCTGAGCACTAATACATTTATAGTGTATGCTATAAAAATGTTTCCTATTTTTTTAAAGTAAGATATATTTTTATCACTAAAATAATGGCCTTTATTTATCTCATTTAAAATCGATAAAAAATGAGTAAATGCATAAATTAAATATCCTCTCCAAAAAAAGAGTCCCACACTAATGGCATAATAACTCCACTTAATTGCATTTTTTGAGGTAAACCAACTTTCATTTTTATTGGCAGTTTCTGCCCAGTTCTGAAATTCTTTAAACTGTTGCATATCGAACTCTCTCATATCATTAATTAATATGGAAACAGCCGACAACAAAACGGCATATGTAATTATTGTTAAAACAGTTGTGTTATCTTTCATTATGTAAAATTTAAAGTACAAATATAATAAAATTATCGTTAAACAATAATTTATTATCCTTTTTTAATAATTAATTATTTATTGGCTAGTTTAATAAAATGAATTTTTCTGTTTGTTCTTTACTCGATTTTTCTACTTTTGCTCGTTCAAACACTAAGAATGAAAACAAGATTTAGTCTAGCATTTATAGTTGCTTTATTAGTAGCGAGTTATGTTTCACATGCTCAAGAAGAAACTAAAAAAGAAGCATTAGATTCGGTAGTTATTACCTCAAGCAGAATCCATTTACCCTTTAAAGAAAACTCAAGAACCATAACTGTAATTTCTTCAAAAGAGATTATGGAAAGCACAGCAACAAATGTTTCTGAACTTTTACAACAAGTCGCAGGGGTTGATATCAGACGTCGAGGTGTAAATGGTATGCAAGCAGATTTATACATACGTGGAGGTAGTTTTGATCAAACACTTTTACTCATTGATGGTATTAAAGTGGAAGATGCTCAAACTGGACACCATACCATGAACATGGCTTTACCCATTGAAGTCATTGAACGTATTGAAATTATTAAAGGACCAGCTGCTCGTGTTTTTGGACAGAACGCCTTTACAGGAGCTATTAATATTGTTACTAAAAACAACGCAGACAACGTAAATGTTGCTGGTTTTCAACTTGGATCTTTTGGGCAGCAACACGTTTCTGGAACTGCTGGAAAAGATTTTGGAAACAGCTCGTTTATTGCTCATGCTTCCGTCAACACTTCTGAGGGTTATAGACCAAACACCGATTTTGAAAATCAAAACTATTTCTTGAAAACTAGCTTCAATAAAAACAACATGCCTATTGATGTGATTGGTTATTTCACAGAACGCAAATTTGGTGCTAATGGCTTTTATGCGTCACCTTCTGCCATCAATCAATATGAAGAAACCCAAAGTAGTTTGGTTGGTGTTTCAACTGTGTTTAAGTCGAAAAAACTCATTATTAAACCTCGTTTGTATTGGAGACGAAATCAAGATATGTATGTCTTTGTTCGTCAGAATCCAGCGATCTACAGAAACTTACATCAAACTAATAAAGTTGGTGCAGAGTTTAATGCGTCTTATACCTCAAAAGCAGGTGTTACAGGATTTGGAGTAGATGTAGCCAAAGTTTATTTATCTAGTAATAACCTAGGAAAACGTGAACGGGAAATGGTAACTGTATTTTTAGAACATCGCTTTAAATTTGCAGATGACAAATTAGACATCACTCCAGGAATTGCAGTTAATTATTTTTCAGATTTTAAGTTTCATGCCTTTCCAGGACTTGATTTAGGTTATCAAATCAATGATAAAGTTAAGCTATACGCAAACGCAGGTTATACTTACAGAATTCCCACTTACACAGATTTGTTTTACAGTGATCCAACCACATTAGGTAATGAGAATTTGAATCCAGAAGAAGCTATTTCTGAAGAAATTGGCATTAAATATTCTGATAAAAGTTTCAATGCTTCAGCAGCAATTTTCAATAGAGATTCTAACAATTTAATAGATTATGTAAAAGAAAATGAAAGCGATAAATGGCAAGCCACTAATATTCAAGATTTAAATTCTTTTGGTATTGAAGCCAATGCATCGTATGGTTTTAAATCATTAGGTTACAATCAAAATTTTGCTTTTGGTTACACCTATTTAAAAGAAAAACTAGATAGCAATACGTTTCAATTTTCTCGATACTCCATTAATTCATTACGACATCATGTAACTAGTACGTTTCGTTCACAATTCTTAAAAAATGTGTCGCAAAGTATTATTTATAAATTTGCTGAGCGTACTAATGGCGAATCTTATAGTATTTTAGATGCTAAAATTACGTTAGATCTAAATATGTTTGAATTTTCAATTATCGGAAATAATATTTTTAACGAAACTTACACCGAAACCAATTTAGTGCCAATGCCAAAAGGGAATGTCCTATTAGGATTAAAATATAAGTTTTAGCATAAAAAAGTTACATTATTTATGTTACTCCACGTTTCACTAACTTTGAAACGTTAAACTCAACGCTTTTGAAATTAAATCTTCAAGAAATTCCTCGTGTAAAAACCATTACAAAACAGGAATTCCTCAAACATTACCTCAAACCCCAAAAACCTGTGGTTATAGAGCGTTGTATTGAAGATTGGCCAGCTTTTACCAAATGGAATTTAGAGTATATGAAAACCATTGCTGGTGATAAAATGGTGCCTTTGTATGACGATAGACCTGTTGATTATAAAGATGGTTTTAACGAGCCACATGCCAAAATGAAGATGAGCGACTATGTGGAATTATTGAAATCAAAACCTACAAAATTTCGCATTTTTCTGTGGAATATTTTAAAAGAAGTACCTCAACTTCAAAATGATTATAAGTATCCCGATTTTGGATTACGACTTATGAAAAATTTGCCAATGCTATTTTTTGGAGGTACAAATTCAAGCACCTTTATGCATTATGACATTGATTTAGCGAATATTTTTCATTTCCATTTTGAAGGTGAAAAGGAATGTATTCTATTTGATCAGAAACAGAATAAGCACTTATATAAAATTCCGCATTCCCTTATTACTAGAGAAGATATAGATTTTTCAAATCCAGATTTCGAAAAATGGCCAGCACTTAAAAACGCTCAAGGTTATATTACCAATCTTAATCATGGCGAAGTATTATATATGCCTGAAGGCTATTGGCATTATATGAAATATATCACTCCAGGATTTTCAATGAGTTTACGTGCCATTGCTAGAAATCCTAAAAATTTAGGTAAGGCATTATATAACGTATTTGTGATGCGTAATATTGACAATCTTATGAGACGCGTTAAAGGTCAAAAATGGATTGATTGGAAAAATGAGCAAGCAATAGTGAAAACAGACAAACACTTAAAATAATAACTTGATTATTAAAAACTTGTAATATATTTGCGCACTCAAATTTTTTAAAATAAACAGAGATGAAAAAATTAATTGTAGTACTAACATTATTAAGTGTTGCTTTTGTAAATGCGCAAGCATATCAAGGTAAAGGAGATAATAAATTTCAAGTAGGCGCAAATTTTCAAGACAATGCTACTGGACTTAATGTAAGTTATGATTTTGGTGTTGGCGAAAATATTTCATTAGGACTTTCTTCTACGTATGCTTTAGGAATTGATGAGAAATTAAATGCAGACTTTGGCGATCGTTTTGATATTAAAGCGCGTTTTAATGCCAATTTAGGAAACGTGGTTAACATTGATGAAAATTTTGATGTCTATCCAGGATTAAATTTTGGTTTGAAAAACTTTGGTGGTCATTTAGGAATGCGCTACTTTTTTTCTGATGGTTTTGGTATCTATTCTGAATTTAATGTGCCACTTGCAAAATACAATTCAGACACACTTACACCTGCTGAAAAAATTCACAATCAGTTTACAGTAAGTTTCGGAGCAACATTTAATTTATAAGTCTTACTAAAAATTTGCCTTAGTCCTCCCAGCCCCAAGGTGCATCAGGAGTTTCAATGGTTTTAGTTAAATCAAAAGAAACTCTAAACACACGATCTGTTCCTAGACGTCTTAGGTTATAAGTGAATTGGTTGTCGTCCAAGGTAATCCACCAAATATTTGTAGAAGCTGCCGGAATTATAGTTTTAGTATGTTGATCTGCTGGAAATGTTTGAATGGTTGCCTGACCTGAATTGGTTGTTTTTCCGCCATACATGTTAACGGCGTCTTCACTACCATCTTCGTGTCTGTGGTCATGTTTTAATTGAATGCGATCATCTTCAAACGTCAACACCCAAGTTCTAGATTTATCGTCTCCAACAAAAAACGGAATTCTAATCACGTTGTCTTCACAAGACCTCACATGCATTACCAATTGTTTACCTCCAAAATCTGGATCATTTTCCGGAAGTTCTAATTGCCCTTCAAATGATTTTCCACAAAGTGATTGCAAGGTATTCCAAAAGGCATTGGCTTCGGTTGGCTGAACAACTTCAGTTTTAACAATGTCTTCTGTTACAACAACTTCAGTTTCTTTAACGGTTTCTTTACAAGAAACGTAGACACAAAAACAAACAACTACTGCTAGAACTTTTCTCATTTATGGAATATTTTCTTGAAAAATACACTTATTTAATTAATTGGTTGACCTTCTCATATACTAAATGCGATTCCCAACCTCGATATAATAGATAATCTGCTAATTTCTTTTTCTTTTTAAGTTTGTTCGTTTCTTTAATGTATGGTAGTCGTTTTTCGGCTAAAGCAGCAAAAGCCTCGATGTACTCATCCTCATTTATTTCGTTAAGTTCCTGATTTATATTAAATTTACCAACGCCTTTTTTCTTTAATTCTAAAGTTAAACGTCGTCGTCCCCATTTTTTTATTCTGAACTTACCTCGTACGTATGTTTTGGCAAAACGTTCTTCGTTTAGAAAGTTATGCTCCAAAAGATGGCCAATTATTTGGTCTATAGCCTCAGGGATCATGCGCATTCCTGTTAGTTTTTGCTGTACCTCTTGGTGACAACGTTCTTGATAAGAACAATAATTTCGAAGTTTTAATAAAGCTTCCTCAACAGTATATGTTTTGTTAGACATCATGCTGCAATTTAGCAACATTTTGTTAATAAGTGATTTATTCTAACCGATTGATTTATAGCTAAATTGACTTATATTTGCGAGGTTTGAATAAAAAAGTAATTAATTAGTCCCTCTATGATAAAAAAATACTCCCTCGTATTTATAGCATTGCTATGCTTTTATTTGTCTAGTTATGGACAGGTTACTGAAGGCTTTGAAACTGGAATGCCTACTAGCTATACTAATGGAAATATAAGCTTAAATTCTGGTACTTGGATTGGTCAACAGGTAATAAGAGGAACCACTGGTATTAACAGTGGGAGTTATTCTTGTCAAATAAGAGGCCAAACAAATGCAAATATAATTTCACCAAACATTGCAAGTGGAGGGTTAGGTACAATTACATTTTATGCTAGTTCCAGTACGGCTACAGGTTCTGTGCAAGTAAATTATAGAATAAATGGTGGAGCTTGGACTGCCGCAACTGGGTCTCCTTTTTCAGTCACTTCCACAACAACTCAATATACGGCAACGGTAAACTCAAGTGCTAATAATATCGAATTTCAATTTTATAGAACCGCATCTACTATTTATATTGATGATGTTTTAACTACAGTATATAGTGCTCCTCCTAGTAGTTGTACACCAATATTCACTGATGATTTCAGCTCAGGAGGTCTTTCTTCTCCTTTATGGCAAAATACAGCGGACTGGACTGAAACTGGAGGAGAATTAAAACATAATCTTTCGGGAATAGAAAGTGAAAGTTATATTTATTCAGATATTGGTGCCCAAAATCTAAATGCCGGAAACTATGAGTGGGAAGTCTGTATAAAAAATGGCAGATGGGATCCGTCAGGAGGTAATAACTTTTCATATTTTCTATTATCCAGTAATTCTGATTTAATAAATAGTGGCAATGGATATGCTGTAGGTGTAAATCAATCTGGCACAAATGATGACCTTTTGGTTTTATATGAAGTCACTAATGGTGCTTATTCTAGATTAATTACAAGCTCATTTGATTGGTTTGAAGATGATGATGTTTGTATTAGGGTAACTAGAAATACATCTGGAAACTGGGAGTTATTATATAATCCTAATGGTGGTGGTGAAGTAAGCGCAGGGACTGTAACTGATAATACCTATTCAATTGGGAATTATATTGGAGCTTTTTTCGATTATACGTCAACTCGTGCTGGTTTACTATGGCTGGATGATGTTTCTGTTTGTTCAGATGTTGTTACTTCTGGGCCAGAACTGCAACTTGTAGGTGGAGGAAACGATGTCAATTGCGGCTATGTATTAGATTTTGGTAATGTTGAAAGCGATGGTAGTTCCCTTGAATTATCTGTTTTTGTTGATAATGATGGTAGTACGGCGTTAGAAATAAATTCACTCACTATCTCAGGTGGTAATGCTGCAGATTTTTCAATTGTTAGCCCTACATCTGGATTTCCAATTTCTATCGCACCAGGAGCTACTCAAGAAATTAAAATTTTGTTCACTTCAACGGTAAATGGTTTAAGAAATACTACACTTACAATTGATAATACTGATGCTTCAGATGGAAATGATGAATCATCATGTGATGTATTTTTAGAAGGTACTGGAGTTACTAATACAGGAAATGGTGCTATAATGATTACTCAATATTATGAAGGTACAGGAGTGAATAAATGGGTAGAAATTAGAAATATTAGTGGTGCAGCGATAACTGCGGGAACTTATTATTTAGCTGTTTACAATAAAGGTGGTGCTCCAAATTACAACGAGAGACCTTTAAATGGGACTCCAAATGCTTCTGTTGCTATTCAAGCATTAGCAATTGATGAAGTTCTTAGATTTAAAGAGCCCTTAACAACACTTCCAGCCTATACTGGTTCAGATGGGCTTACAACTCAAAATATGTTTGTTGGTAGTTTTAGTGGAGATGATATTCTGGTAATATCTACTACTGATGATACTGATTGCTATGATAATAGAATAGACATTATTGGAGAATATAGTGTAGATGGAGATGATTGGGGAGACAGACGATGTTTCATAAGAAATGAATGCATAGCTAATGGGCCTTCAATCACTTTTGATATAAATGATTGGATTGAATTTACAGATGCTGAAGTGGAAAACGCCCTTCCTGGTACTAATCCATATTTAGGTCAGCATTATAGAGGCACAACTATATATACTGGTTCAGGCTCATATAATGGATGGGATAAT
>Ga0075467_10000810_pt1 | contig 25537 bp, 25 predicted proteins | sample DEB08_DNA_9_FD_75067 | JGI IMG/M metagenome (GOLD analysis project Ga0075467, IMG submission 75067) | Aqueous microbial communities from the Delaware River and Bay under freshwater to marine salinity gradient to study organic matter... | ecosystem: Environmental > Aquatic > Marine > Coastal ... | reverse complement strand
CTTGCGCGCCGCAGGGCATGAGATTGTCTGATACCGCTGCTTGCGGTAGATGCGGGGGATGAGCGTGTTTATCTATACCCCCCCGTCCACCCCTTTGTCGGTGCTATATTCTGACGATCACATCGTGGTCGCGGACAAGCCCTCTGGTCTTTTGTCAGTACCGGGGCGGGGAGACGACCGCAGCGATTGTTTGATCAACCGCCTGCGCGACGTGTTTCCCGATATCTTGCTGGTGCATCGGTTGGATTTGGACACATCGGGCGTGATGATCTTTGGCCGAACCAAAGCTGCACAAGGATTTCTGGGGCAGCAGTTCGAAAAGCGGCTGACTAAGAAAAACTATCTGGCACGGGTGTGGGGAGAGGTGGCCGAGGATGCAGGCCGGGTTGACCTGCCCTTGATCGTCGATTGGCCCAACCGCCCGCGCCAGCATGTGAATTTTGAAACGGGAAAACCCTCTGTCACGGATTGGCGGGTACTAAAACGCGGGGACGGTGAAACGCGGATGAAGCTGACCCCGCAAACTGGGCGGAGCCATCAATTGCGGGTCCATATGCTGGCAATCGGGCATCCTATTTTGGGTGATCCTTTATATGCGACGGGGCCGGCGGCGGATTTTCCGCGTTTGATGCTGCATGCGGATAGCTTGAAAATTAGGCATCCGGAAAGCGGGGCCGCGATGACATTTGCGGCGGAGTGCCCGTTTTGACTGGATGTTAAGGTTTTGAGTGCGGCAGATGCGAAGCTGAGCGGAACCGACTTAACAGCAGCTTAGGGCCCATAATGCACTTTTCAGTGGGGCCCTAACGCTCGCGATGTATCTAAGTTCCAAACAAAGGTGGTGAAATGCTCGGGCGGCAAGAAGACCTCAAGAACCCGCGCAGAGTTTCACTTTGCGTTTTGTAGCACGTTCCATCCGTATGCGAGTACGCCCAGAAGAACCAAGAACTCCGAAATTGGAGCCAACGGCACCATCGCAGCTTCGGTGATAATCCCAGCGAGCATCAAGAAGACCAACAGGTTTACCATGATTGCGCCGATGCAGTGCAGCCAGAAATGAGCACTTGCGAGACGCCCTTGAGCCATAGCCGGATAAGCCTTGTAGGTCAGCGCGAAGACCGCGGAGAGCACAAAGCCAAGCAGGTTGATATGTGCATGGCTTATGGCCAGCGAGTGATCTCCTGACCCACCCATGTACATTCCCAGCACGATGCCCACGGTCAGAAAGGCTGAACCCAGTAACAGAAAATTTCGAGATACATTCATTTGACTGTCCCTTTATATTTCCATCGTATCTCGGTTCATATCACGAAGATGTGAGCCGAGATATAGTGATGTATCGGGCATCTAAATTGCGATGGAGGTTACGGCCTTGTGCAAACGGGGTGGCCGCAACTATTGATGTCTCCTTTGTCCGCCGTCGAGACATCTGATACCCCCCCGCCCCTCCCTCACCTTTGCCGTATCTTCTGCCTTACTCGTGCCCAGCCGCCGGGGCTGACCACGAAGGACAGGAAAAATCCGGTAAAGAAGCCGGCCAGTTCGGCCACCCAATCCCAGCCACCGCCGAACAGCAGGCCGAACAGCAGTTGGATCCCCATCAGCATCCCGATTAATGAAAAGGCGCGGTATTGGGTGTTTCCGGTGCCTGTCAGGTTGGTCCACAGCAAAAAGGTGAATGCGCCGATAAAGCCGTAAACGGGCGGGTAGCCGCCAATCAGAGGCACGTGAATAAACGGCATCGCGGTATAGATCAGCGCGCCTGCAAGGGCGGACCCGAAAAACACGGCAAGCACGGCCCAGGCGCGAAACACCTCGCCCACCATCTTGCCAAGCGCCAGCAAGAACACCACCACAAACAGCGCGTGGGTAAAGCTCAGATGGATCAGTGGATAGCTGACAAGGCGTATCATATGCTCGGCCGGATAGGTGCCGCGCGCGATTAACTCGCGCATCAAATCGGGCGAAAAGGCGAAACGCTGCACGGCGTCTGCACGCCACCCAATGCCCGTCGCCCCGCCAATAACGCCTGTGGCGGCAAGGTTTACGATCAGCTCCATCGCGATAATCGGCAAAGCCAGCAGCCAAATAACCGGTGGCAAGGGGTTCAGCGGGGCGGCGTTGTGATCTGCGTGCATATGGCCTTTCATCGGGGCAGTTGATTGACGCCCCTTTGTGGCAAGGGTAAGCGAGTTGGAACGCAGTTTCCAGATGGAGTATTCCCCATGGCAGAGCCGGTCCAAACGCCTCAGTCCGCCTTTCCAACCCGCATTTTCTCGGGCATCCAGCCGTCGGGCGGGTTAACGCTGGGCAATTACCTTGGCGCGCTGAAGCGCTTTGTGGAAAAGCAGGATGAGGGGATTGAGACGGTTTATTGCCTCGTCGATATGCATGCGATCACCGTGTGGCAAGACCCCGCTAAGCTGCGCCAGCAAACGCGTGAGGCGGCGGCGGGGTTTATCGCGGCAGGGATTGATCCTGCACGGTCCATCCTGTTCAACCAATCCCAGGTTCATGCCCATGCCGAATTAGCTTGGATTTTCAACTGTGTGGCGCGGATGGGCTGGATGAGCCGGATGACGCAGTTCAAGGACAAGGCCGGGAAAAACTCGGAAAACGTGTCTTTGGGCCTGTTTGCCTATCCGGCGCTGATGGCTGCCGATATCTTGGCCTATAAGGCCACGCACGTGCCGGTGGGCGAAGACCAAAAACAGCATCTGGAACTGTGCCGCGATATCGCTGCCAAGTTTAACAACGACTTTGGTGTGAATTTTTTCCCGATCACCGAACCGGTGATTGAAGGCGCTGCTACGCGGGTGATGAGCTTGCGTGATGGCACCAAGAAAATGTCAAAATCGGACCCGTCCGATCAAAGTCGCATCAACATGACCGATGATGCCGATATGATTGCGAAAAAGATTCGCAAGGCCAAGACCGATGCCGAGCCTTTGCCAAGCGAGTTGGACGGTTTGAAAGATCGCCCCGAAGCGCGAAATTTGGTGAATATCTATGCAGCCCTTGCAGGGATGTCGCCCGAGGAGGTGGTACGGGAACACGCCGGATCACAGTTTGGCAGCTTTAAGCCCGCGCTGGCCGATCTGGCCGTGTCGGTCATGTCGCCCATTACCACGGAAATGAACCGGCTGATGCAAGACGTGGCCGAGATTGACCGGATCTTGGGTGCAGGTGCCGAGCGCGCCGACGCGATTGCCCGACCGATTGTGAATGATGTCTATGATATCGTTGGGATGATCCGGTCGCGATAAGTCTTAAAAAATCGTTAAGCGCCGCGCCAAATTGTTACCAAGGGAACAGCGCGGCGGCCTTTTGCCTGCCATAGAAGAAGGGCGGCAAATTTTTGGCCGTGCCGGTTTGGTCCCCCCTGCGTTTCGCAGGTCGAACCGGCTTAAATTGGGTCTCCGGATCTGTCCTTGGGTCCTGAGGCTTACTTTGTTTGTATGGAATCCAATGCACAGGCAGGGATTTTTGGACGAGTGCTGCGTTTTATAGGGTGATGCCAGCTCCCAAAACGGCGTCGATAGGCCTTTGAAACGCTGGGTGCGGTCATAATACCTTTATCCCCCGGCCGATCCAGTCGGTATGGCCGACCTCTTGGGCGCCCTTTCCCTGTTCCCGGGAGAGGGCGCTTTTTTCGCACGGAGGCTGTGCGCCAACGTGGCTTTGAAAATGCGGTAGGTTGGCATAGGTTAGCGCAGCAATCAAAGACAGGAGACGGACCATGACCGCGACTTTGCCCGCCCAAACCACCATCGGCCATGTCCATCTAAAGGTGGCAGACCTTGACCGCGCGCTGGGGTTTTACCGCGATGTCTTGGGGTTTGAGGTGCAACAGCGCTATGGCAGCCAAGCGGTGTTTCTTGGTGCGGGCGGTTATCATCATCACATCGCGCTGAACACTTGGGAAAGTCTGGGCGGCACCCCTGCGCCGGACGGGCATACCGGGCTGTACCATGCCGCGATTTTGTTTCCCGACCGAGTTAGCCTTGCGGCGGCGGTAAAACGGGTGATCGCGGCGGGGATAGCACTAGAGGGCGCGGCCGATCATGGGGTATCCGAAGCGGTGTATCTGCGCGACCCCGATGGCAATGGGATAGAGCTGTACCGCGACCGCGCGCCTGCCGATTGGCCGCGCGATGCGACAGGCGCGTTGCGCATGGGTAATGATCGACTGGATATGGCGGCCTTGCTGGCCGAGGCAGGCGCGTAGGGCCGCTTTACATAGGGAACAAACGGCCCTAGACCCAGCGGCTTTCGCAGGGCAAGGAAATCGGTGATGGCGCAAGCAGTAAAGGTGTGTGGCATCGATTTTGGCACATCGAATTCGACCGTATCCATCTTGGAAAACGGCGCCTCGCGCTTGATCGCGCTTGAGGGGTCTGCGCCGACCATTCCATCGGCAGTGTTTTGGGACAGTGACGGCGCCCCTCCCGAATTTGGCCGCGCCGCGATTGCCGCCTATACCGAAGGTTGGGACGGGCGGTTGATGCGGGGGCTGAAATCCACGCTTGGTTCATCCTTGATCCATGAGAAAACCCGTGTGGGTAACCGTGCCTTGGCGTTTACCGATATTCTCAGCAGCTTTTTTGGCCATCTGCGCGACAAGTTGGACGAGGTGCAGCCCGGCACGCGCCATGTGGTTTTGGGACGGCCTGTGCATTTTGTCGATGATGATGCTGAGGGCGATGATGCCGCCCAAGACGTGCTGCACGCCATCGCACGCGACAATGGGTTTGACCATGTCGCCTTTCAGTTTGAACCGATAGCAGCCGCTCTGCATTACGAGTCGAGCGTGCAAGGCGAGGAGTTGGTGCTGATCGTCGATATCGGCGGCGGCACGTCAGACTTTTCCATTCTGCGCGTCTCGCCTGCAGGGCGTACCAAAGCCAATCGTGATAGCGATATTTTGGCCAGCCACGGCATACGCGTGGGCGGTACTGATTTTGACCGCTTGTTGTCGGTGGCCCAAGTGATGCCTGCGCTAGGCCTTGGGTCGTTGATCAACAACGGCAAAAACCCGATGCCTTTGCATTATTACTACGATCTGGCGACATGGCACCGGATTAACACGCTTTATGCCGGGCGGGCGCTGATCGAGCTGAAAGAGATCAGGTTTGATGCGGACGAACCGATTGTGCTGGACCGCCTGATCCGGGTGATAGAGGAGCGCACGGGCCATTCCATCGCCATGGCGGTTGAGACGGCCAAGATTGAACTGTCAGATACATTGGCCACGCCGATATATCTGACCGAGTTTATCGGGCTGGATACAGGTGCTACCCGTGCAATGTTTGACGCGGTGGTCACCAAGCCTGTGGTCCGGATTACCGAGGCGATTGCGGTGGTTTTGGCGCAAGCGGGGGTGGATGCAGGACAGATTGGTACTGTGTTCATGACCGGGGGGTCATCGAGCCTGCCTGTGGTTCAAACGGCGGTGCGCGCCTGTTTGCCCGGCGTGCGGGTTGCCACGGGCGACCTTTTGGGTAGCGTTGGCACCGGCCTTGCGCTGGATGCAGCGCGGCGGTTTGCCTGAACCCATGATTAGGGTTTAACCCAGTTTCGCGCCGTTTTTGGTAAGGCGCTCGGAATTGGCACGCGTGGCATTGCGCATAGGCGCAATGGCTGCTGCTGCGATTTCATCTGGTGACCCGCCAGGCCATGGTGACGCTGCCCGCATCAGTGGTGGCTTGGACCATCGCCTCAAGCTTTTCAGTGACCATCCGACTGTTTTCGTGCTGATCTACCGACCACAGGCCAGCCATACCCATGATGCGCATCTTGATGACGTTTTGCGCCTCAACCATGATCATGCCCACATCCATTACATTCTCAACGTAATTGGCGATGTTTGGTAGTTTGGCCATGCTGTATCCTTACAGATTTGGCGCCACCCTACACAATGCTGCGCTGCAGCATAGGGGGGATTTTGGGAAACCGCCGCAATTTTGCGCGTTTCGGATTTTGGTGGCATTTATGGTGCGATTGGCAAGGCTGGACCATCGGCAGGCAGGGTGATTAAGATGCCCTTACAGTTTTGAAAGGGGATCACATGGCATTTGGCACCAATATCCGCACCTATTTTGAGGGCGAGTGGCATGACGGCGATGTGCCGGTAATGCGGGCGTCAGATCATGGGATGTGGCAAGGCTCGTCCGTCTTTGATGGCGCGCGGCAGTTTGACGGGGTTGTCCCCGATTTAGCGAAGCATTGCGCGCGGGCCAATCGGTCAGCCGAGGCGCTGATGATCTCGCCCACCATTACTGCTGAGGAGATGGAAGCCATCGCGCGCGACGGTTTGCGGCCGTACGGTGCGGGCCAGGCGGTCTATGTGCGGCCAATGTATTGGGCGCTGGATGGATCGGACCTTGGGGTGGCGCCCAAGATGGGGGCCACTGGTTTTGCGATGGCCTTGGAAGAGGTGGCGATGCCCGACCCAGAGTTTGCAACGACGCTGACGCGCACCCGGTTTCGCCGCCCTGTGTTAGAAGATAACGTATGCAATGCTAAAGCAGGCTGTCTTTACCCCAACAATGCGCGGATGCTGGTCGAGGCGAATTCCAAAGGGTTTGGCAATGCGCTGGTGGCTGATGCGATGGGCAATGTGGCTGAAACCGCGACCGCCAATGTGTTTATGGTGCGGGATGGTGTGGCTTTTACACCGATTGCCAATGGGACGTTCTTGTCAGGCATCACCCGGGCGCGCCACATTGCCAACCTACGGAGCGATGGGGTCGAGGTGGTGGAAACCGTGCTGACATTTGACGATTTTCACGCCGCAGATGAGGTATTTTTATCCGGCAACTTTGCCAAGGTGACCCCGGTTAAAGCGTTTGACGACACGCAATATCAAATTGGCCCGATGACCCGTAGGGTGCGGAGCCTCTATTGGGATTGGGCGCATAGCGCAGGGGCTTAAAGCCAAAGGAAGCAAAGCCGATAAAGGGTTCTGTGCCTTTCTTATGTGTAGTGCTTGCCAGTAGGGGGGCAAATACGCCATGATCTGGCTGCAAACGCGGGGGATAGAATGCGCAAGTTTATGGTGGTGCTGGATGACAGCCGCGAATGTCTGAACGCGATGCGCTTTGCCGCGCTGCGGGCGGCCCATACCGGGGCAGGGGTGCAGATTTTGTCTGTCATCCCACCAGAGGAGTTTCAGCATTGGATGGGCGTTGCCGACTTGATGCGGGCCGAAGCGCGCGAACGGATTGAGGCGCATTTCGAGGTGTTCGCCAAATGGATGCGCGACAAGCAAGGCGTGAATCCGGAGTTGGTGATCCGCGAAGGCGACCCTGTGACCGAAATTTTGGCGCAGGTGCGTGATGATCCCGAGATCGGGATTTTGGTACTGGGTGCCGGCGATGATAAATCCGGCCCCGGCCCGCTGGTCACACAGCTAAGCCGCAATTCGGGCGGGTTGCCGGTGCCGATCACGATTGTGCCGGGTGATATGTCCAAGGAACGGTTGGAAAAGATTACCTGATTTTGGGAGCCAATTCTGGCCCCGTCACAGCATCAACCCCAGTTTCCGCCCGTCATGAAACGCATAAGGGGCGGTGCGCGGTGCGGTGCAATCACCGATGCGGTGCAGGGTATGGCCCGATAGCGTCTCCGGAAAAGGGTCAAAGGCTTGGTTGGTCGTGGCCATGATCAGCGCCGATGCCGGAATGGTTTCCTCCTCCCCTGTGAGGAAGCTGCGCAATGTGATACCGTTGCCGTGCCAGCGCGTGATGCAATGCTCGGTTATCAGCCGCGCACCGGCCCGTGCAAGGCGTTGCCGCGCGGGCATATCGGCCGAGGTGCGCGCGATCTCTTTGCCGACAAAGGCATCGGGCGTGACATGGATCACGCTTTTGCCCATCTCGGCCAAATGCCAGCTCGTGCCCACGCCGCGCCAATTTCCGCCCTCGTCATAAACCACCACGGTATCGCCCAGCTTGACCTCGCGGCGCAGCACCTCCTCCGGCGACCAGACATTGCCGTTGTCCATTCCTGGCAAATTCGGGTGCGCAGGGTTCCAGCGTTGGCGGCCCGAGGGGTCTGGTTGCGACCCCGTGGCAATGATGGTGTGATCGGCGGCAGGCAGGTCATCCCCATCAAGGTATGAATTGAGGTGAAGTATAACGCCGAGTTTTTCAAACTGGCGTTCATACCACCCCATCAAATCCAAGATCTGTCCCCGCCGCGGCTGCATTCCCGCAAGGCGAAACTGCCCCCCGATATGGGCGCTGGCCTCGTGGATCTGCACACGGTGGCCGCGTTCGCCAGCTACGCGCGCTGCCTCTAGGCCCGCAGGACCAGCGCCAATAACCAGCACGTCCTTAGCGGTTTGCGCAGGCGCAAAGGGTTCCGACCCCCATTCCCATTCGCGCCCTGCACTTGGGTTGATCAGGCACGAAATCCAATAGTCACGCGACCGCCGCCCCCAGCACATTTGATTGCAGGAAATGCAGCCGCGCACATCATCGCCCCGCCCTTCGGTGGTTTTGCGGGCCAAATGCGGGTCTGCGATTTGGCCGCGCACGATCGACACCAGATCGGCCTGCCCCGAGGCGATGATGCTTTCGGCGTTTTCCGGCGTGCGGACATGCGCCTCGGAGGTAATCTTGGCATGTGTGACAGCAGCCTTAAGGTGCTCGGTCACCGGCGCTGTCAGCTTTTCCGGAAACAGGAACGTCGGCATCAAGCGCTCAAAATCCAAGTATCCACCATGCCCGCAGGTCACATAGTCAACATCGCCGCCCGCATCGTGCAAGGCCACAATTTCGCACAGATTTTCGGTGGACAGGGTGACATCATAGCTATCAGACGTGGACACCGCGAGGCCGATGATGAAGTCATCGCCGCAGGTGCGCCGGATGCCTTGAATAATCCGCCGCGACAGGCGGGTCCGATTTTCCACGCTGCCCCCCCATTGATCGGTGCGCGTGTTAGACCAAGGCGTCCAAAACTGATCAAGTAAGGAGTGATAGGCCGCCCAAACCTCAACCCCTTGAAACCCTGCCCTTTGGCAGCGCTGGGCGGCGGCGATATGCGCCGCTATCAACTCTTCAATCTCAGCCTCGGTCACGGCATGAGAGCCATCGCTGTCGTGATAACTCGGGTGGCCCGAAGGCGACCAGTGCGGCGCAAAAGACAGGTCAGAATCGCCATGCGCGCCAATGTGGTAAAGCTGCTGCAAGATCACAGCACCCGCATCGCGCACGGGTTCGGTGACGGCACGGAAATGCGGGATGACAGCGTCGCTGGAATGGCGGAAGTTGCCGCGCGTCAGCACGCCGGTCGGGTGAACCGGCATCGGTTCCGCCACAATCATCGCCGCTCCCCCTTTTGCCCGTTCCAACAGATAGGCCCCGAATTGCGCATCCGGCAGTCCGTCTTTGGCCATATTGGCCGTATGGGCGCCAAACACGATGCGGTTGCGCAAGGTTTGGTCGCGCAAAGTGAGAGGAGAAAGCAGGCGAGGGTGTTGGGTCATGGCAGCCTCCAGTTTAGCGAACAGCCTAAACCCAGTATAACAGGGTGCGTGAGCCAAGCACGCGACAGATAGATGTCAAAACGCGCCACTTTCGGGAGGAAGGAAGGTGCCGTCCGGGCGGGCATCGAGCCCACCCCGAAGGCTTGGGCGTGTGCGACAGGTGGTTTTCCGCTTTTGGTGCCGGAATTTGCGGCAAATACAGAGCCTCCGGCGGGGATATTTTAAAACAGAAAAAGCAAGGAAACGTTTTTAACACTTTTTCTGTTTTAAAATATCCCCGCCGGAGGCAGCACCCTTTCCACAAGGCTACCGCTTCAGGGTATATCGTATCGGCGCCGTTGAAGGGGGCTCGATGCCTCCTTCAACGGCCCCTTCCTTTAGTCAGCGTCAGAATCCCAGCCGGAAATGGCTTTGACTTCCAAAAACTCCTCAAGCCCCCAATGGCCACCTTCGCGTGCGCGGCCTGATGCTTTTACGCCACCGAATGGTGCGCCTGCACCACGGCTTTTCCCGTTCATCTCGACCATCCCCGACCGCAGGCGGCGTGCCAAGCGATTTCGGCGCGCACCGTCGGATGATTGGACATAGTTGGTCAGTCCGTAAAGCGTGTCATTGGCGATGCGCACAGCATCCTCTTCGGTATCAAACGGAATGATCGACAGTACTGGGCCAAAGATTTCTTCGCGTTCGATCGTCATTCCTGGGGTCACATCGGCAAACACCGTTGGCCGCACATAAAACCCTTTGTTCATCCCATCGGGCAAGCCCGGCCCGCCTGCTACAAGCCGCGCGCCTTCATCAATGCCTTTTTGGATATAGCCTTGGATCTGGTCCCATTGGCGGCGGTTCACCACCGGGCCAATATGGCGGCCTTCCTCGGATGCCGGGCCAACCTTGATATTGCTGGCAACCTCGGCGGCAATTTCGACCGCTTTGTCATAAATACTACGCTCCACCAACATCCGACTCGGTGCGTTACACGACTGGCCCGAATTGTTCATCATCTTCAACACGCCATGCTTTACCGCTTTTTCATCGGCATCTGCAAAGATCAGGTTGGCCCCTTTGCCGCCAAGTTCCAGCGTTACCCGTTTCAACGTCTCTGCTGCCGCGACCGAGATCGCACGGCCTGCGCGGGTAGACCCGGTAAAGGAAATCATCTCTACATCCGGGTGGCTGGACAACTGGCTGCCAACGCCCATCCCATCACCGTTCACCAGATTGAACACGCCCGCAGGTACGCCCGCATCGTGGCAAAACTCGGCGAAAAGCATCGACGACAAAGGGCTTTCCTCAGACGGTTTCAGCACGCAAGTACAGCCCGCCAGCAGCGCCGGAATAACCTTGAGGGTGACTTGGTTCATCGGCCAGTTCCACGGCGTGATCAGCCCAACCACGCCAATCGGTTCCATCGCAATCCGGTCATCCGGTGCGTGGGGGCCAAGCGGGCGGATCCACTCCATCGCATCAAACGCGGTCAGAAAGTTCTCCAGATGCCACGGCAAGCAAGGCGCTTGATCATCGCGTGACATTGAAATCGGCGCACCCATTTCAATGCTGATCGCCTGCGCCATTTCTTCGGCGCGCGCATTATATTGTTCCAAAATGCCTACAACGACGGCACGGCGCGCGGGAGGCGGCGTGACCGACCATGTTTCAAACGCGGCTTTCGCGGCGGCTACGGCGGCATTGGTATCTGCCTCGGAGCCAAGCGAGATTACCGCGCAGACCTCTTCGTTTGAAGGGTTAATCACATCGCAATCACGCGGGACGGCAGGGGCGACCCATTTGCCGTTGATGTAGAATTGGCGTTTGTCGAGCATTGGAGCCTCCGGGGTTTGCTTTCCCGCAAGGTGGCACCGGAACGGCGGACCTGCAAGGCCCGTGCCTGCGGGAAATTGGTTTGAGGCAGGTCTTGTCACCAGAAGCCTGTTTTCTTTTTCAGACAATCTGTCGCAGGGGGATGTAAGTATGCCAAAAACAGCATACGTCCATTGCAACCCAAACTAAACGAGATTGAAATGTCTGTACGGATCAACGATGTCGCCCCTGATTTCACCGCCGATAGCACGGCAGGCCGGATCAAGTTTCACGATTGGATTGGCGACAGCTATGCCATCATCTTTAGCCATCCGCGCGATTTTACGCCTGTTTGCACCACGGAATTTGGTGCAGTCGCGCAGCTTGCTCCGGAATTTGCCAAGCGCAACACAAAGGTGATGGGTGTCTCGGTTGATTCCGTGCAAGAGCATGTAAAGTGGAAGAACGACATCGCCGCTTTTGCCGGAGCGCCTGCCGATTTCCCGATCATCGACGATACCTCGCTGACCGTGTCCAAAGCGTTCGACATGCTGCCGGCCGATTACTACCTGCCAGGCGCGGACCGCACCCCCGCCAACACCGCCACCGTGCGCAGCGTCTATATCATCGGGCCGGACAAAAAGGTACGGTTGACCATGACCTACCCGATGTCCGTGGGCCGTAACTTTGCCGAGATTTTGCGGGCATTGGATGCGGTGCAGGCCACCGACGGCGCGCCAATCGCCACCCCCGCAAACTGGATGCCGGGCGAAGATGTGATCGTGGCTTTGTCGCTGGATAATGCTGCGGCCGAGGCGAAATTTGGCAAGTTGGATATCAAACTGCCCTACCTGCGCTTTGCCAAAGCCACGAAGTAAGCAGCACGTGGCCCTTTGCCCACCAAAGGGCCGCGCAAACTTTGCTTCCCTTTCCTACAGAATCCCCCTATACGCGCCCATCCGTTGCATGCATCGGAGCCTTTAAGGGCCTTGCTGGACGACATCCCGGCACGCGCCGTCACATTCAACTATGGAGAACCCGATGTCGATTACGCCAGAACTGAAAGCTAAATTGATCAAAGAATACGCAACCAAAGAAGGCGACACCGGTTCGCCCGAAGTTCAGGTTGCTATTCTGACTTCGCGCATCGCGACGTTGACCGAGCACTTCAAAGGCCACAAAAAAGACAACCACTCCCGTCGTGGTTTGTTGATGATGGTAGCCTTGCGCCGCAAGCTGTTGGATTATACCAAATCCAAAAGTGAAGAGCGTTACCAGTCGCTGATCACTCGTTTGGGCATCCGCCGCTAAGACCGGAACCCTTGATTTACAAAACGCCCGCGTCATAAGACGCGGGCGTTTTAGTTTCGGGCCTAGAACAGAGCGACAAACCTGAAAAATCTTCTGCTGGGCTATCCCTTCGCCAAGTTGAACAAACCAGAGCAAAAGCTTCCGGACACCCCCCGCAGCGCCCAAAATGCGCTGGCAAGACTTACTCCTTCTGAAGTGTCTGCAGGTAATAGACGACCGCAAGAATACGGCCTTCCGCCATTGTGCGGGCATCGCGCGGGTGGTGCCCCCTGTCAGTCAAGGCCTGCTCCAGAAAGAAATCGCCCCAAATTGGCATATGGGAAAAACCGTGCGCGCGAACCTCGCGTCTGCCATCAATACCTTGATAAACGCTTTCAAATGGAAAGACGCCATTGTTGAGTTTGGCCAAATTGGTCAGGTTTTTCGGCTTCTGGTCGAAGAGTTCGGCAACCAAACCATCACCCGCGCCGCCTTCTCCATGACAAACGGAACAGTGGTCATCATATATCATCTTGCCGATGATTTCATCTTGCGCCAGCCCCCAAGAAGGCACGAGCAAACATGAACCAAGAGCAATGCTGGACATTAGATTCTTCATTTTGCGCTCCTATTTAACTGTTGCATCAACTAAAAAGTAGCACGGTAGGCACTGGTCAAATTGATTTGTGTCAACGCGTGTCTGCGATCGCATGTGGTCGGGGACGGGCGGCCGCGTCCTCGCGACTGCATTTGCTTTCCGTCCCCCACCCCTTCCCAAACCCCTTATTTTCCTGTACACGCGCGCAATCTGTGATGTGAGGCCTGCCCCCGGCCCCATGCAAAGGATAGGGGGCGGCGGCAATGCGGCCGCTATGCAACGGGGGGCCCGGAACGCCGGGATGCTCCCATATAGGAAACGATGAATGTTTAACGTAACTAAAAAATCGATCGAATGGGGCGGTGAAACGCTTACTCTTGAAACGGGCAAAGTGGCCCGTCAGGCCGATGGTTCGGTCATCGCCACGCTTGGCGAAACCTCTGTCATGGCCAACGTGACCTATGCCAAAGCGCAAAAGCCGGGCCAAGACTTCTTCCCTCTGACAGTTCACTACCAAGAGCGTTATTATGCCGCTGGTAAAGTTCCAGGTGGCTTCTTCAAGCGCGAAGCGCGGCCATCGGAAAAAGAAACCCTGACCTCGCGCCTGATCGACCGTCCGATCCGCCCGCTGTTCGTCGATGGTTTCAAAAACGAAGTTCTGGTCATTTGTACCGTTCTGTCGCACGATCTTGAGAACGAGCCTGATGTGCTGGCGATGATCGCCGCATCGGCTGCGCTGACTATTTCGGGCGCACCTTTCATGGGGCCAATCGCTGGCGCTCGCGTTGGTTTTGTGAACGGTGAATACGTTCTGAACCCATCTTGCGACGACATGATGAAGCTGCGCGACAACCCCGAGCAGCGTTTGGACCTTGTTGTGGCCGGCACCAAAGACGCCGTGATGATGGTTGAATCCGAGGCTTATGAGCTGTCGGAAGCGGAAATGCTGGGCGCGGTGAAATTTGCGCATGACAGTATTCAGCCGGTTATCGACCTGATCATGGACTTTGCCGATGATTGCGCCAAAGAACCGTTTGAGTTTACCCCGCCAGATTACTCGGCACTGTTTGAAACAGTGAAAAAGGCAGGCGAAGCCCAAATGCGCGCCGCTTTCGCAATTCGCGACAAGCAACAGCGTACCGCGGCAAATTCGGCCGCCGTTGACGCGATCAAAGCAGCCCTGTCGGACGAAGACAAAGCCAATGACAACCTTGGCGCTGCGATCAAAAAGCTGGAAGCAAGCGTGCTGCGTGGCGACATCATCGGTGGCGCGCCACGGATTGATGGGCGTGACACCACGACCATCCGCCCGATCGTTTCGGAAACCGGCATCCTGCCACGGACCCACGGTTCGGCCTTGTTCACCCGCGGTGAAACCCAAGGTTTGGTTGTGACCACGCTGGGCACGGGCGAGGATGAGCAGTTCATCGATGCGCTGACCGGTACGTCGAAGTCGAACTTCTTGCTGCACTATAACTTCCCTCCCTATTCGGTAGGCGAAGTGGGTCGTTTTGGTCCTCCCGGCCGTCGTGAAATCGGTCACGGCAAGCTGGCATGGCGCGCGCTTCAGGCTGTTTTGCCTGCGGCAACCGACTTTCCTTACACCATCCGCTTGGTGTCCGAGATTACGGAGTCTAACGGTTCCTCCTCGATGGCATCGGTTTGCGGCGGCTCTTTGTCGATGATGGATGCAGGCGTTCCGTTGAAGTCACCTGTTGCTGGTGTGGCGATGGGTCTGATCCTGAACGACGATGGCAAGTATGCCATTTTGTCCGACATCCTTGGGGATGAAGATCACCTTGGCGATATGGACTTTAAGGTCGCGGGTACTGAAAACGGTATCACGTCGTTGCAGATGGACATCAAAATCGCAGGCATCACGCCCGCGATCATGGAAAAAGCGCTGGCACAGGCCAAAGACGGCCGGATGCACATCTTGGGCGAAATGGCCAAGGCGTTGACTTCGGCGCAGGCGTTTTCGGCCTATGCTCCCAAAATCGAAACCATGACAGTGCCAACCGACAAGATCCGTGAAGTGATTGGTTCGGGCGGCAAAGTTATCCGCGAAATCGTGGAAGTGTCGGGTGCCAAGGTTGATATCAACGATGATGGCGTGATCAAAATCGCGTCCAACAACGCTGAAGCGATCAAGAAAGCCTATGACATGATCTGGTCGATCGTGGCCGAGCCGGAAGAAGGCAAGATTTACACCGGTAAGGTTGTGAAACTGGTCGATTTCGGCGCGTTTGTGAACTTCTTTGGCAAGCGGGACGGTTTGGTCCACGTTTCCCAAATCGCCAACAAGCGTTTGCAGCATCCGAATGAGGCGCTGAAAGAAGGTCAGGAAGTGAAAGTAAAGCTCTTGGGGTTTGACGATCGCGGCAAGGTACGCTTGGGTATGAAGATGGTTGACCAAGAAACCGGTGCCGAGATTACGGAAGCGCCTGCTGAGGGCTGATCCTTTCGGCATTTGATTCAAAAGAGGCCCTGGTGGAAACGCCGGGGCCTTTTGCTATGAAATGGAATGCCTGCGGCATAAGCCTTTTATGCCCTGCGGGCGGTTGGGATGCGGGGCAGGCGCTTGGGATGGTTGTTTTGGGCGGGGCTGTTGTGGCAAAAGATGTTAGGTATTTGGGCCAAGATAAAATTGGGGCGACAATGATCACCAAGCGGTTCACCAAAGGCGATGCCGAGAGTGTGGCGGAGTATTCGGCCTGTGAAGCCTACCGCTATGCCTTAACGCGGGTATGGGATGCGGCGGGGGATAAGGTCGCTTTTGTGATGCTAAACCCATCAACCGCGACCGAGGTGCAAAATGACCCGACGGTCGAGCGCTGTGAGCGGCGCGCGCGAGCCTTGGGGTTTGGTGCGTTTCGTGTTGTAAACATCTTTGCCTATCGCGCGACTGATCCTAAAGTTATGCGGGTGCAACCGGATCCGGTAGGGCCGGGCAATGATGCGGCGATACTGGCGGCGGCACAATGGGCGGACCGTGTGGTCTGTGCGTGGGGCAGTCATGGCGCGCATATGGATAGGGGCGTGGCGGTCGAGGCTGTGTTGCGCACCGCAGGACGGCCCTTGTTTCAACTGGGCCTGACCAAAGCCGGGCAACCGAAGCACCCGCTTTATATTAGCTATGATCGTCAACCAGAGATTTGGGAATAGCCAATGCCCGAGATTGCAGGATTTGCCCGAAGCCGCGTGGACTGTGGCGAAGTGACATTGTCGGTGCAGATGGCGGGGCAGGGGCCTGCGTTGATTTGTTTGCATGGCTATCCGCAGAACGGGATGTGTTGGGCGCGGGTTGCCCCCGTATTAGCGCAGACGTTTCGCGTGATTATTCCTGACTTGCGCGGATACGGGCAAAGCGATGCGCCGGAGGATGATGCAGGCCATGACGCCTATTCCAAGCGGCGGATGGCGTTGGATATCATTGGGTTGATGGATGCCTTGGGGTTAGAATCCGCAATGGTTCTTGGGCATGATCGCGGTGCGCGGGTCAGCTATCGGTTGGCGCTAGACCATCCTGCCCGTGTCACGCGCCTAGGTATTATTGAGATTGCGCCCACCGCCGATTATTGGGCCGCGTGGGGGGCGGATATGGCCATGGCGGCCTATCATTGGACCTTCCTTGCCCAACCCGCCCCTTTGCCCGAACGGATGATCAACGCCGACCCGGAGGCGTATGTGGATTGGACGCTGGCCTCTTGGACCCTGTCCAAATCGCTGGCTGACTTCCCCGATGCGTCACTGCAAAGCTACCGCAGCCAAGCTACCGACCCCGCCCGCATTCACGCAATGTGTGCCGATTATCGCGCCGGTGCCACCAGCGATCGCCGCCATGATGAGGAGGACCGCGCCGCAGGCCGCCGCATCACGGCGCCTTTGCATTTCCTTTATGGTCACCACGGATTTCCGGCCCGCACGGGTGATCCGGCAGGGCTTTGGCGCAACTGGGCCACTCTGGTCACCGCCGAGGCGTGTGAGAGCGGGCATTTCGTGATGGAGGAAAACCCAGACGCCGTTCTGGCCGCCTTTGTGCCATTCTTTGCGGCTACCTAGCGCTGGGCTAAAAGCTGTTCGACGGCATCAGCTTTAGCGCATCCACGCTAAGCCCCGCGCCATTCGCGATTACGGCCAATGGAATACCATCCAGCAACACAGTCGCATCATTTGACCCGTCTTCACTGATCAAGGCGATATGCGGATCAGGATGGGCGGTCGCATCGTAGAGCACCACGATATCATCCTCATCTGGGTTATAGTCCGAAATATGGGCGACTTCGCCATCACCGATCCAATCGCCGAGGGCGAAAGTGTCGGCACCCTCGCCGCCATGGGCATAATCGCCTGCCCCTATCAGGAGGGTATCATCACCTGTGCCGCCATTCAGAAAATCGGCACCGTCGCTGTCCTTCGGGTTTTCAGGGTCAACGCCCAACAGCGTGTCATTGCCCGCATTGCCGTCCAGCGTATCGCTGCCGGAGCCACCCTGCAGCGCGTCATCGCCGTAACCACCCGCCAGCCAATCATCATCCTCGCCGCCGATCAGCGTGTCATCACCCGACCCGCCCATCAGCGAATCGGCACCCTCGTCCCCTTGCAAAAGGTCGTCATCCATATGGCCCGCCAGCCAATCATCGCCGCTACTGCCTTCAATCTCATCATCGCCATTCCCACCGAAAATGGCATCTGCCCCAGCGTCACCCGTCAAAATATCGTCGTCATCTGCACCAAATATCAACCGATTATCGGGCGCTGGTGGCGGCATGTCGGTCGAGTCGCTATCCAGCATGTCATCTTCGGCCAAACCATCGATTGTGGGGGCCGTTGTGGGTGCCGTATCCAGAAAATCCAAAAAGCCGTGATCCGCGCCCTCTTCGTTTGAAGGCGACCGCGTATCGGGGCCGTCGTCTTCATCATCCGACTTCAACTTCGATTCGGCGTTCAAAACCCCATCGGCCATAAAGCCTGCAAAGACCGCCCCGAATATCCCCAATAGTCCCAGCATGGCGACAGCCCCCGTCCCTTTACCCAACCAATCGTGACAATCCGTTAACTAAGATTTCAGTTAACCATTTGTAATATATATGTTTTACAAGATAATTGTGGCATAAAAACGCGACGCGCACTAGCCAATCCTAGTGAAGCCGGGGCGAATTATCCAAGCTTGGTTAAAATCAGGAAAAGACGAACGGTTCAGTCGTTGAACACGCGCGACGGATGCAGCTCACCCGCCTTATACACGCCCACGGCCACCGCACGGCCCATATAGCTGGCCCAGGCCTCATCGCCAAATTCGACGTTGGAGGTTAGAACCATGCCGGGATTGCCGTTTTTCAACCGTGCGGCCCCTTCGGCGGTGGTGGGCAGTTCGGGCAGGTCGGCCAGCCCCAATTCCAGCGGTAGCAAATGCGCATCCAGCTCCGGAGTTTTGGCGAGTTGGTCAATGGTTTCCAGCGAGATCCCTTGCGCCGCCTCAAACGGCCCTGACCATGTACGCCGCAACCATTGCACATGCCCCAAACAGCCCAGCGCTTCGCCCAAATCCCTCGCGATGGACCGCACATAGCCGCCTTTGCCACAAACCATTTCCAGTTCTACAAGGTCGGCATCAGGGCGCGCGATCATCTCAAGGCTTTCCACCCACAAAGGGCGTGCGGCCAGATCCATCTCGCCCCCCCCGCGGGCAATATCATAGGCGCGTTCACCATCGACCTTTACGGCGGAAAACTGCGGCGGAATCTGCAAAATATCCCCGCGAAACGCGGCCAATCCGGCGGCAATCTCGGTATCCGTTGGCCGGATATCGCGGGTTTCAATCACCTCGCCCTCGGCATCATCGGTGCGGGTTGAAACGCCCAGCCGCACGACAAAGCGGTAGCATTTCAGCGCATCGGTAATATAGGGCACGGTCTTTGTCGCCTCACCCAGCGCAATCGCCAAAACGCCTGTCGCATCAGGGTCAAGCGTGCCCGCATGCCCTGCCTTTTGCGCCTCAAACGCCCATTTCACCTTGTTCACTACGGTGGTGGAGCCAATGCCCGCAGGTTTATCCACCACCAACCAACCCGAAATCGCGCGGCCATTGCGTTTGCGTGCCATGATGATGCCCCCCAGGTCAAAAACGCGTGGCTACCGTGCAGGCCTTGGCGCGTCAAGCCGCAGCTACCTGACTACCACCAACCCCACAATCGGCCCCATCTGAAAGCCGAAATCGTTGCGGCCCAATTCGGGCGCATACAAACGACTGACCTTGCCATCAAAATAAAGCGCATTGGGGGTTTTTAAACCGTCTTTGAACAGCCGCCCGAAGTCATAAAAGTTCACTGGCCGACCCGATATCGCCAGATAAGCCGTCTTTCCATCCGCCGAAACGCCAACCCCATTGCGGATATATCGGCTGTCGCCACGTGGCAAAAACCGAGGGTGCAGCGCGCCGTCAATCACCAGCATTGGCCCCGATTGCGTGGCAAAGCGGCAGGCAGGGGGGCGCGCCTCAAAGGCCCGTGATTCGACCACGGCAAACGGCTGCGTATCGTCGCCAATACAAAACACTCCGTTGGGAAGCAGGCCAAAATTACCCGGCCCTTCGCGGGTGATAATCCGGGCACGTTCTACCCCCTCCGTGACCAGCAACCCCACCGGCGCGCGGTCGGAATGGTACATCCCTGCGTTCATTGCAAATTGAAGCGTTTTACCCTCGGCCGCCAGCGCCTCATCAACCCGGCCAAAGCTGCCCAGAACAGCACCATCCGCCCCTGTATGAAAAACGCGCAGATCTTGGCCGGCTGCAACCTCACACACTGTGTAGGGCTGCGCATCAAATTCCATATCGCGGCAGGTGGCCGATGCCGCTGCAGGCATCACCATCGCACAAAGCAGGATAAACGCCCTAAGCGTCATCACCGTCACGCGGCGCGGCCTCAACATCGCGGCGCACGCGTTCATCATCCAGCAACCGCCGCGTTTCATCCAGCTGGTCAAAGGTGATATCGCGGCGAAACCGCAGCTCCGGCACATGCTTGATAATCATGCCCTTGCTGACATGGTGGCGCAATTCACCCTGATGCTTGGCCAACAGCGCAATCGCGGCTTCAACATCTTTCCCGCCCAGCGGCATCACATGCACCGTTGCCACGCGCAGATCGGCTGACATTTGAACCTCACCCACGGTGATGTAAAACTTGTTCAGATCCGGGTCATGCACATCGCCACGCGACAGCACCTCGGACAAAATCCGGCGGATCAATTCACCAACACGAAGTTGACGCTGCGAAGGCCCCTTGGCCGAGGTAAAGCTTTTATGTGCCATGCCTTCCACATAGGCTGGAAACGCGCGGCCCGCAACGGGGGCTACCCTCACTTTCGCGCGGGTTTTGGCCCATAATACGGCGGCGCGCCCAAAACCACCCCAAACATCTGCACCCTTTGCTTGGCCACCGCTTCGCGCTATGCACACAGAACGGCCAGTACAAAGGACAAAACCATGACCGACCTACCCGGAATAGTCGTTACAGGCGCATCGGGCCGCATGGGGCAAATGCTAGTGAAAACCATCGCAGCCTCGGATCGCGCGCGGCTGGTCGGTGCGATTGCACATACAGGCCATGCGTGGGTTGGCCGCGATATTGGCGAATGTATGGGCGGGGCCGCACTGGGGGTTATCGTGACCGATGATCCGCTGTCTGCTTTCGCGCAGGCGCAAGCCGTGATCGACTTTACGGCGCCCGCGGCAACTGTAGAATTTGCGGCACTGGCGGCCCAAGCGCGCCTTGTCCACGTCATTGGCACCACGGGCATGGAACCCGAACACATCGCCAAACTTGCCCCTGCCGCCCGCCACGCTGTGATCGTGCGCGCGGGCAATATGTCGCTGGGCGTCAATCTGCTCACCCGGCTTACGCAAAAAGTGGCCGAGGCACTGGATGCCGATTGGGATATCGAAATTGTAGAGGCCCATCACCGCATGAAAGTCGATGCGCCCTCCGGCACCGCCTTGATGCTGGGTGAGGCGGCCGCGGTTGGTCGCGGTGTCACCCTTGCGGATGTGCGCGATAGTGGCCGCGATGGCATTACAGGCGCGCGCAAGCGGGGCGATATCGGTTTTGCAGCGATTCGCGGCGGTGACGTGGTGGGCGAACATGACGTGATCTTTGCCGCTGATGGTGAGCGCATCGTGCTGCGCCACCTTGCCACCGACCGTACCATCTTTGCCCGTGGTGCTTTGCGTGCTGCCCTTTGGGGTCTTGGGCAAAAGCCGGGTGAGTATGATATGATGGACGTGCTGGGCCTATAATCGCTTGCGAAAACTGATCCAATACCCAGATCTGCCCGTAAGAACACAAGAACAGGAGGACGTATGATGAAGGTTTTAGTACTAGCCGCTCTGCTTGCGGCCCCCCTTCCCGCCCTTGCCGAAGGGTTTGCACCCGTACGCGAAAAGTCAGAATTTGTGGGCCTCGTTTCTGGCAAGTCTCTGACTCGCTTTGGTATTTCTCTAAATGTCTCGCCCAAAGGCGCGATCAAGGGCAGCGCCTTTGGCACTCCCGTGACCGGTAATTGGGACTGGAAAGATGGCCTGTTTTGTCGCGATATGGCCTTTGGCAGCAAAGAAATTGCAGCCAATTGTCAGCTTGTGGAACGCAAAGGCAGCACGCTGCGCTTTACCTCCGATGCAGGCAAGGGCGACTCGGCCGAACTGCGCCTTAAATAACCCCTAGCCTGCCGCGATAAACGCGCGGTAGGCGTCAGACGCCTCTAAAAACCCCTGATCCACCAGCGCAGTCGCGCCTGCATAGGCCTGTGCTGTTGCCGGACGTATGGTAAACGCGTCGCCGCCCGTTGCCGCCGCCAACCGCTTTGTATCCTCGGCGTGGTCCCACGTTCCCGCCGCAACCGATGCGCGGTCGCGGGCCAGATAATCCCCCGCCAGTTTGTAATGCCGCAGTACCCCGGTCACATCGGCCACCCGCACCCCGCTGGCGCAATGCGGGTGCGTCATCAAAACCCCACCCCCATTGCGGACGAGCGAATGCTTGGACAAGAAACAGGCCTCGCCAAACACTTCACGTCGCAACCCGCCGATTTTCAGCGCTACATCTCCCTGATTACTGTTCAAAAACCAGCTAAACCCAATCGCCTTTTGATCGTGGTAAGGAACTGACGCGATCTGCCCCAGACTGTAGCGGTCCGCCTGCTCCGTTACGTCGGCATAGCTCCACCCCTTGCCCGTGCCGTAGGGCAAAGGTGAAAAAAGATCCAGCATCTGCGCGACCATCGCCGTAAACCCTTGCGCGTTCAGATAGGCCGTCAATTGGGGCAGGCTGGCCCCCAACGGCACCTCGAACATCTCATCTGCATCGGCAAACAGTACCCAACCGCCCCGTAACACCTGCCGCGCCGCCACATCGCGCAGCAACACCTCATAGCTCTTGGCAGGCAGGGTGTTGCGGATTACGGTCACATGGTCAAACGTGGCTGCAATGGCCACGGTGTCATCAGTGGATCCATTGTCCAAAATCACAATATGGTACACGCCAAGCTTCTGATGATGCTCTATAAAGCCAGCGACAAAATAGGCGGCATCCTTCATCAGGCTAACCACGGCTACGCCTTCCGGCGGCAACGCCACCATGGCAGGCCCATGCACAACCACATTTCCGCGCCGCACCGCCCGCCGCATGGCAAAGCCCTGCCACCGCCGTGTGATCCCTGCCAAAATGCGTGCTAACACCAAAATCCCCTTACGCCACTGCCCCAAGATGCCTTTGACTGCGCGGCAATGGCAAGCCCTTGCAGCGCAGCTTCACCGCTGCCATCCTGAAACCCATGACCCAAATCGAGCAGCACATCTCTGGTATCTATGAAACCCACCTGTCCGTGGCAGACTTGCCGCGCGCGGTTGCGTTCTACCGAGATGTCATAGGTCTGGAACTGGCACATGAGGTGTCGGCCCGCGGCATCGCGTTTTTCTGGGTGGGTGGCCGCGACCAAGGCATGTTGGGCCTATGGCAAGGCGGTCACGGCCCCTTGCGGATGATCAGCCATTTCGCTTTTCGCATGTCCCGCGATGGCGTGTTAAACGCGCCTGTAACTTTGCTGGCCAAAGGCGTGCAACCGCTTGGCTTTCACGGCGAACCTGCCAGCGAACCCGTGGTTCTGGGTTGGATGCCCGCAATGTCGGTGTATTTCAATGACCCCGATGGCCATTCCATCGAATTCATCCACGTCCTGCACGACGCCCCCGATCCGGACTTTGGCGTTGGTGCTTGGTCGGCTTGGCAGGCCCGGCACCCCCTTTAACCCAAAGAAATCGAACCATTTGCCCAAACCCTAGGCACTCTGCGCTAATCTGCCGCCGAAACCCGCATGTGGCCCGCTTTGCCCGTTATATCGGTTGCCGCCCTCTCGCACCCCCGTCATAGTCCGGGGCAGAGGTACCAAAAACATGTCCATTACAGCCAGCATCTATCATCTGACACACTACAAATATGACCGCCCGGTTACGCTTGGCCCGCAGGTCATTCGCCTGCGTCCTGCGCCCCATTCGCGCACACGGGTGATTTCACATGCGCTGCGCGTCTCGCCGACCCCGCATTTCGTGAACCATCAACAAGACCCCTACGGCAACTGGCTGGCCCGCTTTGTCTTTCCCGAACCCGTGCGCGAATTCAAGATTGAGGTGGATCTGGTCGCCGATATGTCGGTCTATAACCCCTTCGATTTCTTTGTCGAAGAAGCGGCGACCAAGTTCCCCTTCACCTATGGCGACGAAATCGCGCCTGACCTTTCGATCTACATGCAAAAAGAACCCGCAGGTCCGCTGCTTGAAAACCTGCTTAAATCCATCCCCCGCGACCCTATGGTCACGGTTGATTTTCTGGTGATGCTGAACAGCCGCCTCGCGTCTGACATCAACTATGAGATTCGGATGGAACCGGGTGTGCAAACCCCCGAAACCACGCTGGGCCGCGCGGCAGGTTCGTGCCGTGATACCAGCTGGCTTTTGGTCCAAACCCTGCGCCACCTCGGCCTCGCCGCGCGCTTTGTGTCCGGCTACCTGATCCAGCTGAAACCCGACCTTGTGGCGATCGACGGCCCCGCAGGCACCGACCATGACTTCACCGACCTCCACGCTTGGGTCGAAGTCTACCTGCCGGGTGCCGGTTGGGTTGGCCTTGACCCCACATCCGGCCTGCTCGCGGGTGAAAGCCACGTCCCCCTTGCCGCCACGCCGCATTACCAAAACGCTGCCCCTATCTCTGGCCTCGCCAGCTTTGCCGAGGTGGAGTTTTCCTTTGACATGCAGGTCAAACACACCGCCGAACATCCGCGCATCACCAAACCCTTTTCCGATGCCGCGTGGGATGCGCTGAACACCCTTGGCCACAGCATCGACAAACGGCTGGCTGCAGGCGATGTGCGCCTGACCATGGGCGGCGAACCTACTTTCGTGTCCATCGACGACTTTGAAGGTGAGGAATGGAACTCTGCCGCCGTCGGCCCCACCAAACGCAAACTCGCCGACACGTTGATCCGCAAGCTTCAGGATAAATTTTCCACCGGCGGCCTGCTGCACTATGGCCAAGGCAAATGGTACCCCGGTGAAACCCTGCCGCGTTGGACGTTTTCGCTGTTCTGGCGCAAGGATGGCAAACCGATCTGGCACAACCCCGACCTTTTGGCGCGCGAAGATACAAATGAAAACGTTGGCCCCGATGATGCCCAAGCCTTGCTTGCGGCCATCGCCCGCCATCTAGAAGTCCCGCAAGAAAACGTGCTGCCCGCGTTTGAAGACCCCGCCGAATGGATCATCAAAGAGGCCAGCCTGCCCGAAAACGTCACCCCTGAAAACTCAAAGCTCAAAGACCCCGAGGAACGCGCCCGCATTGCCCGCGTCTTTGAGCGTGGCCTGACCACGGCTGCGGGTTATGTCCTGCCCGTCCAACGTTGGCAGGCCCGCGCGCAAAAGGGGTGGCTGTCCGAGGTGTGGAATATGCGCCGTGGCAAAGTATTCTTGGTGCCCGGCGACAGCCCTGTCGGCTACCGTTTGCCGCTTGGCACCTTGCCGCATATCCCCGAATCCTCCTATCCCTTCATCAACCCCCAAGATCCGACAATCCCGCGCGAACCCTTGCCCGATCCGGTTCAAACGCCTGTCGCATCCGAATCCCGTGAACAGGCCATTTCCAGCCGCACAGAATCGCCCGCTGGCCAAGAACAGGTTGAACAAACCCTAGGCTCGCTGGATGGCCGCGTCCGCACCGCCATTTCCGTGGAACCCCGCGATGGCAAACTCTGCGTCTTCCTGCCCCCTGTGGAAACGCTCGAAGACTACCTTGAACTGATCGCCG
>Ga0075467_10000807_pt1 | contig 25560 bp, 25 predicted proteins | sample DEB08_DNA_9_FD_75067 | JGI IMG/M metagenome (GOLD analysis project Ga0075467, IMG submission 75067) | Aqueous microbial communities from the Delaware River and Bay under freshwater to marine salinity gradient to study organic matter... | ecosystem: Environmental > Aquatic > Marine > Coastal ... | reverse complement strand
TGGTGTTAAGGGCACCAAAAAATAATAAAAAATACTATGGAGACCGATTTGTAAATTGGGTTGAAGATAAATACCAACCTTTATTGGTCAGAGCATTGCGAAAAGGCAAATGGGTAATTGGTATTGCAGTTGTATTGTTCGGTATAACAGTTTTTATGTTTTCAAGAATGGGTGGCGAGTTCATCCCACAACTTGATGAAGGTGACATTGCGTTTCATGCCATTTTAAAACCAGGTAGCTCACTTACCGAAACTATTGAAACTACCACTAAAATAGAACAAATAGTAAAAGCCAAATTTCCCGAAGTCGAAAAAATTGTCAGTCGTATTGGTGTTGCTGAAATACCAACTGACCCCATGCCAATGGATTTGGCGGATGTTTTTGTAATTCTAAAACCCAAAAGTGAATGGACAACAGCCACAACTAAAGATGAATTGATAGAGAAAATGAAAGAAGCGGTTGAAATCGTTCCTGGTGTTAATTATGAGTTTACACAACCTATCGAAATGCGTTTTAATGAGTTGCTTGAAGGTGTTCGTGAAGATATTGCCATAAAACTTTATGGTGAAGACATTGAAATCCTATCCCAAAAAGCCGAAGAAATATCTAAAATTATTGCAGGTACTGAAGGCATTGGTGATATGAAAGCGGAAGCCACAACAGGTTTACCACAAATGACTATTAATTACAACAGGAATAAACTGGCACAATACGGACTTCAAATAAATACGCTCAATCAAACCGTACAATCTGCATTTGCTGGTGGGACAGCAGGTGTGATTTTTGAAGGTGAAAAACGCTTCGATTTAGTAGTACGTTTAAGTTCTCAAAATCGAAGGGACATTACAGATGTTCAAAACCTGTATATCAATTTGCCTTCGGGTGCTCAAATTCCCTTACGTGAAGTTGCAGACGTAAACTACAAAGCGGGACCAATGCAAATCAGCAGAGATAACACCAACAGAAGAACCTATGTTGGCATTAACGTAAGAGGTCGTGATGTAAAGTCTTTGGTTACTGAAATAAAATCAAAATTAGATGCACAACTGGAATTACCATCAGGTTATTTTATTCGCTATGGTGGTGCCTTTGAGAATCTGGAGCGTGCCAGCAACCGTTTACAAACCGTTGTGCCTATTGCATTGTTTCTCATATTTATATTAATATACTTTGCGTTAAAATCTCTACCACAAACCTTAATGATTTACATAGCAATCCCAATGGCAACCATTGGTGGTGTTGTAGCGTTATGGTTACGTGATATGCCATTTAGTATTTCGGCAGGTGTTGGTTTCATTGTATTGTTTGGTGTTGCGGTTCTTAATGGATTGGTAATGGTAAGCGGACTCAACGAATTAAAAGACGAAGGTGTAACCAACTTAAAAGATAGAATTTTACAAGGGACTAAACGAAGAATAAGACCCATTATGCTTACAGCTTTTACAGATGTATTAGGCTTTTTACCAATGGCTATTTCGTCTTCTGCTGGAGCAGAAGTACAACGTCCTTTGGCTACTGTGGTTATTGGTGGTCTATTAACTTCAACCTTACTAACGCTCTTCGTGTTACCCATTTTATACCATTGGGTAGAAAACAAATCCTTTACGTTTAAACCGAATAAAAAAATGGTTACGGCAACAGCAGTTTTACTTTTACTATTTGGTTTTTCAGCACAAAGTACTGCGCAAGAGATAAATGATACACTCCCACAAATAACATTGCAGGAAGCTATAAAACTTTCTAAAAGTAATTATCCGTTGTTGAAACAAAAGAAGTTGGAAATAACAAAACAAGAGCAACTAAAAACTACTGCTTATGATTTTGGAACCACTCAAATTTTTACAGGTGGCGAAGAAATAAGCAGCAACAATGGAATCTATACAACCATTGGTATTGGTCAATCCAATATCGATGTGTTTGGTATTCGTTCAAAAAGGAAGTTGCAAGAACAACGAATTCAATTAGCACAAAAAGCTTTTGAGCTTTCCGAAATGCAATTAGAATTGGAAGTTAAAAAGGCGTGGTCAAAATGCTATCAAATGAAAAGAAACTATAATTTGTATAAAGAACTGGATTCCATTTATTCCAAATTTGAACAAGCGGCTACTCTAAATTATGAAGTCGAAGAGATTTCCAAATTGGAGTATTCGGCAGCTAAAAATCAAGCTTTTCAAATTCAAAATAAAAAATTACAAGCCTATAGTGATTTTCTTATTGCTTTACAGCAATTCAATTTGTGGTTGGGTTCAGATGAAATTTTTACGGTTTCAGATGAATTTGATGTAGTTATGGATATTGATATTGAAACGTTCAATATTGAAAACCATCCATTGTACAGTATGTCGCAGAACATTGTAGATGAAGCGGAAGCCAAATACAAAGCTGCAAAGGCAGATAATTTACCGAAGTTCAATCTACAAGGTGGTTTACAAAGAGTAAATGGCAATTCAGGATTTTACACATATCAAGCAGGTATTTCCATTCCGTTTTTGTCAGGTTCTAACAAAGCACAAATTAGAAGTGCCAAAATTGATACAGAAATAGCCGAAACCAACGTAGAGTTCAATAAAAAAGAAGTGCAATCAAGGTTAATGCAGGCTAAAGAAAATTATGTTAAATGGAAAACGACTTGGGAATTTTACAAAGACCAAGTATTGCCATTAACAAAAGTGCAAAAAACAGGTGCTTTACTGGCATACAGAGAAGGCGAAATCGATTATACCTCATTTACGCAGTTGATAAAAGAAGCCATTCAATCCGAACTGGAAGCACAAACTGCATTAGTAAACTATTTAGAAAGTAGATTTCAACTACAATATTTTAATCAATAAGACAATGAAAAGAAAAATATATAAAATCCTTACCGTAATCGTGTTATCCATCTTTGTTTCTGCTTGTGGAAATAAAGAAAGTGATAATCAATCACCTAATGAAGAACAAAAAACTGACAGAAAACAGTCAAAAATTGAAAGCGAAGAAGTAATGCTTACACAAGAACAATTCGATGCGTTAAAAATGAAAATAGACACGTTGGCATTACGTAATATGAGTGGTTATGTTGAGGCAAACGGAACATTAGAAGTACCACCACAAAATGAAGCAGCCATTACCACAGTTGTAGGTGCTAATGTTGTTTTAATTGAAGTAATAGAAGGTGATAAGGTTAATAAAGGTCAAGTGGTGGCTTATCTTTCGCACCCAAATATTATACAAGTTCAAACCGATTATTTAAATGCATATAGCAATAGTAATTTTCTGAAAAAGAACTATGAACGTCAACAGAAATTATATAAAGCTGGTGTAGGTTCTGGTGCTAATTTTCAAAAGGCAGAAGCAGAGTATGAGGCATCAAAAGCGATGGTAAATGGTATGGAAGCGCAATTAAGAATATTAAATGTCAATACCATCTCTGTTCGTAATGGCACAATTGCACAACGCATTCCATTGCGAAGTCCAATAGAAGGTTTTGTCCAAAAAGTTGAAGTAAAAACAGGACAATATGTAGAACCACAAACGGAACTATTTGAAATTGTAAATACGCATCACGTTCACGCAGATTTAATGGTCTTTGAAAAAGATGTCTATAAAGTAAAGAAAGGTCAGAAAGTAAACTTTACAGTACAATCCATACCAGATACAGAACTTACCGCAGAAATCTATTCCGTAAGCAAAACATTTGAGGACAACCCAAAAGCAGTTCACGTTCACGCAGAAATAGAAAATAAAAAAGGCAACTTAATTCCTGGGATGTATATTCAAGGCAAAATTCAAGTAGATAATACTGAAACAAATGCCTTACCCGAAAGTGCGATTATAAAAGAAGGGGATAAGTATTATGTATTTTCAGTAGAAAAAGAAAATAACGATTGGAGTTTTAAGCCTATTGAAGTTGTATTAGGTACTAAAGATGGTGATTGGGTATCGATTAAATTTACTGAAGAAATAGAGGGTAACACTCAATTTGCCTATAATAATGCTTATTACCTTAACGCAGAAATGAAAAAAGGAGAGGCAGAACACGCACATTAATTATGACCACAATAGAACAAGTATTAGAGTCCAGAAACATACGTGTTACGGCAATGCGTATGTTGATTTATAAGTTTCTTGCAGAAAAAGATATAGCAGTTACTTTAAGCGACATAGAAAATGCGTTTGTAAAAGCAGATAGAACGACCTTATACAGAACCATAAAAACGTTTGAAGAAAACGATATTGTACATCAAATAGACGATGGTACAGGTATTACAAAATACGCATTGTGTGAACAGGATTGTAATTGTGAAATAGGTACGGACTTACACCTACATTTCCATTGTAATAATTGTAATGAAACTGTTTGTTTAACAGAACATAAAATCCCACAAATTAAAGTTCCAAATGGCTTTGTTTCTGAAAATGTGAATTTGGTAGTAAAGGGTATTTGCGATAAATGCAGTAGCTAAAAATGCACTTCCATTGCACCAGTATCAATGGCATATTTGTTATCTAAAAAAACAAGATGAAAAAAAAGAAAGTTAATTTAAGAGATTTAACACCAGATTCGGGGGTTCAACTTAATCACGAAGATGGTCACAATCACAGTATTTCATCAAATAATCTAAAAATTTATTTTCCTGCAATCATAAGTTTTTCAATGCTAATTATTGGTATTGCGTTAGATTATTTCAATGTTTCCTTTTTTAAAGATTGGTTGAGAATTGTATGGTATGGTATAGCTTATTTACCAGTCGGACTTCCAGTAGTAAAAGAAGGTTGGGGAAGCATTAAAAAAGGCGATGTATTTACAGAGTTCTTTTTAATGTCCATTGCTACTATTGGTGCGTTTATTATTGGCGAATACCCAGAAGGTGTTGCAGTAATGTTGTTTTACGCAGTAGGGGAATTATTCCAAAATGCAGCAGTAAACATAGCAAAAGGAAATATAAAAGCCTTACTTGATGTAAGACCAAATGAAGCAATTGTATATCGAAACAATGATTATATGCCTGTGAGTCCAGAAACGGTTGAAATTGGAGAAAAAGTACAAGTACGTGTGGGAGAAAAAATTCCATTAGATGGTATCCTACTTTCTGAAAAAGGCTCATTTAATACAGCAGCATTAACAGGCGAAAGTAAACCCGATACCATTGCAAAAGGCGAAAAAGTATTTGCTGGGAGCATAAATTTGGACGGTGTAATTGAAATAGAAACCACCAAAGAATTTAAAGATAGTTCCATCGCAAGAATTTTGGATATGGTACAGAATGCCACAGCACGAAAATCAAAAACAGAATTATTCATTAGAAAATTTGCACGTATTTATACGCCAATAGTTGTGTTTTTAGCCATTGGTGTTACGTTTCTACCATACTTTTTTGTAGATGATTATGTCTTTAGAGATTGGTTATACAGGGCTTTAATTTTTCTTGTAATTTCTTGTCCTTGTGCGTTGGTAATTTCCATTCCGTTGGGTTATTTTGGTGGATTGGGTGCAGCTTCAAAAAATGGAATTTTATTTAAAGGAGCTTCCTTTTTAGATGCTATGACCACAATAAATACATTGGTAATGGACAAAACAGGAACGGTAACTAAGGGAGTTTTTAAAATCAAGGACATCAAAGCTATAGGTTTTAAAGAATCTGAATTCATGAAATACCTAATGGCTGTGGAAGAGCAATCAACACATCCAATAGCCAAAGCCATAATGGAGTATAAAGAAAATGGCGAAGATTTTGAAGCACAAGAGGTTTCTGAAATTGCAGGTAAAGGTTTAAAAGGCATTGTAAATGGAAAAACAGTTTTAGTAGGAAATAAAGCCTTAATGATTGCTAATAATGTTGATGTTCCAACTGAAACGGAATCAATTGTAGAATCTATTGTATTAGTAGCAATTGAGAATAAGTTCGCTGGTTATGTTGTAATTGCAGACGAATTAAAGGAGGATGCAAAAGAAACTATTAAAGCCCTACACAAAGTAGGAATCAAAAATATTATGATGCTTTCTGGCGATAAAGATTCCATTACCCAACAAATCGCCAAAGAATTAAATATTGAGAATGCCAAAGGAGGTTTGCTGCCAGAAGATAAATTAAATGAAGTTGAAAGTCTAAAGAAAAATCCTAAAAATAAAGTAGCCTTTATTGGTGATGGAATTAATGATGCACCAGTTTTAGCAGCAAGTAACGTAGGTATTGCAATGGGTGGTTTAGGAAGTGATGTTGCAATAGAAACCGCAGATGTCATAATTCAAACAGACCAACCGTCAAAAGTAGTGAGAGCCATTAAAATAAGTCGCTCCACACGAAAAATTGTGTGGCAGAATATCATTTTAGCATTTGGTGTCAAGGTAATTGTACTAATTTTAGGTGCAGGTGGTTTAGCTACAATGTGGGAAGCTGTATTTGCGGATGTTGGCGTAGCCTTATTAGCTATTTTGAATGCTGTTAGATTACAGAAAATGAATTGGAGTTAATCTATGCTTTAGAGGCATTTTCAATCAATATTCGAATTGCTGATGATGCACTACCACCGTACTTACTTTTTTTTGCTAATTCATTCAATTTCCCCTTTAATTTTGACGATAACCTAAATATCATTACCTCAGTCTGGTTTGTTGATGGAAGCTTTGCCATTGTTCTATTTTATATATAAATATGTGAAATATGTATAAACCTCAGCAAATACTGCAAAAAACTTTCTAAACTGTACCAGTTATAATATATAACACCAAGCTAACTAAAGTTTATACATCACTTAAAGTGCTGTTTTCAGGTCATTTTGGAGGAAATGGTCCATGTGTGGTGCGACCTATGCAATGATTTTCAATGGCACGGATGTATCCCGCCTTATATAATGCCCTGACAATCAAGTGTATATACGGCAGTTGGACCTATATTTTTTGTGAAATATGAAAATCAACTAGAAAAGATGATGTATATACAAAAATTATTTTTCTAGAATTTTTCAACATATAAAATAAGACCCTTCATGCATCGTGCACCAGTCATAGATTTTGATGTAAAAATGTATCAAAACACCTAGTGTGTCATTTTAACCTTATGACAGAAAAAAAATGATACATATATTGTAGTACGAATATTCTTTGATTTAAAATCACACAAAATCCTGGAAATCAGATATATAAATAGGTTTTGCCATGTATATTCAGTATCTTTAAACTATGGAAAAAGCAATAATAATATCACGATGTTCAACCACGGAATCAAAACAAGATGTATCACGTCAGCGTGATGAATTATTGTCAAATTACGGTGGGACCTATCAAATTGTCAAAGAATTTAGTTATTACCTCAGTGGGACCAAGAATGATGAGGTAAACGATGAGATATTGGAATTTGCCATAACCAATAATGTCAAACACATCATTGCTTCTGAAACCTCAAGAATTTCAAGAAAGATATCATCATTTGCTTTGTTCCTTGACAAATGCAATGACTCCAAAATCAACATCATCATTGACAACTACAAATTGCATACGCTATTAGAAAATGGTGAAGTAAATGGAATGGTACAAACCATGCTCAGCATTGCTTCTACATTCGCCACGGCAGAGTTAAGGTTGATTAAGAGTCGTTTAGATAGCGGTAGAGCTAAGTACATCAAAGATGGTGGAAAGTTGGGACGTAAGAAGGGGTATAAAAAGACAAAAAAACAAATGCTGTCGGAACATTCAGATATTGTCAAATTCATCAATCAAAAACAAAGCGTCAGAAATATTATGAAGTTGACTGGAAAGTCATCTGGAACAATTCAAAAAATCAAGGGGCTGGTTAACCAAGCGGCATAATCACCATTAAACACTAAATCATGACACAAGGAGAAAGACAGAATTACCAGTGGAGACCGAATGACGAAAGTTCAACTACCAGAATGCGCTATGATTTAGAAGCTGACCATTGGTATCGGTCATTTAAGGAGGCGGCTGAGAGGAAGCATAAACCAACATCCATAGGGAGTGATTTTGGCGTGATAGGTATTCTGTTTTCTTTGGCTTTCTCATTAGTAACATTGTTGGTGTTACTAATTATCGATTTCATCAAATGGGTGAAGTGAAAAAATATTAAAAACTCTCAAAAACTCCTAAGCCGAATAGCGCAAAATCATACTTAACGGGGTCATTGGGGTCTAATTTTCTTAAAGCAGTATCTAGTTCCAACAAAGCCTTAGCATCATTTTGTTTTCGAGTAATTAAACCTAACTTACGTGCAACATTTCCAGAATGCACATCTAAAGGGCATGATAATATAGTTGGAGATATGTTCTTCCAAATTCCAAAATCTACACCAGCGTTATCATTTCTTATTAACCATCTCAACATCATATTTATCCTCTTACAAGCGGAGCCTTTTTTAGGGTCACCAACATGTTTTTCTGTTCTGGATTCATGGTCCAGTGAAAAAAATACCTTATTAAATTCATGAATAGCTGGTTGGATACTTTGAGCATTGGCATTGGACTGGAAGATGGCTTCCATGCCATCATAATTGGTATAGATGTTTTGAAGTCCTCTAATAAAATATCTGAAGTCTATTGAATTATACGTACGGTGTACAAATCCATCTAATTTATCTAAATCAGATTCTTTATGATTCATAATGAAATCGTAAGGTGAATTATCTAGAAGCTGCATCATCCTATCAGCATTTTTAATAATCATCTTACGATTACCCCAAGCTATGGTGGCGGTTAAGAATGCGGAAATCTCAATATCTTCTTTTAAAGAATAGCGATGAGGTATTTGTATAGGGTCACTCTCAATAAACTTTGGATTATTGTATTGAGACACTTTTGCATTTAAAAACTCTTTTAGCTCTATTTTATTCAAGTAATTATCTTTATTAGCAAAGATAACATTGTAATAATTACCTTATGCAGTATATATTATACGATTAAACATGTACCTGCGATGGATGGTTAGAAACGACAATAGCGGAGTAGACTTTGGTATTTGGAAGAGCATATCCCCTTCTCTGCTATCCTGCCCTTTGGATGTGCATAGTGGCAATGTCGCTAGAAAACTCAAGTTACTATCAAGAAAACAAAACGACGGCAAAGCACTAAGTGAATTAGATGCTGCGCTTCGCAAATTAGATGCTGCAGATCCTGTAAAGTATGATTTTGCGCTCTTCGGACTCGGAGCATTTGAAAAATTTTAATAAAATTTTAAAGATATCTGTATCTCTACTTTTTATATCTTTGAAAAATAATTACCGGAATGCTGTTTAAACACCCAGAACTACTTTACGCTCTTTTTCTACTACTCATTCCAATTATTGTTCATCTTTTTCAGTTACGACGATTTCAAAAAGTTGATTTTACAAATGTTGCTTTTCTCAAAAAAGTAACCATACAAACCAGAAAAAGCTCGCAACTTAAAAAATGGCTTACACTCTTGACGCGACTTGCGGCTATGACTTTCTTAATTCTTGCATTCGCACAACCTTTTACTGCGACCAAAACCGCTTTAAACACCAAAAAAGAAACAGTCCTTTATATTGACAATTCTTTTAGCATGCAGGCAAAAGGAGATAAAGGCCCCCTATTGCAGCGTGCAGCCCAGGATTTATTTGATAGTGCTACTGGCAAGGAGAATGTTAGCTGGTTTAACAATGATTCTTCCTATAAAAACAGTACCCCACAAGATTTTAAGAATGACTTACTTAAAGTTGCATATTCCCAAAAACAGCTCACTCCTACCCAGGTATTATTAAAGGCTAATCAGTTATTTTCAAAGGATCTAGATGCAGATAAACGATTGATAATAGTATCAGACTTTCAGCAAAAAGAGGCTTTTCCTGAAGTCCCAAGTGGTTTGACAGTAGATGTGGTAAAACTGGTGCCAAATACAATTACAAATTTTGCTATCGACACCGTCTATATTGCCACAAAAAGTTCGAACATAATACAATTAAAAGCGAAGGTTTCTTCATATGGAGGCAGCAGCATAAGTACTCCGGTTTCTTTATATAAGGGAGAGACTCTCATAGCTAAGACAGAGGTAGATTTCAGTGGCAATCAAGAAAACACAATTACTTTTGATATTGAAAATAATGACGGATTTAAGGGTAGGTTAGAACTTACAGACCCAAACCTGTCATTTGACAACACCCTATTCTTTAGTATTAATACTGCAAAAAAACTTAAAGTTCTTTCAATAAACGAATCAAATTCGGATTTTTTAAGGCGTCTCTTCAATCAAGTAGAATTTAATTATTCTCAGCAATCATTCAAAAACTTAGATTACAGTGAAATCCCATCACAGAACTTTGTGATTCTAAATGAACTAAAAGAAGTGCCTCCTTCCCTTGTAACCGCTTTGAAGTCATTTAGTGATAACGGAGGTAGTTTATTAATCATTCCAACAGCAGACGCTACTGCAAATAGTTATAACAATTTACTGAAGGTGTTTCAGTTAGGTAACTTCTCAGAATTGAAAAAACAAGAGAAGAAAATAACACAAATAGTTTTTGATCATCCGTTGTATCAAGACGTTTTTGAAAAAAGAGTTGTAAACTTTCAGTATCCAAAAGTCAATTCATATTTCAACCTAGAAACGAATACGACTTCGGCGCTAAAACTTGAAGACGGGAACCCATTTTTAGTTCAAAAAAACAACACCTACTTATTTACAGCACCTATTAATTCTGAAAACTCAAATTTTCAAAATTCCCCTTTGATAGTGCCAACGGTATACAATATGGCTCAGCAGAGTATAAAGCTCTCTAAACTCTATTATACTATTGGTACATTAAACAACTACTCGATTCCTGTTTCACTTTTACAGGACGAAATTTTAACATTAAGAGATAGCTTGTTTAATTTTATACCGATTCAGCAAGTTAAAGCCAATCAAGTAAATATAAAAACTAGCGACGACCCTTCTATGGCTGGAACCTTTAATATTGAGAAAGGTAAAGAGTTTATAGAGCATGTGAGTTACAATTATAATCGAAATGAGAGCTTACTTCAATATGCCGATCCCATAAACTGGCAAGGAGTAGAAGTATTTAATGACATTAACGATTTATTTAATAGTATTGCAGAAGATAATGCAGTAAATAGCTTTTGGAAATTGTTCGCAATTTTAGCACTACTGTTTCTCATTTTTGAAATGCTATTGCTAAAGTTTTATAAAAGTTAGTTAATGTCATATAACGTCTGAAAACTAAAGTAAATTAATTGAATCTTTAAGAAAATGAACATTCTATTAAAATCCGCCACCATTGTAGACTTAGGCAATAAGCATCATCTAAAGAAGAGAGATGTTTTAATTGAAAATGGGGTGATAAAAAAAATAGGCGCCAAGATTATCAAATCTGGTAAGGTGAAAGAGGTTTCTCTTCCCAATCTGCATATCTCAAAAGGTTGGTTTGACTCAAGTGTTTCTTTTGGCGAACCTGGATTCGAAGAACGGGAGACTATTGAAAACGGATTAAAAACAGCAGCTTTAAGTGGTTTCACAGAGGTTGCCGTAAATGCAAATACGTTTCCGGTAACAGACAGTAAAGCAAATATTCAGTATTTAAAATCGAAAGCAAGTGGGCACGCAGTTGACCTCCACCCTATCGGAGCTCTCACTCTAGAAAGCAAAGGTGTAGATTTGGCTGAATTGTTTGATATGAAAAACGAAGGTGCCATCTCCTTCTATGACTATAAAAAACCCATACAGAACCCGAATTTACTGAAGATTGCACTTCAATATGCCCAAGGTTTTAATGGAATGGTGCAATCATTCCCTTTGGAAAAATTAGTTGCTCAAGGTGGAATGATGAACGAGGAAATTAATAGTACTCGTTTGGGCTTGAAGGGTATTCCAGCCTTAGCCGAAGAGCTTCAAATAACTAGAGATTTATACATTCTCGAATACACTGGTGGTAAACTCCACATTCCAACGATCTCAACTAAGAAATCGGTTGAACTTATAAAAGATGCCAAGAAGAAGGGGCTTCATATAAGCTGTAGTGTGGCAATAGCCAACTTATATCTTACTGACGATACCTTAGAGAGTTTCGATACGAATTATAAATTGATGCCACCGTTAAGAACAAATGAAGATACAAAGGCATTACTAAAAGGTTTGAAAGAAGGAGTAATTGACGGCGTTACTTGTGATCACGATCCTATTGACATCGAAAATAAAAAAACAGAATTTGATCACGCATTTTTTGGAAGTATCGGATTAGAAAGTTCATTTGGTGCTTTAAACAGTCTTATTGATCTGGAAACAACTATTACTGCGCTTACTGCGCTGAGAGGTGTTTTTGGATGCTCAACGGAAGAATTAAAGGAAGGTTCAAAAGCAAATTTAACCTTATTCGATCCTAATATTGAATGGACGTTTAAAGAGAGTGATATCCTCTCAACATCGAAGAACGCTGCATTTTTAAAAAGTAGATTAAAAGGGAAAGCATATGGGATCTATGCTAATAAAAAATTGGTAATACTTTAGTAATGGCAGAATCAATACCTGGAAAGACTAAGGCAATATTGGCTTATGCAACATTCGTGGGTTTTTTAATTGCGGCTTCAATGAATGGCAATGAAAAAGATGAATTTGCTACTTGGCACATAAAAAACATGTTTGGAATTATCATTATATGGATAGTTTCACTTGTAATTCAGTTAAACATTAATTACTTAACGGGGGATGTCCTTCAAATATTAAGTATCCTCTTTGTAATTTATTCATTGATTATGGCGGTACAGGATAAAAAACAAGGGGTGCCATTTTTAAGTAAAAAATTTCAACAATGGTTTACATTTTTGGAATAGTTAGTTTATATTTAGGCATATAATTTCGCTCACATCTAAATATATTATTATGTCAGAAGCATCTTCAGATAACGGAAAAACCGTCGCCATTCTATCTTATATTACGCTTATTGGATGGATAATAGCTTTTATTATGAATAACAATAGCAAATCAGAATTTGGCTGCTTTCATCTTAGACAATCACTCGGCATTATTTCAATAAGTATCTTACTCACAATCGTTAACTCAACTCTAAACATTGCAATTTTAGCTTGGATCGTACAATTAGGTTTAATCGTATTTTGGGTCTTAGGATTTATTGGAGCTGTACAAGGTGAAAAAAAACCAGTGCCTCTGCTAGGCGAACAGTTTCAGGAATGGTTTAAAGGTATCGGTTAAACAAAAAAGAAATATCAATTCTTATTAGTTGCGGAATGACTTCGGTGGTAGCGACATAATTTATCTATTTAACTATGAAGCAACACTTATATCTAGAACATAATTACAAAGCACCGTCTAATCCGCTAGAAGCTTCCCCGCTAATAATAATGCTGCACGGTTTTGGCAGTGATGAAAATGACCTTTTTTCATTTGCAAGTGAATTGCCCGACCACTATACCATTATTTCTTTAAAAGCCCCAATTCCTATGCAGCCCTATGGAAATGCTTGGTATAATATATATTTTGATAGTGCCGATGGAAAATTTAGTGATACCGAACAAGCGATAAAATCAAGAGATCTAATAAGGGATTGTATTGATGAAATAACTGAAAAATACAATGTGCAAAAAGACAATATCACTCTTTTAGGGTTTAGCCAAGGCACGATATTGAGTTTTTCGGTAGCCTTAAGTTATCCTGAGAAAATTAAAAATGTAATTGGTCTAAGTGGTTATATAAATGAAGATATCCTTCTAGATGGTTTTGAAAACAATAATTTCCACAACCTAAATATATATACCTCTCATGGCAGTGTAGATCAAGTAATACCAGTTGATTGGGCACGAAAAACCGAACCTTTTTTAAAGAATTTAAATATTAGCTGCACCTATTCTGAATTTCCTGTAGGTCATGGTGTCGCTCCTCAGAACTTTCATGAGTTTAAGGAATGGCTCGAGAAAACTGGGAAATAGATATAAGATATTAGACTTGAGTATTGAGAAAACAATTAGATGGAAGCTGAAAGTTAATTAGTCTTTCTTCTCTCAATGAGTAAAGCGAATGGTCTATATTCTATCTTCTAATTAGGATACAAAACCGAACCTATAGCGGTCAATCGCAATTCGTTTTTATCATCAAAAAAGTACTCCACAATCATTTCTCCCCAGGAGCTCCCATCCGAAAAGTCTGCTATTATCCATCGATGATTAAGAAATTTCAATTTGTTAATCTTCATGGCTCCTTTTGTTCCGGTAAATGGGATTAATTCGTTTCCACCATTTTCTGTAATCCGATCATAGATGGCATCTGCTACTTGCTGTTCTACTTGCATAGCTTCGAGTCCTAGGTTCTCAAAATAGGTCATTGCGTTTTCATTTCCCTGAAGCGTAAAATAATTAAGATCCGCAATTCTATCATTTAAGACATTAATCGAATCTAATCCTTTAATTTTCTTTTCAGTTAGCAGCGTTATTTTCTTATCCTGAGATTCAAAAATTGTTTTTTCGTTCATATACTGAAATATGACAAATAACAAAGAGAAAAAAAAGAGGTACATAAAAATTCTATTCTTCAACATTTATACAGTGATTTTTAATTTATCATAACTTAAAAAGACGTTTTGAGGGAGTCTTTTTTCAACTTCATCATGAAATCCTAATAAATGACTAATATGAGTCAAATATGCGATTCCCGGATTTACCTTTTCAATAAATTCTAGTGCTTCGGAAAGGTTAAAGTGAGAGTAATGCGGCTCTTCTCTTAATGCATTAATCACTAAAACCTTGGTATTCCTTATTTTTTCTATTTCTGAATCTGATATAGTCTTAACATCCGTTAGATATGTAAAACCTTCGATTTTGAATCCTAGGACAGGTAAACTATCGTGAAACGCTCGAATAGCTGTCACCTTTTTTTCTCCAATGACAAATTCCGAATTTTCATTTATTTCAATTTCATCGATTGTAGGTGCTCCTGGATATTTATTTTGAGTTTCAAAGATATAGGCGAATCGTTGGTGCAAAGCCTTAAAGACTATTTTTTCAGCATAAAAAGGAATATTACCTTGTCTAAAGTTATAGGGACGAATGTCATCGATTCCCGCTGTATGATCGCTGTGTTCGTGAGTAATTAAAATCCCATTTATATGTTTCACATCTTCCCGAAGCATTTGCTGTCGAAAATCTGGTCCACAATCAATCACATAATTGTAATTGCTCCAACTTAATAAAACAGAAACTCGCAATCTCTTGTCCTTCGGATTCGTACTCTTACATACGGGATGATCGCTGCCTATAATAGGAATTCCTTGCGACGTTCCAGTGCCTAAAAAAGTAACCTCCATATTTTCTTTTTAACGATATAAAATTATGGCTTATTATAATCTTGAGCGCAACAATAAGTGTTTTATTTCATATTTCCTTCATTTTTTATTTTTAGGCCAAAATATCAGATTTTTAAGCAAAGTCCCATGCATTTTGAATTGCTCAAGACGGAAAGCTGACAAATATCAGAGATTAAGCATATAATTAATTCTAATTTTACCTTCAAATCAAACTTCTAGAGGTATGAAAATTGGAATATTAAAGGAAACTCAGAAACGTGAAAAACGTGTTGCTATCTCACCAAACATTGCAAAGCTTCTAATTGCGAAAAACTTTGAAATCATTGTTGAGGAAGATGCCGGAATAAATTCTTCATTCAAGGATTCAGATTACAAAGCATTAGGTGCTACGATTGAATCGAGAGCAGTAGTTTTTAAAGAAGCTGATGTTTTATTAAAAATCAATCCTTTTGACGAGCAAGATTTAAAGCTCGTGGATAAAGGTCAAATACTTATAAGTCAATTATTTCATAAGTCGAACACGGAGCTTATTGAAGCTATAGCGGCTAAAGGAGTTTCAGCATTTTCATTAGACGCTATGCCTCGTATCTCAAGAGCACAAGACATGGATGTATTGAGTTCACAAAATAACTTAGCTGGTTATAAAGCTGTTATCCGAGGAGCCTATGAAATGACTAAAATATTTCCACTGATGATGACCGCAGCTGGAACCATTACACCATCTAGAGTTTTAGTCTACGGGGTTGGGGTCGCAGGTTTACAAGCAATTGCCACCGCCAAGAGATTAGGAGCGATTGTCGAAGCCACAGATATTAGACCTGAAACGAAAGAGCAAACTGAATCTCTAGGCGCGAAATTTATTAGTGTGGATTCAGAGGAAGAAAAATTTGATAGTGTCTACGCGAAGGTTGCTTCAGAGGATTACGCAAGGCGGCAAAAAGAAGCTGTGGATACCTCTCTATTTAAAGCCGATTTGGTTATTACAACGGCCATGGTACCAGGAAGAAAATCACCGGTTCTTATTACAAAAGAACAGGTAAAGAATATGAAAAATGGTGCCGTTATAATTGATTTAGCTGCAGCCCAAGGAGGAAATTGTGAATTAAGTAAAATGAATAAAGTTGTTATTAGTAACGGAGTGAAAATTATTGGCACAACAATTTCTCCCGAAAGCGTATCAACGAACGCCAGTGAGTTATTTGGAAAAAACCTGTACAATTTCATACTTCATTTAACCGAGGAAGGTGAATTCGAATGGAATATTGGGGAAGAAATTACAAATGAAACTTTAATTGTTCACAATGGAGTAATTAGACAAAACGGAAAAACAGTACAACTATGAACGAATTAATAGATTTTATTAGCACCAATCTCGACATGGTATATGTCGTTATCCTAATGATTTTCGTTGGGATTGAAGTCATTGGAAATGTACCCGCAGTTTTACACACACCTTTAATGTCTGGAGCAAATGCCATTCATGGTGTAGTAATCATCGGGGCAATCTTAGTCATGTTAGGAGCCGATCCTGAAAACAAATTAGCACTATCCCTTGGTTTTGTTGCAGTAATATTAGGAACCCTCAATGTAGTGGGTGGATTTGTTGTTACCGATCGCATGTTAGAAATGTTTAAAAAGAAAAAATAATGAACTACTTATTTAGCCTTGAGTTTCTCTATTTAATCGCATCAATTACATATATCCTTGGTTTAAAAATGCTAGGACATCCCGAAACAGCAAGACGAGGAAACTTGATTGCCGCTGCTGGTATGACACTAGCTATTTTTGGTACCATATTTTTATTTCAGGGAGAGGTGCCGACTTTAGTTTATACACTTATCGGAATCGCAATTATCCTTGGTAGTATTATCGGCTGGATGATCGCTAAAAAGGTTCCTATGACAAAGATGCCCGAATTGGTGTCCCTTTTTAATGGAATGGGTGGCGCGAGTGCAGCTTTGATTGGATTAATAGAGTTTGAGCATTATACAGGACAAACCCTCTCTGTCTTTACAATTATTGGAGGTGTAATCATTGGTAGTATTTCTTTCTCTGGAAGTATGATTGCCTGGGGAAAACTAAACGGTAGTATTAATAAACCAATTCGTCTGCCATATTATAATATACTAAATAACCTATTTCTCTTAGCGATAATCCTTTTTGCAGGATATATGATATGGTCTAATACGAATAGTCAACTCTATTTATACATTTTATTTTTCGGAGCACTGGCTTACGGTATTTTGTTTGTAATCCCTATTGGAGGAGCAGATATGCCAGTAGTAATATCGCTACTAAACTCTTTTACCGGACTTGCTGCAGCTCTTGGAGGTTTTTTATATGACAATATGGTTATGTTGACTGGTGGTATCTTAGTCGGGTCTGCCGGGACTATATTGACTTTTGCAATGTGTAAAGCCATGAACAGGTCTCTGTTTAATGTAATATTCGGAGGGTTCGGTGAAACTGACCTTTCTGAAAGTAAAGGAACAGATTCTAAGATAACTGGTTCTATTAAAAAAACCACTGCAAGCGATGTTGCGATTTTAATGAACTATTGTCAGCGATTGATTATCATACCTGGTTATGGATTGGCAGTTGCTCAAGCGCAGCATGCTATTCACGAATTAGAGCAATTACTAGACAGTAAAGGAGTCGAGGTAAAATATGCTATACACCCCGTTGCAGGGCGTATGCCCGGACATATGAACGTCCTCTTAGCTGAGACGAATGTTGCGTACGAAAAACTAGCAGAAATGGAAGATGTAAACCCCGAATTTCAAAACACGGACGTTGTTTTTGTAGTGGGTGCCAATGATGTAGTAAACCCTGCTGCTCATAATGATCCTTCCAGTCCAATTTATGGAATGCCAATACTCGATGCCGAGAAGGCAAAACAGATTATTATTAATAAAAGAAGTATGAAACCTGGTTATGCCGGTATTGAAAATGAGCTTTTTTATAATCAAAAAACATCCATGTTATTTGGAGATGCCAAAGAGGTAATTCAAGATTTAATTTCTGAAATTAAAGGAATGTAATCTTGATTTCTAATGAACTATTTCTACCAATTTAATAGTAATATTAAGTTGGTAGAATATCAAAACGGTTCAATAAATTTAAAACATACCCTTCTAGTTAAAAAACATTAGTGTCCTATAGTATTTAAATAAAACTATTTAATGCCCTAAAATCTCTCGTTACGATATTTTTGAAAATAGACACCTTGCTATTTCAAAATGTGCGTGCTAGTTTGAAAATTACAGATCTAAGATTTGAAATAAATCTATATTTTAATGCTATATCAACTCAAGTCTAATGTCTAATGTCTAAAAGCGATGCGGTCTTACCTCTTAGTAGGACACTACTATTAAAAGAAGTATATATTTTTCATTGAGACCCGAATTGAATATCTTTGTTGTGAAGAAAGATAATACCAAATTGCTATGCCTAAATATATTTCAGGAGATAAAGAATTTGAAGATATTCCCTCCATTAGAAATAAAGCACTACGAATAAATCTAAACGAAAATATATACGGAACCTTTGCTGAAATTGGGGCTGGACAAGAGACCGTTCGCAACTTTTTTAGAGCTGGTGGAGCGTCGGGAACGATTGCAAAAACTGTATCGGCCTATGACAAGGATTTCAGTGATGCTATATATGGGATTGAGAATGATCGGCGATATGTAACCGAATCTAGGCTAAAAAAAATGCTCAATCATGAAAACAAATTGATAGAAGAGCGTATAAAACGGGAGAAACATCCAAATAAACTGTTCTTCTCCTATGCTAATACAGTAGCTACAATTGATTTTGCAAAGAAATATAAGGGTCATGGTTGGGTTGGAGTTCGCTATCAAGTGGATCCAAATGAAGACTACAACGAAATAACCCTCCATATTCGTTTTCATGAAAATGATGCTATTTTACAACAAAAAACCCTCGGAATATTAGGCGTAAATTTAATATATGGCGCTTATTATAAATACGATGCACCAAAAAAACTCCTTCGCTATTTATATGATCATATAGATAAAGATAAAATTGAAATTGACACCATCAACTTTTCAGGTCCTAGATTTGAGAATGTTGACAACCGTCTAATGAGCTTACAGCTTATTAAAAATGGAATGACAGATGCTGTAATGTTCGACCCTGATGGTCGTAACATTCTTCCAGCCAAAATTTTATACAAAAAAAATATACTTGCGTTTCGGGGTAGTTTTCGCCCTGTAACAAAGGTGAATATCGATATGTACGAGAAATCTTTTAAAATGTTTCTCAACGAAAACCGAGTCGATAAGGATCGAACGGAGGTTATTTTTGAAATTACATTATCTAACCTTCGTGCCGAAGGTGAAATTGATGAAGAAGATTTTATGGACCGTGCAAGACTGCTTTGCTCATTGGGACATTCGGTAATGATTTCAAATTTTCAAGAATATTACAAACTCGTAGAGTATTTTTCACGCTATACTAAGATGCGCCTAGGTCTTGCCATGGGTGTTAATAACCTTATCGATATTTTTGACGAGAAATACTATCGACATCTCAGTGGAGGTATTTTGGAGGCTTTTGGGAAATTATTCTTTAAGGACTTGAAGGTTTACTTATACCCTATGAAGAACCCTGAGACAGGAGAATATACAACAAGTGAAAACCTCAAAGTTCACCCTCGCATGAAGGAACTTTACAAGTTCTTTAAATACAACGGTAAGGTTGTAGATATTGTCGACTATAACCCGGACATTCTTAATATTTTCTCTCGACGCGTACTTTCAATGATTGAAAATGGTGAAGAAGGTTGGGGAGAAATGTTACCGAAAGGGGTTTCAGAAATTATAAAAGACAAAAAGCTTTTCGGCTATAGTCCAAAAAAGACGAAAATTGAAAGTTAATCTAAGATCTGACTAGCGTGTTCCTTACTCTTCACTTTGTCAATCACTTTTGAAACAACACCTTCTTCATTTACAACGAACGACTTCCTGTGAATTCCATCGTAAACACGCCCCATAAACTTTTTGGTACCCCAAACACCAAAAGCTTCGATAACCTCTCTATCGGTATCAGCAAGTAGTGGAAATGGGAAGTTATATTTATCGCTAAAATTTTTCTGCTTCCGCTCGGTATCTTTGCTTACACCCAAAATTTCATATCCCGCATCTTGAAGTTCCTTATAATGATCTCTTAGATTACATGCCTCCACTGTGCAAGTAGGAGTGCTTGCAGCAGGGTAAAAAAATACGACTAGCTTCTTTCCTTTAAAATCTGACAATGCAACTGTATTTCCATTTTGATCTGAAGAAATAAAATTTGGTACTTTATCTCCAACTTGTAATGTATTCATTTAGCTTATTTTTGTATAAAAGTAATCAAAATGACCAAACAAGAAAAGGTAAATTTCGTCATTAATACCTTAGAAGAATTATACCCAGAAATTCCTATTCCATTAGATCACAAAGACCCCTACACACTGCTAATTGCGGTATTGCTTTCGGCTCAAAGTACAGATGTAAGAGTAAATAAAATAACGCCACTGTTATTTGAAATTGCCGATAACCCCTATGACATGGTGAAATTATCTATAGAAGAAATTCGAGAGATAATTAAGCCCGTTGGATTATCTCCTATGAAATCAAAAGGTATCTATGGCCTATCAAGAATTCTAATAGAAAAATATAATGGTATAGTTCCCGCTAGTTTCGAAGCGTTAGAGTCCTTTCCAGCGGTTGGTCATAAAACGGCGAGTGTAGTCATGTCGCAAGCATTTAATATTCCAGCTTTCCCGGTAGACACGCATATTCACAGATTAATGTTTCGTTGGGGGCTCACTAACGGCAAGAACGTAGTACAAACTGAAAAAGATGCTAAAAGATTATTTCCAGAAGATTTATGGAATAATCTACACCTCCAAATTATTTGGTACGGAAGGCAATATTCTCCAGCTCGAGCGTGGGATTTGAATAAAGATATAATTACAAAGACGATTGGAAGAAAAACAGTAATAGAAGAGTATTATAAAAACAAAAAAAAATAATTCTAAGACATAAAAAACCCTCCATTCTTTATTAAAAAAGGAGGGTTAAAGTTTAGTTTAGAAGTGCTTCAAACTTCAATTCATTATAATCTATAACACTTAAAGCCTTAGAGTAATCAAGAAGAAATTTAATCGTTTCTTCTCTAGGAGCTAATTTTTCATTCACACACTCCAGATGTGAAGTTTCAGAGTATATTTTTTGCATAAAACATTGTTTAGTGGTTAATGTTTACTTTTAACGCCGCAAAAAATACTTTATTGTATCAATTTGTCAATATAATATTATGTTTATCAATTACTTTACGCAAATTAATTAGCGCATAACGCATTCGTCCTAAGGCAGTATTGATACTCACCCCAGTTTGCTCACTAATTTCTTTAAAGCTCATATCCCTGTATATTCTCATTAAAAGCACAGTTTTTTGATCTTCAGGAAGTTCTTCAATTAATCGTCTTACATCATTTTCAACCTGCCCCTTTATCATACTTTTTTCAGCATTCAAAGAAGAATCAGAAAGGACCGAAAAGATATTAAAGTCGCCACTGTTTTCAAATTTTGGCATTCTATTATTCTTCCTAAAATGATCTATGACCAAATTATGGGCAATTCGCATCACCCAAGGTAGAAATTTCCCTTCCTCGTTATAAGCTCCTCTTTTTAAGGTTCTAATAACTTTGATAAAAGTATCCTGAAAAATATCTTCCGTGATATCACGGTCATATACTTTCGAATAAATAAAACTGAAAATTCTTTGCTTGTGGCGTGTAACTAAATCTGAAAGAGCAGACTCATCGCCTTCAATATATGCGCTCACTAAAACCGCATCAGTGTTCGTGATTTTCTTCATATCAATACTTTTTTAAAATAAACAACTTCAATTTGGTTGCTCAGTTGCTATAATTTAAATTATAAAAAGTAGTAATATGCTATAGGCGAAAGTTTAGATTAACATTATAATTGGCGTAAATATAACAACAAAGAGTCCACAATAACAAAAAAAAGTTGCCTAAATCTCAAAAAAAATATAATCAACCCAGAGTTTTAATCACGAAATCAATGTGCTATCTTTGCAAAATTCCACTAAAAACAGTCGAAAATTGGACATCGAAAACGTAGACATTAAAAAGAACATTGTAATTCAAGGAGCTAGATTACACAACCTAAAAAATATCTCGGTTGTTATACCTAGAAATAAATTGGTTGTAATAACTGGGCTTTCGGGTAGCGGAAAATCATCACTTGCTTTTGATACTTTATATGCAGAAGGACAGCGAAGGTATGTAGAAAGTCTATCTTCTTATGCCAGACAGTTTCTAGGTAAATTAGATAAACCAAAAGTAGACTCGATTAAAGGCATCTCTCCGGCCATTGCTATCGAACAAAAGGTAAATTCTACTAATCCGCGTTCCACCGTTGGTACATCAACAGAGATCTATGATTATCTGAAACTTTTATTCACAAGAATTGGTAAAACCATATCACCCGTTTCTGGTCGAGAAGTTAAAAAAGACACTGTTACCGATGTCATAGGCTTTATTAAAGGATTCCAAATAAGAAGCAAACTCTTGCTCCTTGCTCCTATTCACTTGGAGGAGGGAAGAACCATGGAAAACAAATTGAAAGCTTTGGCACAGCAGGGATATTCGCGAGTGAAAGCGAATGGAAAGGTTGTTAGAATTGACGAACTAACGGCCCTTTCATCTAATGACAAAATAGACCTTGTAATTGACAGGATTATCACCTTGGATGATGAAGACTTTTACAATCGTTTAGCCGATGCGATTCAAATGGCATTTTTTGAAGGTAAGGGAGAACTGTTTATCGAAGAACTAGCTAATGAAAAGATTACAGAATTCAATAATCGATTTGAAGCCGACGGTCTAAGTTTTGTCGAACCAAACCAGCATTTATTCAGTTTTAATAATCCTTTTGGTGCTTGTCCGACTTGTGAAGGCTACGGAGATGTTATTGGCATTGATTCAGACTTAGTCATTCCCAATACTGGACTCTCCATATACGATAATGCGCTTTACCCATGGCGCGGGGAAAGTATGAGCTGGTACAGAGATGAATTAGTTAATAACGCATATAAATTTGATTTTCCTATCCATAAACCATGGTTTGAACTGTCTGAAGAGCATAAACGATTGGTTTGGGAGGGAAATAATTTTTTTGACGGACTCAACACTTTCTTCAAGGGTCTGGAATCAAAAAACTACAAAATTCAGAATAGGGTGATGTTATCGCGCTATCGTGGAAAAACAAAATGTAGCACTTGTAAAGGCAAGAGACTGCGAAAAGAAGCAACATATGTTAAAGTTGGTGGTACATCAATTCAGGAGCTAGTTGAATTGCCATTGGATGAAGTGGCTAATTTTTTTAGTAACCTAAAACTTAATGAATACGACAAGGTTATTGCAAAAAGGCTATTGGTAGAAATCAACAACCGACTTTCCTTCTTAATGAACGTTGGACTGAGTTATTTAACATTGAATCGTAAATCCAACACGCTATCGGGAGGGGAATCCCAGCGTATTAACCTAGCAACTTCATTAGGGAGTAGTTTGGTAGGATCCATGTATATATTGGACGAACCTAGCATTGGATTACATCCAAAAGACACAGAAAGACTAATAGATGTTTTAAAATCTCTTCAGAAACTTGGAAACAGCGTAATTGTTGTTGAACACGATGAAGATATTATGAAGGCCGCCGATGAAATTATCGATATTGGTCCAGAAGCTGGTACTTTTGGAGGCGAAGTAGTTGCCACTGGATCCTTTGCAGACATATTAAAGTCGAAGTCTTTAACTGCTGACTACCTTAATGGAACCTTAGAGATTTCGGTCCCTAAAAAAAGAAGATCTTGGAAGAACAGCATTGATGTTATTGGTGCCAGACAAAACAATCTAAAAAACATTAATGCCAGCTTCCCTCTTGGTGTATTTACTGCGGTAACAGGGGTTTCAGGGAGTGGAAAAAGCACGCTAGTTAAAAAAATACTATACCCGGCTTTGCTTCGAGAAGTTGGAGGCTATGGCTCAAAACCGGGGCAATTTACTTCCTTGGAAGGGAATTACAAGACAATTAAAAGTGTTGAATTTATTGATCAGAACCCGATAGGGCGCTCCAGCAGATCAAATCCAGTTACGTATATCAAAGCATATGACGATATTCGGAACCTGTTTGCTTCTCAGAAGCTATCCGAGATTCGTGCCTATAAACCAAAACATTTCTCATTTAACGTAGATGGTGGACGATGTGAAAATTGCAAAGGTGATGGAGAAGTTACAATTGAAATGCAATTTATGGCCGATGTCCATTTAACGTGTGATACCTGTCATGGAAGGCGCTTTAAAAAAGAAACTTTAGAAGTAAAGTTTCACGATAAGAATATTCATGATATCCTAACAATGACTGTGGATGATGCAATTGGGTTCTTTGATCTTCAAGGTGAAAAGAGAATTACCAATAAACTGAAACCACTTCAGGACGTTGGTTTAGGATATGTACAACTCGGTCAAAGCTCCTCTACTCTTTCTGGTGGAGAAGCACAACGTATTAAATTGGCTTCATTTCTGATAAAAGGAACTACGGAAGAAAAAGCATTATTTATATTTGATGAACCTACTACAGGTTTACACTTTCACGATATTAAGAAACTTTTAGCCTCCTTTTATGCTTTGCTTGACAAAGGTCATACTGTTGTTGTGGTTGAACACAATATGGATCTTGTTAAATGTGCCGATCATATTATTGATTTAGGAATTGAAGGCGGAATTCGTGGTGGAGAAGTAATTGCTCAGGGCACCCCTGAAGAGGTTGCGAAAAATAAGAAATCTATTACAGCTCCCTATTTACGAGAAAAAATTTAGTAGATTTAAAGAATACTCCCTAATTATATTTACTCTCACGAATAAAAACTATAATTATGAAAATTCTTTACTTCCTATTTTTTACCCTCACTTTTTGCTTTAGTAATGCACAACCCTATCTTCCAATGTTAGAAGAAGACAACATATGGAGTGTTGATTTCTTCTCTGAACCTTTTGGCGGCGGCAATACAGGGATTATCACGAATCAGATTACGGTTGCTGGAGAGACTGCGATTGGAAGTTATATTTATAAATCGGTTTACATCAACGGAAACGAAGGAAGTTGTTTAGTACGTGAAGAGAATGGCATCGTATATCGCTATGATGTTACAAATTCACAGGATGTAATTTTGTATGATTTCACCCTTGAAGTCGGTGATATTTTTG
>Ga0075467_10000806_pt1 | contig 25591 bp, 24 predicted proteins | sample DEB08_DNA_9_FD_75067 | JGI IMG/M metagenome (GOLD analysis project Ga0075467, IMG submission 75067) | Aqueous microbial communities from the Delaware River and Bay under freshwater to marine salinity gradient to study organic matter... | ecosystem: Environmental > Aquatic > Marine > Coastal ... | reverse complement strand
TTTGCGCTTATGACGACATCTCAGGCCTTGCTTGCGAAGCGATCTTCCAACGGTACGCTCACTAACCGCGACGCCAGCTGCCCGCACATCACCAGTCAAACACGGTGCACCCGCGCGACCCTTATGGCAGCCGAACGCAGTGAGAACCGCCTTATCGACGGCACAAACCTCACGCTTAACGCTTTTCCAGCGGTAAAAGCCACTACGACTAACTTGCAACGCCTCGCACAGCGCCGGTACGCGATACGGACTGAGATGCTGCGCCATGAACGTGTACCTCATCGACTTGGATTGTTGACAAAGTACACGTGCGCCTTTTTTACGATTTCGTTGACCTCGCGCAGGTGAGCATTCTCTTTCTCAAGTTCCTTGATGCGCTGCTGTTCGGCAGTTAAAGACCGCGAGGCACCTTGAATGCCTTGTTGCCGAGCTTTTTTCAACCAACCCGATAGTGTTGAGTGGCCGACCCCAAAATCAGCAGCCAGTTTGGCCGTAGCGATTTCGGGATGAGCAAGGGCGTAGTCAATGCATTCCTTCTTCTTCTGGGGACTGATAGCTTGTGCCATTTTCATTTCCTAAAGTAAAAGCATACTTTAGAGACAGAATTTGTCCACTTTTTTGACTAGGTCCAAAATGACCTTAACATGCTCGCTAAAATACCGACACTGGTGCTCAATGATGGTCGCGTTATTCACGATTCCAAAGTGATTTTTGAGTACTTGGAGCTCGAAAGACCTGGGCATCTGCCAACAGACAAGCATGGAAAGATAGCCCACCGGCTCGTGGAGGTCGTGGCTGATGGCATTAGTGATGCGGTAGTGATGACCTTTCTGGAGAACCAGCGGCCCGAAGGCTCTCGCAGCCAATTCTGGCTTAGTCGACAAGCAGAAAAAATACGAGCAGGAGTTCATGAACTGGACCGCCAACTGCTGCCTTCTGGAAGTTTTACCGCTTTGGACACTGGGCTCGCTGAGATTGCAACTGGTAGCACACTCGGTTATCTCGATCTTCGCTACGCAGACCATAACTGGCGTACAGACGCACCGAACTTACTTAAGCTCTTCGAGCGACTGATGAAACGCACCTCATTTCAGCAGACGGTTCCCAAGGCTCAGGTAGTGCCTGTGAATCAATAATTTGTCGGGTTCAAGGTAAAAGTTCAACTTTGGGTCACGACTCAGGTGCCATGTGTGTTCTTGCATCAAAACGTTACATCTGCCAGTTGTGTTCTAGTCTTGGTTGGGGGGGCCGAGATTCAAAAAGTAGCCATCTATTGTGAGAAAGAGGGTAGCCAAAGCCCCTCAAAATTTGGCTGGTTTGACTCTTAGGATGGCTATCAGAGCAAATCCTTGGCCCAATCAGGCTCGGTCCATGTTGCGTCATGATCGATTGGAAACACCGGTCGGGGTAAGCGCTTGAAATCAACGTTTTTGAGATTGGGCGTGGTTAAGCCAGGGCTATCCACATCAAAGATCTGCGCCTCGGGGAAAAACTCATCAAAGCCAGCACGGTAGTGACCGCGACTTTTCACAATTAAGATTCTTACCTTAGAGATATCAATCCCGTGCACTTCAAGCATGGCAGGATCACAAAGCTGTCGGCGCAAGGCCCCGACCACCACGCGTATGCCAGTGTCAACGAGCGCTATGAGGGCAGAGGGACCAAGCGAGAATATCTTCCCTTTGTAAATGCCGCGACGACCGATGCATTCACCATCGGTGAGTTTAAGCACCCGGGCTTTGGCTGAGTAGCGTTTTGAGAACTGGCTTTCAGTCGCGTTAAAGACCGCGTCAAACTCTCCGCCCTCACCAGCAACATGCGCTTGCTGGGCTAATTGAGGATCGATAAATACACCCAACAAGACACCTGGGATCTTCGCCTCATTGAACGCAGACAGCAGCCAAGTCGTGTTACCACGTCCGCCACCACCAGGATTGTCTGCCACATCGGCAAATAACAATGGCAAATTAGTCTGTTTTGCCTTTTCTAGCGCTTGGGCAATCTCAAGCATATCCGGTACATAGCGACCACGATCGGCCCAAGCGGCACGCGCTATTTTTAGCGCACAACGGCGTGCGGCATTGAGGTCACCGCGTGAGGTAACCGCAATCGTCATGCCGCATTTTGGTAAATCAGAAAATACAAAACCCGCTGACACAGACACGTTGGCGATTGGGCCCTCAAGAGCAGACTGCATCATCGCCGTGCTCATGTTGATCAGATCTGCGTATGGACCGCGTGCTGTTAGCAGTGTCACAGAGGGTGGTGTGATTGGCATGCGAATAAAAGCCTTGGTGGTTTTCTGGCCACTGAGCATTTCTACCATCAGATCCGCTGCCTCTGCGGCCCGTTCGCGCTGATCAACGTGGGGATTTGTGCGGTAACTGATCAGCGCGTCAAGTGCATCGATCGTACGCTCAGAGACATTGCAGTGCAAATCATGTGTGGCAATCACGGGGACCTCTGGGCCAACGATGGCGCGGATCAACGCCATCATGTCTCCTTCGGTATCATCAAGATGCTCGGCACTCGATGCGCCATGGTTGGCAACATAGACGGCATCCACCGGCATGGCCGCGCGCAAACCCACTTCAAGCTTTTGCATGAACTCGCGCCAGACGGCTTCAATAACAGGTCCACCGGGTGGTGCACCAATGACAATCGTTGGCGCAGCCGTCCACGGCGCGATTTCATCCATCCGTGCATAGAACCCTGTCACTTCCGCTGGTAAGTTACTTGTCTGGCGCGCGAGCGCTGTGATGGATTCACCTTCGTACCAGCAGGATTTTTCAAAGTCTTCCCGAATGGATACTGGTGAAAGGCTATTGGCCTCAAGCGCAAAACCAGCGATGGCGATTTTTGGGTTCTTTTTCATCATGTGGCTTCAAGTGCCAATTACAACTTTGATTAATCCGTGCGATCTAATCGGGTTCCTGATCGTTATGCGCGGATGAACCCGTCGAATCTGTCTTGCTAGGATGACCATCGTCGTCGTTTGTATTTAGGGCAGGAAAACACATCTTTTCGCCATCCCATTGCTGTCCGCACCAACAGCGGCCCGCCGGGTCAATAATGCAGGTGCCGGTACCGCAGCAGCGAGGATCTTCTGCCATGTCTTACTCCTGGTGATTAACAAATACGTCTTTTGATGCTATTCAAATGGGCCAGACAATTTGCGAAATGGTGTTATTAAAATTTAAAATCCACCGCACGTTGTTGCAAATTATGGGGAATCGAACAGGTCATCATGACAAAACTGTTGTCTGTTGCTCAAGCATTTACTGTACACCGACGCGTTCATCATTATTTAATATGTTTTGCTTTGAAAAGGTTGACCAAAAGGGAAAGGCCGTTGATGACTAACCAGTTGTCGAACCGACAGGTCTTGCAATACGTGTTTTTTTGGAGAGCTAAGTGGATTTTGGGTTGGGTTCCAGGCTTGGTTTCGGGCTGGGCTTTGGCATAAGCATCAGCCACGTCGTTGGTTGCTTTTAAGTTTGAATTGATTTGGGGTAATGTGCTAGAGCCGCCTATAAAATGCTGCTGAATTGCACGTACTAGAACGGCAGCTTGATGCTCGTGATAAATGCGCTAAAGTGCTCGGATTGATGCTTTTTTCGATTTAAGAGTAGCCGTTCTTGCGATTGTCTTGTTTAAAAATGGCTGGCGATTAGACCTGTACTGCTTTGACGTTACCAGTACGAGATCACAATAATATTTTTTAAAATAACCAAAGGGGATATTCAATGACACCACGTAACGTAACCATGCCCACTCTGCGCGAGCAAATGGCAGCCGGCGGCTGTCTTGCGCCGGGCGTGTATGACGCGTTGTCTGCGCGCATGGCGCAACAGGCCGGCTTTGAGACGGTTTATTTATCTGGCGCTAGCATTGCTTACACGCGACTTGGTGGTCCTGACATCGGTCTGCTGGGTTTGACTGAAGTTGCTGATGTTTTGCGCTATATCTCTGAGCAAACAGACGTCCAAGTCATTGTTGATGCCGATACCGGATTTGGCAATGCCATTAATGTGATGCGTACCGTGCGTCTGCTCGAGCGCGAGGGTGCCAATGCCATTCAGCTGGAAGACCAGGGGTTTCCCAAGCGCTGCGGACACCTGAAAGGCAAAACACTTGTCCCGACGGCAGAAATGGTTGGCAAACTGAAGGCCGCTGTCGATGCGCGTCGATCGAGTGAGACACTGATCATTGGTCGCACTGATGCCATCGCTGTCGAAGGCATTGAGCCGGCGATTGAGCGGGCTGTGGCTTACCAAGAAGCTGGTGCTGACATTGTGTTTGTTGAGGGTTTTCGTGATGACACCCATGTCACCAAGATCATGCATGCCCTGAAAGGTCGTGCGCCTTTGATGGCCAACATGGTGGAGGGGGGTGACACGCCTATCGATTCGGCCCAGACACTGTACAACAAAGGATTTTCTTTGGTGATCTTCCCCGGCGGTTTGGTCCGGGCACTGGCTCACACCATGCAGGGCTATTTTGCGGCACTCAAACGCACTGGCACGACAGACAGCTGGCGCGCGCAGATGTTGGACTTTACTGGGCTCAATAACGTCTTACAGACCCCAGCAGTGCTCGAGCTCGGGCAACGTTATGAGCCTAAGTCAGACCAAAAATAAGTCACTAGACTTTGTGAGCGACTAGCCAAGGGAAACGGGTTTGATATTGGGATTCAAAGGTATCAATGTCTTGGCTATGGCTCAAGGTCAGGGATAACTCGTCGAGCCCTTTGGTGAGACACTCGCGCCAAAAATCATCCACCTCGAATTTGGCGCAGTCTTTGTCCCAGCGCACTTCGCACTGCATGAGGTCGACCGTGATATCCGTTTGGGTTGTGAGACTTTCAGTCCAACGCATCAGTCGTGCATGGTCAGCGGTATGAAGCCGAACGGGCAACACACCGTTTTTGAAGCAGTTGTTATGAAAAATATCACCGAAGGTGGTGCCCACCACGGCCCGGATGCCATAGTCTGCTAGCGCGTAGACTGCGCCCTCGCGTGACGAGCCACAGCCAAAGTTGTGATCGACCACCAATACTTTGGGTGTTTGATCTTTTGCAGTGTTTAGGGGGTGCGGCTTGTGATTGCCGGCATCGTCAAACCGCGTGTCATGAAATAGAAACTGACCGTAGCCCAGCGACCGGTCTTTTTTTAGGAATCGTGCAGGAATAATTTGATCGGTATCGACGTTGGGTCCAGGGATAGCAGCCACGGTGGCCGTCAGTGTGGTCAACGGTTCAAAGGTGGTGGAAGTTTGTGGCTTGGTCATGCGTGGGCTCCCAGTAAAGTACGAACGTCTGTTAGTTTGCCATTGACAGCGGCTGCAGCCGCCATGGCTGGACTCATCAAGTGAGTTCGAGCCCCAGGCCCCTGGCGACCCATAAAATTGCGATTCGAAGTCGAGGCGATCCGCTCACCTGGCTTGCCGATGTCGCCATTCATGGCCGCGCACATTGAGCAGCCCGCTGATCGCCATTGAAGACCAGCATCGGTAAAAACTTTGTCTAACCCCTCGGCTTCGGCTTGGGCTTTGATCAGTCCTGAGCCGGGTACGACAATACCGGGTACTTTGGCTTGTCGGCCTTTGAGAACCCGAGCCGCGTCGCGCAAATCACGGAGTCTACTGTTGGTGCAAGAGCCAATGAAAACTTGGTCGATGGCAATATCTGTGAGTCGGGTGCCAGGCACCAAACCCATGTAATCGAGCGCTTGCTGGGCGCCTGCCCGAGCTTGTGCGTCTTTAAAACCAGAAGGGTCTGGGACGACTTCATCGATGCCACAGCCCGCATCTGGGCTTGTACCCCAGGTCACCATGGGCTTGATATCACGTGCGTCTAATGTGACTTCAAGATCAAATGATGCCTCGTCTTCCGAGAGAAGTGTTTTCCAGTGGGCCAGTGCCTTGTCCCAAGACGGGCCCTTGGGTGCCTGGGGTTTGTCGTGCAAATAACCGTAAACCGTGTCGTCCGGTGCAATCATGCCCAGTCTTGCACCCGCTTCAATCGACATGTTGCAAACAGTCAGGCGACCATCCATGTCCAGTGCCGTGATTGCCGAGCCGGCGTATTCAATGGCGTATCCGACCGCGCCAGCGGCACCAATTTTGGCGATAATTGCCAGAATAATGTCTTTGGCGCTGATGCCAATGCCTGGGGTGCCATCGACTCGAATGCGCATGACCCGAGGTTTGATTTGCCAAAGTGTTTGCGTGGCCATCACGTGCATGCTTTCGGACTGACCGATGCCAAATGCGATCGCGCCAAGCGCGCCATGGGTGGACGTGTGGCTGTCGCTGCACACCAAGGTCATGCCGGGCAGGGTGATACCTTGTTCAGGCCCAACCACATGCACAATACCTTGGCGTTGATCAGACAGCGGGAAGTGTGGGATGCCACCCCAGTTCATGTTGTGATCGAACTGCGTAATCATTTTCCCGATCTCTGCCGTTGCGGCATCTTGTGCACGTCTGCCCGTGGTCGGGACGTAGTGATCTGGCACGCCAAATACCTGCGCAGGTTGGCGCAGCGACAGGTTCCGAGCGCGCAACTGATTGAACGCGTGAAACGAGCCCTCGTGAACGATGTGGCGGTCAATGTAGAGCAAGGAAGGGCCGTGTTGACGGGCAATGACAGCGTGTGGTGTCCAGATTTTGTGAAATAGGCTATGAGTCATGATTAAGTGATGATGTGTCCCATGTGAATTAACGTTTGGTGATGCTTAATTGTAGCCAGCTTAATATCTAGCTCATACGCTTAACCAGTTGATTTTTATGCAAAATAAACCAAGAAAAACGGTATTGAGCCATTTGTAAAGATATAAAAATTGCTTAGCCTTTTTCAATTTGCGCACACAGAATGGGTTCGCTAATAAAAGTTGTTTGTCGGGCGATGCTTGGATTCCAGCCTGTAAGGTATTCATTTGGTTCGATTACCAGTGTTTTTTAGTAAAAAGCAATTCGTTAGGAAAGTCATCAAATTCTTAATTCTTAGGGCTTAGCTGGGCATGTCATATTTTATTTGTGCCATGTTAAAAAGAGAAAGGTGAACAGAAGCGGGGCACTTTTTGGCTTTACTTCAACAAGCAGTTGTCATCCACATATTTCATTTCATAACTGTCATAGTTCTGACATATTCGATGGCTAAGATGACGCTGCTGGACTAAATATGTTGATCCTGTTGTTCGAAGTTTATCCAAAGGAATGCTATGAAAAAAATTATTTCGCAAGTTCTTCTAGGCGGCGCTGTTGCGGCGTTTGGTTTGAGCGTTTCAGCTGCTGACATTACGGGCGCTGGCGCTACTTTCCCATACCCAGTCTACGCCAAATGGGCCGAAGCCTACAAAGCTCAAACCGGTGTTGGCTTGAACTATCAATCAATCGGCTCATCGGGTGGTATGCGTCAGATTCGTGCCAAGACAGTGACTTTTGGTGCAAGCGATAAGCCTATCGGTGGTGCTGATCTGGACAAAGACGGTTTGGTTCAGTTCCCAGCCATTATTGGCGGTACGGTTCCAGTCTTTAACCTCGAAGGATTCAAATCAGGCGAATTGCGCATCACTGGTGAAGTGCTGGCCGAGATGTTCATGGGCACGATTTCCAACTGGAACGACCCTAAAATTGCCGCTATTAACCCAAGCAAGAAGTTGCCTAACCAGACAATTACGGTGGTTCACCGTGCTGATGGTTCAGGCACAACTTTTAACTTTACTGACTACCTAACTGTTGTCAGCAAAGGTTGGGCAGAGAAAGTCGGTAAAGGTGCCGCTGTTAAGTGGCCAGCCGATTCTTCATTGGGTGGTAAAGGTAACGAAGGCGTTGCCGCTAACGTTGCGCGCATCAAGGGATCAGTGGGCTATGCTGAATATGCCTATGCAAAAAAGACAAGCATTCCTTACATGCGTTTGCAAAACAAAGATGGCGTGTTTGTGCGTCCTGACGAAAAGTCATTCGCCGCAGCTGCTGCAGGTGCCGACTGGGGTAGCGTTCCTGGTATGGGTCTGTCAATCGTTGCCCAGCCTGGTGCTGACACATGGCCAATCTCAACCGCTTCTTTCATCTTGATGTATAAAAATCCAAGCGACAAAGAAGCGTCAGCCGGCGTATTGAAATTTTTTGATTGGGCATTCAAAAATGGTCAACAAATGGCCATCGATTTGGCTTACGTGCCACTGCCTGATTCTTTGACCAACTTAATCCGTACCACAGTATGGTCACAAATCAATAATAAGTAATGTTCTCGCTTTAGGTTAGGTAACCTGACCCGAAAGGGTCAGGTATTTTTTGATGATTCGCCGGGAGCGTTTATGAGTCAGGCCCCCCAAGTTTTAGACAGTGATGCTTCCAACAAACGAATGCTTGCGGTCGTCAAGCGTCAAAAGTGGCAAGATTTGTTGTTTCATAAAGTAACGATGGGGTTTTCGCTACTCGTACTTCTGGCGCTGGTCAGTATCATTATTTCCCTTTTTTACAGCGCATGGCCCGCCTTCAGTATGTTTGGCATTGGATTTATTTGGAGTGACGAGTGGGATATCGTCAACGACAAGTTTGGTGCCCTTATCGCTATCTACGGCACGCTGATGAGTTCTGCCATCGCGTTGCTTATTGCCATACCCCTGGCCTTTGGCATTGCACTGTTTCTCACTGAGACCTGTCCGACTTGGCTTCGTAGACCTCTTGGTACAGCCGTTGAGTTGCTTGCTGCAGTGCCTTCCATCATCTACGGTATGTTCGGACTGTTTATTTTTGCACCCCTTTTTGGTGAATATGGCCAGCCAGCCCTCCAGTCAACGTTAGGACAAATGCCATTGATTGGACCTTTGTTTGGCGGGGCCATGAACGGTATTGGCATCTTGGCAGCAGGCATCATTTTGGCCTTTATGGTTTTGCCGTTTATCGCTGCTGTGATGAGAGACGTGTTCGAAATAGTGCCACCCATATTGCGAGAATCAGCCTACGGTGTCGGATGTACCACTTGGGAGGTGGTCCGTTACGTGGTTTTGCCATACACACAAAAAGGTGTGGTCGGCGGCATCATGCTGGGTCTTGGCCGAGCTTTGGGTGAAACCATGGCGGTTACCTTCGTGATCGGTAATTCCCATCGTATCTTGCCCTCCTTATTCGCGCCTGGAACGTCGATTGCTTCGACGTTGGCAAATGAGTTTGCCGAGGCCGGAGATCTCCACTTGTCAGCACTCTTTGCACTTGGATTTCTGCTTTTCATCATTACCTTCATCGTTCTTGGTGCGGCAAAGATTTTGATCATCCGCACAGAGCGAGCCAAGGGATTCAAGACATAGCAAGGAAAACGCTAATGAATAAGTCACTGTACGCCCGTCGCAAATTGGTCAACCAAATAGGAATGACGTTGTCTTTTTTGGCGATGGTTTTGGGGTTGTTCGTTCTGCTTTGGATTTTGCTGATTCTGTTTAAAAACGGTTTTCAAGCACTCAGTTGGTCACTTTTTACCGATTCCACACCCGCGCCAGGTTCTGAAGGTGGTGGCTTGGCGAATGCCATTATCGGTAGTTTGATGATGGTTGGTTTTTCTGCGCTCATCAGTACGCCAATTGGTGTTTTTGCAGGTGTTTATTTGGCTGAATACGGCGATGAAAGCCGCACTGCGGAAGTGACACGTTTTGTGACTGACATCATGCTGTCGGCTCCTTCAATCGTTTTAGGGCTTTTTGTATATGCCATTTTGGTGGCGCAGGTTGGTCACTTTTCTGGGTGGGCAGGAAGCATGGCTTTGTCGTTAATTGCCGTACCGGTGGTTGTGCGTACGACCGAGAACATGTTGCGTTTGGTGCCAGGCAGTTTACGTGAGGCGGCGTTTGCGCTGGGTGCTCCCCGTTGGAAAGTGGCCACTTATGTGACCTTACAGGCCGCCAAAGCAGGCGTTTTGACCGGATTATTGCTCGCTTTAGCAAGAATCAGTGGTGAAACAGCGCCACTGCTATTTACGGCACTGAACAATCAATTCTTTTCAGCAAATATGAATGCGCCACTTGCCAATTTGCCGGTTGTGATTTTTCAATTTGCAATGAGCCCTTACGATAACTGGGTTAATTTGGCTTGGGGTGGGGCGTTGCTCATCACCTTGACGGTGTTGGTACTGAACATCATTGCGCGTGTTTTGTTCCGAGAAAAAGTTAGAGCCTAAACTCAAGAGAGATGACCATGTTGAACAGTGATACCAAATCGCCCGTTAATGCCATCGAGTGCAGAGGCCTAAACTTTTTTTACGGAAATTTTCAAGGTTTAAAAGACGTCAATCTTGATATTGCTGAAAAAAAGGTCACGGCTTTTATCGGTCCTTCAGGCTGCGGTAAGTCAACGCTTTTGCGTACGCTTAACCGCATGTACAGCCTGTACCCGGGACAACGTGCTGAAGGTGAAATAAATTTTTATGGTCAAAATATATTGTCACCAAAGCAAGACTTGAACTTATTGCGCGCTCAGGTGGGCATGGTTTTTCAAAAACCAACACCTTTCCCGATGACGATTTATGACAATATTGCCTTTGGTATTCGGCTTTACGAGAGCCTCAACAAAGCAGATCTTGATGAGCGAGTGGAGTGGGCGTTGACCAAAGCAGCCATATGGGATGAGGTCAAAGACAAACTCGGCCAGAGCGGTTTGTCACTTTCCGGTGGGCAACAGCAGCGCTTGTGCATTGCCCGTTCAGTGGCTGTCAAGCCAAAGGTTATTTTGCTAGACGAGCCGACATCGGCCTTAGATCCCATATCAACGGCAAAAGTCGAAGACCTTATCTCCGAATTGAAATCGGACTACACCGTGGCAATCGTGACTCACAACATGCAGCAGGCTGCTCGGTTGTCCGACTTCACCGCGTATATGTACTTGGGCACTCTGGTTGAATTCAACCAGACAACCGAGATATTTACGCGACCCAAAAATAAAGAAACAGAAGACTACATCACTGGACGATTTGGTTAAGCTGCGCTTTTTGTAAAAACGTACTGGGTTCACGCTTGTCATCTTAGTGATGTTTGGCTGTTTTCTAATGGTCAATTGGCTTGCTAGCGCCGACTTTTTTAACACCCCAGATCAGCGGTGTAACGGATCAAAAATTTAGGCTGTTACCGTAAAAAAGGGTTTGGCCAATGGCCAAACCCGAATATTGCAATGTGACTGATCTGGTTATGTCTGATACTATTTTTTGGCAGCGCCTGAGTCTTCAATGACTTTCTTCCACTTGGTGTACTCACTCATGATGAAATCAGCAAAGACCTTTGGTGCACCACCCACTGGATCGGCACCAGCGGCAACAAACTGCTTCTCAAGCGCCGGAAGAATTTTGTTAACGTCAGCGTTGATTTTGTCGATGATGGCTTGTGGCGTTCCGGCGGGGGCCAGCAAACCGAACCATGATCCCGCTTGGTAGCCCTTGAAACCAAGTTCTTGCACGGTAGGAATATCGGGCATTGAGCGCGAACGCTTCAAGCTCGTCACGGCAATGGCGGTCAACTTTCCGGCCTTGATCTGCCCAATAACGGAAGGAATGGTCGCAAACATGAAATCTGTTTGGCCAGCCAATAACCCGTTCAGTGCCTCGGCGCCCTTATAAGGGATGTGCGTGGCGTTGATTCCCATTCTCTGCATCAACATGAAGCCAGACAAGTGAGCTGATGTTCCCGTTCCCGTGGATGGGTAGTTCAACAAACTGCCTTTGGCCTTGACGTAAGCTTCGAAGTCTTTGAAGTTTTTGATGCCAGTTGATGGATTCACCACCAAAACATTGGGTACGTCAGCCACCAAAACGATGGTTGTCAATTCTGTCAGTGGGTCGTGCTTGAGTTTTTTTAACGTTGGGTTAATGGCCATCGGGCCAACTGAAGCCATCAGTAAGGTATAGCCGTCGGGCTTTGTTCTGGTGGCTTCGGCCGCAGCAATATCACCCCCAGTGCCTGGTTTGTTCTCGACTACAAAGTTTGAACCGGGAATAATTTTCACCAATTCATTGGCCACAGCCCGAGAAATGATGTCGGTCGTCCCGCCAGCGGAGAAGCCCACCAGAATTTTGACGGGTTTGTCGGTGTAATTGCTGGTTTGAGCCTGATCTGTGCTCAGACCAGTGGCCATGGTTGCGACAGCCAACGAAAGTATCCATTTTTTTGGTAAATATTTAAGGCATTATTTTTCCTATTTTTTTATAACAATGAACAAATTGAAGTTTTTTGTTGAGTGGCCTTTATAGAGCCTTGAGATTAGAGACTAAGCGAGCTCGTGTAAAGAGAATTATTGTCTTTTAAAACAATGGGATACGCCATACACCTCAACCATGACACATCCACTGCTAAGCGTTTCATTTAAAGTGGTGTTACGACTAGACATACACCCCGTAACCCAAAACCGATCACCGTTATCAGATGGCCTTAGCATCAAGTTTTCTTGTTTTCTTCTAAACCCATATTAATGAGGATATGCTGTGGTTTGCAAATAAAGTTCGACCGTGCAGATTGACGCGAGAAGTCTACAGATGAATTCTTTTAATGCTTTTTAAAGCAGTATGATGGGAACTGTGGGCTTTTACCTTTGAGGGAAGGATTTATGCAAAACAGTGGTGCCGTAGAATTGAAATTGGCCCAGCATGCCGCTGGGCTGACGTTTGAGTCTCTTTCAAGCACAGCCGTTGAGCAGGCTCAGATTTTTGTTGCTGACACCTTGTCGGTTGGCGTGGCGGGTAGCCGAGTTGCAGAGCTTGAACCCTTAATGCGCGCCGTTAAGGGTTGGGGCACACAAACATCCGTAGGCGTTTGGGGGCAAAACTGGTGTGCTGATCCGTCGCAAGCGGTTTTACTGAACGCTTTTCAAATTCATTGCCAAGAATTCGATTGTTTGCATGAAGGGGCTGTCCTGCATGCCATGGCGACTTTGTTGCCCGTTTTGAGCGCGCAAACACAGATAAGTGTGGATCCTGTTTCGGGGCGCCAGTTTTTAACCGCAGTTGCCGCTGGGGTTGATGTGGCTTGCACGCTGGGTTTGGCGGCCAACCAAGGGCTTCGGTTTTTCCGGCCTGCCACAGCGGGTGGTTTTGGGGCGGTTGCGGGATTGGCGAACTTGCGAGGCTTTGATGCCCAGCAGACGCTATCGGCCTTCGGGCACCAACTGGCACAAGTCAGTGGCACCATGCAAGGGCATACAGAAGGCTCTGTGATCCTGCCCTTTCAAGTGGGGGTCAACGCACGGGCGGCTTGGCAGTCCTGCGACTTGACCGCAGCGGGCTTTCCGAGTCTGGCCAATCCAATCACGGGCAAGTTCGGTTATTTACCCCTGTTTGAAGGCGATTTTGATATTGGTTCATTGTTCGACGAGCTGGGGCAGGTATGGCGAGTTGAGCAACTCAGTCACAAACCATTTCCCAGCGGAAGAGCTTGCCACGGCGGTGTCGAAGGACTCATGGCGCTACGCCGTGAGCATGGATTTGCTGTTGAGCAGGTCAAGCGCATCACCGTAAAAGGCCCGCCGTTGATTAACCATTTGGTTAACCGACCACCGATACAAAACCCGTCGCCAAACTATGCCCGACTTTGCATGCCATATGTTCTGGCCAAAGTATTGCAACATGGTGAGATTGAGCCCACTCACTATAACCAAGACGCCCTTCGGGATCCGGTGACGTTTGCGTTGTCACAAAAGGTGACCATGGTGTCTGATGGCAATCCAGACCCAAACACATTTGCACCACAAACCGTGACGGTCGAATTAACCAATGGTGAGTGCTTGGTCAAGGTGCTAAGCGAGGTGCTGGCGAGCCCATCGCGTCGTTTGGGCAAAGAAGCACGTGATAAAAAATTTAAATCGTGTTGGGCACTTGCCAAGACCACTCTTGAGACGCCGGATACGGTCATGGCGCAACTCGAACAACTGCAAACACTTGAAGATGTCAGGCCTTTACTGGCTCGACTGACGAGTAACAACATTTCAGGGGAATCAAATGCCATTAAGCGGTAAAGGAATGCTCATTACTTCGATGAACATCGATCCAAAACACGAAGACGAATTTAACCTGTGGTATGACCGTGAGCATTTGGCTGAACGTGTGGCCATTGATGGTTTTATAGAGGCCAGACGGTGGGTGGCTGAGGACGCCGATCCAAAGTATTTTGCAACCTACAGCACGGCTGCCTTTTCAGATCTCAGCAGCCCCGCCTATTCTCAAGCGCTTGCGAATCAGACGCAATGGTCACGTGAGAATTTGGCCCGCTTTCAAAATATGATCCGAGTCGTGGGTCGCATCACAGACTCTCAAGGGCAGGGTAGAGGTGCTGTGCTCGGCGTGGTGAGGCTGCGCCCAGAAAACGTGACCAACCAAGCGCGCGAGGCACTGAAAGCGGCCATGGCGCCAGGTGATCAACTACACATTATTTCTATGCACTTAATTGAAAGCGATCCAGTGCTCTCAAAGTCACTGACTGAACCGGACAAGCCAAATCCTGGCGCAGCCGACTGGTTTGTTTTGGTTGAAGGGACATCGAAAGCGGCGGTTGTTGAATTGATGGAAACGCGTTTTAAAACGCTGGGCATCCCACTGATTTCCATGGGCACCTATCGTTTGTTGTGGGACCTCGCCAAAAGCGATTTATGAGCAAATGACCATGCCACCTGCTTTTTTTGAGTGGGATTTCCGTTTGGCGCGTTTTGGTCGTACTCTTTGGCTTCGATATCCACAGCCGCTTGACGTAGAAAACCCATGGCCCTAGGCGCAACGATTTACAAAACCGAATTACACGTCTCAGACACTGACCGTCACTACTATGACAGTCACACGCTCACCATTGCTCGTCACCCGTCCGAAACGGCTGAGCGGATGATGGTTCGTCTGATCGCATTTTCAATGAACGCCCAAGAAAACCTGGCTTTTACCAAAGGCATCAGTGATGCTGATGAGCCAGATATTTGGTTGAAAGACTTGACCGGTGCGATTGACCTTTGGATTGAAGTGGGCCAACCCACTGAGACCCGAATTCTGAAGGCATGCGGACGCGCCAAACAGGTGATTGTGTATTGTCACAACGGTCACGCCAGCAAGCTCTGGTGGGATGGCGTGGCGAACAAACTGGCGCGCGCCAAAAATTTGACGGTGGTTTTCTTGTCTCCGGACCCCATTCGAGTCTTGGCCGCCCATATCAAGCGAAATATGGTCTTGCACGTCAACATTCAAGAGCAAGAACTGTTTATTTCGACAGAAGATGATCAAGTCAGCTTGGTGCCCGCGGTTTGGCGTGAACCAAGAAGCTAGTGGCTGGTTGACGAGCATGGCGGCGGTTTATTTTGAAACCCGTTTACTGATCAGTACCGTCAAAATTAAAGCCAGCGCGAACACAATAGTGCCCAGCTCCAGTGACTCACCCAGCAGCCAGGCTGACAGAATAAGCGCGACGAAGGGCTGCAACAGCTGGACCTGACTGACCCTCATGGTGCCACCCAGCACCAATCCTTTGTACCAAGCAAAGAAACCCAGCCACATGGAAAAGACCCCCAAATAGCCCAAGCCCGCGACGTGCGCCAACGTCATGGGCGTTGAAGGCCAAAGCCAGATGGTGGCGGGTATCGTGAAGGGAAGGCTAATGACCAAGACCCAGGAGATGGCGTGCGAGGCTGGCATGGCCGAGGACACTTTCACCCCTGAGATGTAACCCACGGCACCGGTCACCACGGCAAGGACCAAGAACACGTCGGCGAGCCGCAACACGCCAAGTCCCTTGTAGACTGAAAACGCCACGATCAGTAAAAAACCGGTTAGCGCACAAAGCCAAAACTTCAAGGGCTGCTTTTGCCGAAAATAGAGACTGGCAAACACCGCGGTACAAATAGGCATGAATCCCGTCACTACTGCTGCCTGCACCGATGGGGCTTGGGCAAGCCCGAGTCCTAAGAAGAGCGGGAAAGCCAGTGCTGTGCCTAGCGCACTAACCACCAAGGCACCCATCAAGCCATCACGGCGTTTGCGTGGCAGCACCAAAGCCTTTTGCCAATACAAGTAAGTCAGACCGCAAAGCCCAGCAATGACGGCACGGCATACAGTTACAAAAAGAGGTGAAAGTGAGTCGATGCCGTCAGCACGCACGACCCAGCGGGTGATGGGCAGTGTCAGTGCAAAAACGACGACACCCACAAAAGCCAGCGCATAGCCTTTGGTCTCGTTACTGAGTGGATTCACCAGTGGTTGGTCTCTAAAAAGTCAATCAGAAAGGGTCTCAAGCGTTGCCGTCTGCCGTTTGCGAGAGCGCATAAAATTCAAGTAAAGCAATGGCACTACAAAGAGGGTTAGCACCGTAGAGAATGCCAAGCCCCACACAATGCTGGCGGCCACAGGTCCCCACAGCAAGCTCTTACCGCCCAAGCCGAAGGCCAATGAGAAAAGTCCTGCAATCGTTGTGCTGGCGGTGATGAGAATGGGCACGACACGCCGGCGGGCTGCGCTGACCACGGCCTGGGTGACGGCCATGCCAGCGGCCAGCCGTGCGTTGGCCGCGTCAATCAACACAATCGAGGCGTTCACGGCGATGCCCGAAAGGGCGATCACCCCATATAAGGTGTACAAAGAAAGTGGGTTTTGTGAAATGGCCAAGCCGTAGGCCACGCCAGTAAATGCCAAAGGCACAGCCACCAACACCATCAAGGGCTGCCAATAACTCTTGAACTGTGCGGCCAAGATCAGGTAAATCAAGCCAACACCAAAAAGAAACAAGGTCTTCATCGCATCAAGGCTTTCCTCAATGTCTTCAAGCTCCCCCGAAAAGTCGAGGTCAATGCCAGGGTGCTCAACGCGCATGGATTCCCAAGCTTGACCGATGATCTGATTGGCACGACTCGTGTCAGTGATGTCTTTGTCTAAGTTGGCCTGCACAGAAATCGTGCGCCGCAGGTTGTAGTGGCGAATGACACCGCGTCCAGGCGTCTGCTCTATCGTGACCATGTCACCAAGGCGAGCCAAGCCGCCATTGGGTAAAGCAACGGGTTGATCCAGAAAACCATCAATACCAGTCTGACTCAGAGACCTGCGTGGGTCGGCGTGATCAGCTCGGATGCGCAGTTCTATTCGATCGCCTTCGATACGGGTGAAGGCCAAAATCTCACCATCCACACTAAAACGCACTAGTCGAGCCAGCTGCGCTGTGGTCAGACCCATTTGCTCAAGGGCTTGCGTGTCTGCTTTGAGTTGCAGTTGTGGGCGCCCGGCCTGGTCATCATCTTGAACATCGGTTGCACCTGGAATGGATTGCACCACTTTGTTGATGGCCGCTGCCGCTTTTTCTATGTCTTCAAATCGGTCACCCCGAACCTTGACGTTGATGGGTAAGCCTGCTGGGGGGCCGCCAGAAATCATCGTAAAGCTTTTCTGGGCACGCCCTGGCAGCGGTTCGATTAAAGGCCTGAGACTTTGCACAATCTCATTCACATCGCGAGAGTTTTCTGAGCGCGGCTGTAGCGAAACAGTGATTTGACCGTACTGATCGCCAAACACTTGTTCAGACTGGGTGAACTTTAAACCGGCCGAGGAGGTGACCGCACGGGCTTCAAGGCCAGGGCCAACACCACGAAGATGCTGACGCACCATTTTTTCAACGGTCTGCGTTTCAGCCAATGTTTGCTCTAGCGTGGCATCAGCGGGCATGTCGACGTTGACATAAAAAAGTCGTATGGGGTCAAACGCGAAGAACTGTACCCGGACCACTTCGGTGGTGATCAAGCCCACGGCTAACGCTAAGGAGGCGAGGGCTGCGGTGGCAGACAATTTGGGGCGTTTTAAGATTTTGACCAGTGCTTGCCCATACCACAGGCGAATTTTGCGGTTAAATTTGGTGCGCCAATCTTGGGTCGCTTGACCAGCGGTGTGACCTTTCCCTGAAAATGAGGCCACGTGCACCGGTGCAATCCAAAAGGCCTCAGCCAGCGAAATAAGCAGCGCCAAAGTCACCACAAATGGGATCACAAACATGAACTTGCCCACGATGCCTGGCAGCAGCATCAGCGGCAAGAAAGCGGCCATGGTGGTGACCACTGACGCCAGCACAGGTTGCCACACTTCAATAATGGCCTGGCGGCTCGCTTCAGCGGCTCGCGCACCGCGAGAAATGCGATAGTAGATCGATTCGACCACGACGACCGCATCATCGACGATCATGCCCAGTGCGATCACCACCCCCAATAGCACGGACACGTTTAAGGTGAAGTCCAGTGCATTTAGAACAGCGAATGTGCCCATCAAAGAAAATGGAATACCCATGGCCACGATGACGCTGATGCTCGCACCCAAAAATGCCCAACAGACCAACAACACCAGCAACATACCCAGTAACGCATTGCGTTGCATCACACTGAGCGCTTCGCGTGTGGGCACGGTCTGGTCATCAGAGAGCACCATCGAAAGCCCCAGTGGCGCAATGATGGCGCTTTGTTCATCGATGTAGTCTGAAAGGCGTTGCACCAACGCTAACGTATTGACTTGGGACTTTTTGGTGATAGACATCACGACAGCGTCTTGACCGTTCGAAGACGACAATTGTTGTGGTGGCGCTCGAGCACGCTCAACACGCGCCACATCGGATAAGCGCACCGATTGACCAGGTGCACCAGGTTGTGCAATGCGAAGCTGCGCAAGTGCTTGAGGGTCGGTCTCAATGCCGCGTAGGCTGACTGAAAAAGTCCCTTGGGCTGTGCTTAAACTGCCAGCCGCTGTGTCTTGCCAGGTGGCCGATAAAGCGTTGGCCACGTCTAACATGGTCAGCCCGCGAGCCGCCAAAGCGCTGGCATTTGGGCTGATCAAGACTTCAGCATCACGCAGTCCTGAGGTAAACACCTGATCAACACCGCGTAGCCGTTCAAGGTCAGTTTTGATGCGCCGGGCATTGCGTCGCAAGACTTCATCGTCGGCTTGCCCGAGAAGCAAAATCGAGGCGGTCGGAAACCCGTTTGATGTGGTGATCTCAAGAATTTGTGGGTCTTTCGCTTGCGCGGGTAGTTCACTGTTGGCTTTGTTCTGTATTTCGCGACGCAGGTCGTTCATGCGTTTGTCAAAGGTTGCTGCAGGCAGTTCTTGGAACCGAACCAGCAGGCTTGCCACACCCTCGCGCGAATTGGACAGCACAAACCGAATGTCAGAAACGTTGCTGATGGCATCTTCAATCGGATTGGTCACCAGTCGTTCAACATCTTCTGGGTTTGCACCTGGCAATGCCGCGTTAATCGCCACCCAGTTGAAATTGATTTCTGGGTCTTGCTCGCGTGGCATGCTGAAGTAGCTCAGAAGACCCAGCAGGATCACCACGACAAACGTGATATTGGCCAAAGGTCGATTTGAAAGCATGCTGATGCGCCTAAGCCATTAGTTGGGTCGATTACTGATAGTGACGCCATCCAGCATTTGACCGTCTTGAAGTCGCTGCTGACCGTTGAAGACAACCAAGGTCTTTGGGTCAAGTTCGGGGGCAGGTGCGGGCCGACCCTCTTGTGCATCTTTGAGTGGCACAAAACGCGTTACCCAACGATCGCCTTGTGCCTGGAGCACAAACACGCCGAGCGCATCGTCACGGCGAACCAATAGGTTGGTTGAAAGAGACGGCTCATTGATTTTCCAGCGTAACTGCCCCGTTACACCAGCCACAGGTCGTTGAGGGTCTTTAAAGCCAAGCCGCACGCTCTGGGTTCTGGACGGCAGTACGGCGATGGGAGAGACGCGCAAAAGTGTTAATGGGTATGTTTTGCCGGCCAAGAGCGCCTCAATCTGCCGGGCGTTTTGCAAGCTAGCAATCTGATCGGCCGATAACTGTCCTTGGACTTCGACAGCCAAGGGATCTGTTAACACAAAAGCCAGCGCGCCAGCGGCCAAGCTTTCACCAATTTGTGCGTGACGCTCAACAATGACCCCGTCAAAAGGCGCCAACAGTTGCATTTTTTCCAACTGTCTAGCCGCCAAGTCGGATTGAGCTTGTGCGCTAGCGAGGTCTGCTATTGCCACAGCCAACTCGGTTTGTCGCAAAGACAGGGCTTCTTTTGAGACAAAACCCGTTGCTGACAGTTCGCGAGCCCGTTGCAGGTGACTCTCGGCCAGATCGACGCGGGCTTTCATGGCGCCCGTTGCGGCTTGCGCTTGCGAGAGCGCTAGCCTGGCGTCTCGGTCGTCCAAGCTCAGTAACAAATCACCCGCTTTAACGCTCGCCCCAACGTCAGCATGCCATTGGCGTACCACCCCCGCGGCTTCAGCGGCCAAACGCGATTCGTTCAGGGCGACCACCTCAGCAAAGGACTCGCGGGTTGGAAACGACACCACGGACTCTAAAGGTGCGGCATCAATGGCCGCGGTTTCACCCTGAACCAAGCTTGGCATCCCAAAAGCCAACAACACAGCCAGCAACACACCAACCGCTTGGTTGTGTCGTTGGCAGATTATGGTCAAAAAAGCTGGTAAATAATTGACAATTTTCATGCCTGTATTATCGTCCAAGTCTCTACTTTATTATTGGACAAATAACCTTTAGTGGGTGAATTGCTCAATAAGTGATGCCAGAGGCACATGCTTAAAGAGTCCTCAGCTGACAATAAACAATTAATTCGAATTTGCGAGAAATGATGATTAGCCATCTAGACCATTTGGTTTTAACCACGACCGACGAGACCGCTTGTGTGGATTTTTATACACGGGTGCTCGGCATGACGCTAGAAACCTTTTCTGCGGGCTCACCCCCTGTTCAACGTAAGGCGTTTCGGTTCGGCCGGCAAAAGATCAACTTGCACATTCGCGGCCATGAGTTTTTGCCGCGAGCGCACTTACCAGTGCCCGGTTCACAGGACTTGTGTTTTATGGCGAGTGTGCCGCTAGATGACGTTATCGCACACTTGCAAGCCATCAAGTGGCCCATCATTGAAGGGCCAGGGCCTCGAACAGGGGCGACACAGAAAATCCGATCCATTTACGTTCGCGACCCTGATTTAAATCTGATTGAAATCTCGGAGCCCGCACAGTAAGTTGAGGCTTGCCCACTTCTTAAGGAATTTAGTTGGCAAATTAACCCGCAAATCAACCCAACAGTTCGCCTGGTTTATGGCAGCCACGCTATAGTTGGGCAACTGGTTTTTTATCAGTTCTTCGTCAGTCCTTATTCTAAGAGCAGCATCAATGATCCGAGATCTTTCAGCGCTTTTGCGTTCCTTGCGGATCTATCGTTTCGATCATGCGCATCAGCAATCGCTTCGCACACTTTATCAACCTTTTGTTAGAAAAGACGGTTTGGTGTTTGATATTGGGGCCCATGCGGGTGATCGAACGGCCTGCTTCAGGCGTTTGGGTGCGCGCGTGGTCAGTGTTGAGCCCCAAACCCTCTTTGCTTGGTTTTTGAAGCTCAGTAACGCTTGGCATTCGCAGGTCACGGTTTTGTCGTGTGTGGTGTCGCGCACAGCGGGCTTAAAAACGTTACGAGTGAACACCAGAAACCCAACGGTTTCCACATTGTCCGATTCCTTTGTTCAAGCGGCCAACAGTGGCGCTGTGGGTTGGCAGGGCCAGCAGTGGGATCGTTCAGTGATTGTCAAAGCGGTCACTTTGGACGCGTTAATCGAGCAATATGGACGACCTGATTTCATCAAAATCGATGTCGAAGGTGCTGAGCTTGATGTGTTGTGCGGCTTGAATCAGTCAGTGCCAGCCCTTTCATTTGAGTTCACGATGATCCAACGCCAATTGACTGTTGACTGTGTTGAGCGCTGCATGGCACTTGGCTTGACCGAATTCAATGTTTCCATGGGTGAGTCGCATCAATTGTCATTTGAGGCTTGGGTCAATGGGCAGCAACTGATGGGGCATTTGTCGACCTTGCCAGATGAAGCCAATTCGGGTGATGTTTATGCCCGCTCTACAGCCAAGATCGATCCTTAGTCTGATTTGACGCGCGGTTCCGTTTGCGGCTCAAGCCAGTTTTTGCTGTAAGGCACGATCAACCCAGGCAACGCTGATGTGGTGGCAACCAAGCCATAGGCAATGCTGGCGGCTACGGCCAACTCGCTAGAAACTGCCGCCATCGGCCATAGGGCCGCCGCAGTGGCCTCACGCACTCCCCATCCGGCGATAGACACTGGCAAAACCATCACCGCCAAGGTCAAAGGCAGTACCACGAGGGCCTGCTCCCAACTTAAGTGGGCGCCAACAGCGGCTGCGCAGGCCGCAAAGGCACCGAGGTTGCAGCTGACAATCAATAGGCTTAAGAACAGCTGGCCTGGCCATGCCGATCGGGTAAGCCACGCCAGGTGCATGACTTTACCCACCGAGCGCAGCCATCGCGGACCTCGCCAAAGGAGGGTGCCAATGACCACCGCACAGGCCAGTAGCAGCCCAATGCCTTGGCCCGCTTGCTCAGATTGCCCCGTGGCGGCGTTAAACCAAGCCATGGTCAGACCGACCATCAAGGCGCTAACCATGGCGATTTGGCCTGCGCCTCGGTCTAAGAGAACAGCGGCTGCGGCTCGCTTTAAACCCACCTCGCTGCGCCCGCGCCAGACCCGACCAGCATCGCCCACCACACCGCCTGGGAGCGTTAAATTGCAGAGCATCGACAAGAAGTACTCGCTGACTGCACGTCGCGTGGCGATGCCCTGACCGAGTTGCTTGGCCGTTAATTGCCAACGAAAGGCCGACGCAACTGTTTGTGCAATCAGCAATAGCAAGCCAAACAGCAGCCACGGCCATTGCGCATTGAAAAGCAGTTCGGTGATGACAGGGCCGTCAAGCCAGAGCCATAGCAACCAAAGAATGACCAACGGCAATAGAATTCTTAGCACTACCTGGTGCCATTTGGGCCATTGAACCGTCATGGTGCTATGTCGCTGTAGGCGTTGATGAATTGATCACGAAATCGCGCCATTGGCCATACCGGTAAGTCTTGGGCAGGAACTAGGCCCGGTGTCCACTGCCACTGATCGATGGCAGCGATTTGCTCGGGTGTACCGATAAAGTGCACAGCCACATCACGTCTCGGCACTTGGGAAACAAATCGCGCTGGCTCGTGGTCCCCCAAAATGATGATAAGTGGGGTATTGGGATACTGCTGCTCAGCATAAGAAAATGCCACCTTTAAGCTGTAATCGACAGATTGGCGGAACTGATCGCGCACACGATCAGCATCACGCCATACAACCTCTGGTGAATCGCCCGATTTGGCCCATTGGCTGTAAATCGTGCCATCACCGACCGCATCCCATTCAATCACGGGGGCAATCGGTACCCAAGGCGCATGGCTAGAAATCAGTACGATTTGGGCGAAGAGGGGTTGTCGTGGCGATTGACTGCGTTTCAAACGGTCAAAAGCGCTTAGGGTGAACTGATCGGGCATCGTGACCCAGTTAAAAGGTTCGCCCTTGTAACCCAAGGCGTGTGAATCAAGAATGTCATCAAAGCCGAAGTAATCGGCTTCAGGCCAGTCCAAGCGAATACCGGGCATAACAGCCACGGTTTGAAAGCCAGCCTTTTGTGCATAGTGGTATAGCGTGGGTCGTTGGCTATCGAGCAGCATGCGATAAAGCCCCTGATTGTCAATCAAAAGACCGCTGGCGATGGTGCTGTGCGACAACCAGCTCTGACCTCCCACCATCGGGGCTTCTAACCAACCGGATCGCATCGCCAAGCCCTGTTTGGCCAAGCGCTGTTGCGCTTCGATGAGTGTGGGTTTGTGCGTCTTAGCGTAAAGCGGATTGTCAAAGCTTGAACGACCGTAGCTTTCCACATAAATCAAAAGCACATCGTTTTGAGTGAGGCGACTGAGTAATTTGTTGTGACCAGCAAATGGGTCATTTTGTATGGATTGGGAAAATCGTTTTAGCCCCGTTAGCGTGCGCGACCATTGAACGGCGTCGCTGGTGGCTGTTCGCGCAGTAAAGGCATCACCTGGCGGGTTATAAGCCCAGTGGTTTCGATGAAAACCGATGTCAGTGATTGTGAGCACGAGTCCCAACGTAGCACCGGCGAGCAGCCAAGGCCGAGCGGGTCGATGTGGTGCCAAGCCGGCCCACACGCCAGTCGCCCAGACAATTAAAAAGCCCACGGCAACTAGCGCCAAAAGGGCACTGCCAGCAGCCACCAGGGCCAGTGTCGATCCCGTAGAAGCCACCAGCGTCAGCCATCCCGCGGCAATCAAATCCCAGTCAACAATGCTGTTAAAACTGCGATCAAAGGCGGTAAAGGTAGCGTAGTCGGCGACCCGGCCAACAAGCGCCACCATTAAGACGGCAACTAACCCAAAACGCACGGGGCGATTCCAACGACTCGTGGGGGGTATTGCCCACAGCAAAAAAAGGACGAAGGGCAACTCCAACGGCACCATGGTGAGTGCGGTTAGAGTCATTGCACCGGGCTGGTTGGGCGCAATGAAAGCCAAGTTCAAAATAACTGCTGCCAAAAAGCACTGAACAATGGTCCTCATGTAACCGATCTCTTGGTCAGCAACCATCTTGTGTCGCGCCAAAAAGAGCCTGCGAGCAAAATGAGTACCATGGCCGCCAGCGCTTGGCTGGTTAATGGGTTGATCACCGGGGCCAAAAGCAGGATTAAGACCGCAATCTGGATCACACAGATGGTCTTGCGAAGCATTGAGTCAGGCAAAGGCGATTTTAATCGCGGCTCAAACCAAGCCGCGACAATGAACATGGGTCTGGGTAATCCGAGAAAAAGCACCCACCATCCGACTTTATCGGACTGCCACGCGAGAAGCGATAGAACAATGGCAAATAGTGAGTCAACTTCCATGTCGAACTTGGCACCAAACGAAGAGGTTTGGCCCTTTTTTCGTGCTAGCCAACCGTCTAAGCCATCCAAAAGCAGCACAATGAATGCTGTGGTGACTAATGACCATGCCAAGTGGACGTCTGTGATCAATTCAGGCAACCCTATAAAACCAGCTAACCAGCTCACGAGAGCGCCTCGTAGCAGTGTCACACTGTTGGCGACGCCAAAGCGTTCAAGAGGGTAATCTGGCGGCATATAAACCAGCACAAAAACGCCAATCAACACGAACAAAGCCAAGCTCACGGCAGGGGCCACAATGCCAAAGGCCAGTGCCATGGCAACCGCAAGTGGCAGACTGACCAGAGCGAGGAGGAGCCATAGAAAAAAAGCTTGGCTGATGGGGGACTTCGTGTAGTGGTTCAAAAAAATGCCTCGGTATTACAAAATTGACAACTGACAACTGACAACTGACGACTGACGACTCGACACCAGTCACTGCCAGCTCCCATGCCTAATGAATGGCAGCACTGTTTAGATACACGACTATCGATTCGGTTCCAGTTGCAAGCCTCATCAATATTTGCTGACGGGTGCTTATCGATTGCGAACATGCGCCCATGCGATGAGTAGCATGTGTGGGACGGTAACGGCTGCAAGCCCAATGAAGACAAGCTTGGTGAGTAAGGCGTTGGGTGATTCAGCCAGGCCTTGGTTACGCCAAAACCAAGCCAAAGCACCCAAAAGCATTAATGTCACCACAGTGTAGAGGACAGCCATGCGAACGAGGCGTGGTTTATGTGAGGATGGTGCTTCTCTAAATAGCCCCAATAGGTGGCG
>Ga0075467_10000805_pt1 | contig 25620 bp, 17 predicted proteins | sample DEB08_DNA_9_FD_75067 | JGI IMG/M metagenome (GOLD analysis project Ga0075467, IMG submission 75067) | Aqueous microbial communities from the Delaware River and Bay under freshwater to marine salinity gradient to study organic matter... | ecosystem: Environmental > Aquatic > Marine > Coastal ... | reverse complement strand
CTCCCTTTAATTGGATTTTGTGCGCATTGTTGTGTGAGACAGTCGATCTAGCATTGCATCGGACAGAGAGGCTTCGCCAATCGCGCCGTGCCAATTAGGGGTCGGCAATTTGCTACTGATCAACGTGGAAACGCAATAAAAACATAACAAGGACAGACAAAGACAAGGGCATACGTGATAACCCAAGTGAGTTAATCCTGCGAAGTCGGACACGTTAGCTCACTATTTTTTTAAAACAATTACCTTATCACCAAGTAGGCAATTAGCCTCATGCAAAAAAAACTGCCTGCTCTGGCATCAACAGACACAAACCTATACAAATCTTCGAATTTGGAATAGACGAGGCTCCCACGGTTCTTTAACCTAACGACATGAAGTCTTCCTTGAAATAGACGGGATCGAACCCTCAGAAGACGGTGACCAATCAAATTCACCATCGCTTTTATATTCAAGACTATCCCATAGTTCCAATTGAATAGACTCTTTAGTAGAAGAAACCGAAAGTTGCTCAATATAACCGTTCCTCGACAGATAAACTTCAGCGGCACACGCAGCTTTGTCAACTTGCTTCCACTGTTGAAAACCTAAGTCACTATAACTACTAGTGTGGGAGCAGGCATTCAGAAGCCCGAGAAGTAGAGAAAAAGTTAGTTTATTTATTTTTATAATTTTCATCGCTCTGTCTTTTGAAAGCGATTGAGTATCTTCTTAAAGGGTTTACGTTCAGTCCAGCCTAAATTGAACCCTGCGAAAGATTTTTTAGCGTCCTAATTATTTCCAGAACTAACTGCCTATCGTTTTTATTACTTGCTGAGTTCTAAGTGACCATGCTTCATTACTATCAGACACTAAAGTATCCAAAATATGTTTAGAGCCGCTTACGTTACCTAATGACCATTTCAACAATGCAAAATAGATTTGCATTAATAGATAATCTTTCAGCCCCCTCCCTATTATCGACGAATTCGTGGAGCTCTATAAAGCCCATCATCGAATCTAAAAAGGGAATTACTTTGCTATCTAGTACCGATTCCGATTCCGATTCCAATTCAACTCCAACACTATCTACTGTACTATTTTATCTAAATCCCACCACGTATCTAAAGCTTGGCCTTCGAAGTTATTTTGCAGAAATTCACTCAGTCTAAATCGAACGACACAATCAACTTCTTTTACAAAACCGCTATGTGGCTTGTTCCAAACATTCTCAAAATATTCAGGCACAAACACTCCGATATTTAGTGTAAAACACTCTTCGCTAGATTTACTGCCTTTCGATTTTTGTAACTCGACTACATCAACAAAGTTATTTCGATCTCTGTTCCAAGCGCCCTCTTTTTTTCATCAAAGGAGCAAGATAATTTTTTGTCAAATAAGCAATTCTATTCATATCATTTTATTCGTCACGCTAAAACTCACATGCAGCCTCAAAGCTCAACGGTTCGCCGCTAGTCGGATGTTCAAATTCCAAGCGGCTGGCGTGTAAGCACAAACGACTGGAAAGCTCTTGAGTGTTAACACCATCAATAATATCCGCGTATAAATCGCAACCAATAATAGGGTTGCCAATCTCTTGACTGTGTACACGCAATTGATGTGTTCGACCGGTGGTGGGGGTGAATAATACTCTGGATATTTTTGCGCCATTAGCACTATCGATGAATCGCTGCAAAACCCGATAGTGGGTTAACGCAGCCTTGCCTGTTTGGTGGCATATTTTCTGATGAGGGAAGTCATCTTTAGCAATCGGCGCGTCTATTGCCCCATTATCATTAGGCAGATGGCCGAATAAAAGCGCTAGGTAATGCTTGCTGATCTTACGCGCTTGAAATTGTTTAGTGAGATGCGCATTAGTAACTTTATTACGCGCTAACACCATCACGCCTGAGGTGCCGAAATCTAAACGATGCACCATCGTCACGCCAGAATATTGCTGCATCAGACGATGATGTACCGAATCTTTGTTTAACGGGTTTTTACCCGACAGACTCAGCAAACCACTTGGCTTATCGATCACAATTAGATCATCGTCTTCGAACAACACAGCAATTTCTTGGTCGCAGTGTGGCGCAATAAAATCATCGCCACTCATATAAGAGCCAACAATCGGTAGTCCAACGTTAACGGTTTTCTAAGTGACAGCACGGGCCTTTAAATAGGAGAACCGGGAGGCATAGTCGGCAACGCGATTTGATCGCCACTGGCATTTGGCTCGATACTTTCTAAACGTGTAACTTGATAGTTATAAAAACTAGAGTAACCCTCGCTCGCCTTAGACGATCGTTTCAATAGTGCTTTTTTATCGTTTTCAAGTGCGTAAAAGATCTCAGCCTTAACCAGCTTAGGAGTGATTTTACTGCTTAATAAATTAATATAGTTTGAATAAATCAAGTCGACTACCGACTGATGTAACCTCGCCTGCATACCAACATAGCGCTGATCGACTACTGAATTGTATAAAGCCTGTGTCACATCGCTAATCGACGGCACCGCAGGGTCGAGTGCGTTCTGTTGCAGCAACCGAGCTAAGCGTTGCGGGTGTAGTAAGGCGGTCAACGTATGTTGGGCCGAGGCCGAGGCTAAACTCAGTTGGTCTAAGGTCGCACCGGTTTCGCCATTGACTGACTCTCGAGTTCGATAGTTATTGGTCGCCTTTGGCAACATCATCGAGTTTAAATTGGCAGGCAAGGCTAAGAACTCGGGGTTGAGGGTTGCAAGCATCGTATCAAGCGCCAAGTGCTGCTTGGTACCGGAGACAACCGTTAAGCTTGGTTTCTTGTTGTCATCTCCCTTAGTGGAATAATCTCCTTTAGTTGAATAATCATAGTCAACACCACCAAGCCATTTGGCCGCAGCCTGAATTTGAAAGCGATGGAAGTAGTAAACTGGCACCAGTATTTCTTCTAAATCAGACCAATTACGCCCGCTTTTCAGGTTATCAGTTCCAAAATTAGTTAACGCTACTTGGCGTATCGCCATCATCTTTTTTAATTCGTCGACAGCATCTGCACCGTTGTCCCAAAGGCTAGCGTAGGCGTGCGCATCACCGACTGAGCGTGCATCGGCATCGCTGATGTAGCGCAAACCATTGGCATCATTCTCGGCGATCATCGCGTTAAGCTCGGTCAGCTCATCTTGCTGCTCTGAGAATTCGGAGTAACCATAGGCAATAACGGCTTTATCCCACTTACCGAGCCCAACTGAATACGCATTTGGCGCAACGATTTTTTTAGCATTATTCTGATCGATTTCAAATTGCGGGTGCGGATAGTCCATCACCGACTCACGACCATAGTTGCTGGCGGCAAAGTTGTGCGCGATGCCAATCGTATGCCCGACTTCATGCGCCGATAATTGGCGAATTCGCGCCAAGGCTAAGTCCATCAACGCCTGATCATTGTCATTCAAACCAAAAGGCGCCATCAGGCCTTGCGCGATTAAGTAATCTTGGCGAACTCGCAGCGAACCAAGCGTCACGTGGCCTTTAATAATTTCGCCGTTACGCGGGTCGGTTAAACCATAACCGTAAGACCACCCTCGGGTTGAGCGATGCACCCATTGAATTACGTTGTAACGCACGTCCATCGGGTCGGCGCCATCGGGTAATATTTTGACTTGAAATGCGTCTTTATAGCCAATCGCTTCGAAACCTTGGTTCCACCAACTCGCGCCGTCAATTAAGGCTGATCGAATAGGCTCTGGCACGCCTGGGTCAACGTAGTAAATGATTGGCTCAACAGCCTCACTGATTGCCGCAGCCGGGTCTTTTTTCTGCAAACGATGCCGCCCGATTACCTTAACTTCAATATTCTGATTTATCGCCTGGGCGTAGTCTTTATAGCTGACATCCCAGAAGCCACTTTTAGCAATATAGGGTCGAACTTGATAACCAGCTTCTGGCAAACGCACAAAACTATGTCGCATTTTCAAGCTAATGGCGTAGGGGTTGGGGGCCGTCTCTTTAACAAAATTGCCCGGCTCGCTGCCAAGCAAGGTTATTGTCGCTTGTAACTCGGTGTTATCCGGAAAGGCTTTGGTTCGCGCTAAATCCACTGCCGAGCGAGTAGCATCAACGGTGTACCCCTTACCCTGCTTTTTCTCAGCGAGAATGCGTCCAACGCCATGAACGTCTTGTAAGATAAACTCACTGGCATCAACCAGCACCCAATTGCCAGAGCCATCTGAACCGTTGCCAGAGCCATCTGAACCCGAGTCTTCAATTACAAACCCCCAAAGCACCGACGATGCAAACGCCTCGCTTATAGCCTGAGCTTCTTTTTTGTTATCAGTAACGGCGCGAAAGGCGGTAGGCTTCTGCTTCAAGAATAGTTTATTGCCAGCGCGCTCGAAGACCACCAAACTAGTGTTACCAAGTTGCCCGCGATCTAAGCCGATATCGTTAGATCCTAAGCCGCTAGGCAAACTGGTTTGGTAAATAAATTCTTGCTGTAAGTTGTCTATTTTTAAATAAGTCTTGCCGGTCTTGGTATCGTAAAGTATGTCAACAAAACCATCTTGAACTTGGCTGTTAGGCGCTAGCTCTTTGAGCGTAATCGCGTTGGCCGAAAAACTACTAATAGCACTGAGATAGGCCAGTGAGATTATCGCTGAACGGAGTAGTAAACTTACTTTCATAGTAATCATTCCCAATTAGTAGTTAGTCTCAATAAAGTTTAAGGCTTTATAATTTAGATCTGTTGGTAGACCACAGCCAATTGTGACTTGCTTTGGTTCCAAGAGTAATTCGATTCAAAGTGGGCTAAATTAGCATCGCCCATATTCTTCAACAGCACCTCATCAGCTATCACCGCGGCAAGTTGAGATGCCATAGCCTGCACCGACTTTGACAGCTCTGTTTCTGCTGGTAGGAAGCTACGATTGTTCTGAGTATCAAACGCCAGCACTGGCAATCCACAGGCTAGATAATTGAGTATTTTGCCACTGCCCTCACCGGCATCATTGAATTTTGGGTCAATAGCGATGTCAGACAATTGCAGGTAGTTTGGCAGTTTTTGAAATTCCACTCGCCCAGTTAAGGTGCATAATCCCGCAAGGCCTTGTTTATTTAAGTAACCTTCAAGCTCATCTACAGGGTAACCAATAATCAGAAAGTGCAACATCTCATTCTGACCACACATTGAAATCAATTGCTTTAGCTCAGCCAGACCTTTGCTCTCTAACAATGCGCCTGAGTAGACAACAATCTTTTTATTCTCAGACACGCCTATCCCATTTCTAAGAACAGCCCGAAGCTGAAGGCGGTCAATGTCACTCAGGTGTGGAGCGACTCGAGCACCATCTTGCACTAGGCTTATCTTAGCGTCGTTCAAGTTAAACTCAGTTTTAATCTTTTCTAAGGAATGCTCTGATGAACAGACGATAGTCTTAGCAAAAAACATTAGGCCAGTTTCAATCGCTTTCACCGGCCATCGTAACCATGCATTCTTTTCGAAGCTGCCATGCGCTTCTAACTCGCCAACCAAGCTACCTTGCATGTCAGCGACTAGCGGAATTTTCTTCCAGAATAACAAGGTCTTTGCAACTAAGCCGATCATCAAGCCTTCATGCAAATGCGCGTGAATAACGGCGGGTTTAGTTCGCCTGATTTCTTTTACAACCAGCCAAAGCAATTTCCAATCGGCCCATAGCTTGTACTTGCTCGGCCCAGCTTCGGTCTTAGTGTAATTCTTTATCGGCGTGATACGCGAGGTATTGACACCGTCCACCTCGCGGCCATGATGGTAAGTACAGACTAGGTTTTGATAACCAAGTTCAGCAAGACAATCAACAATGCCTTCAATGCGAATATGACATCCGCGGTCGGAGAAGAACGGCGTTGGCGCAATATGCAATACGGTTTTTGAACTCACCGGCGGCTACCCATTAATCGCGGCTTGGGTTTTATTCATACGTGACAAAGTTGCCCTTAACTGGCGCTCTAATTCGTCGGTCGACCACCCAAGCTGGTCCGCCATTAACGTCGCTATGCCAGACAATTCATCCATCTGTAATCCTAGCAAACCTAAAGATGTTCGGCCAAACACTACGTCATCAAGCATCACCGCTTGCTCCTTTTCAATCGCCCAAACGACCTGACCGAATAGATCTGGCTGGGTTGCGCAAATACGCTTTTGTAACTCATGTTTGCCATTGATACTTTGCAAGAACGCATCAATATCGCTGCCATAAGACATGATAAGGTGCTTGATGGTTGCCGCTGAGTACTGATTTTTATAACGCTGCAATTTTTCTTGCTGAAGCTGTGCAAGGCTTGAGTAGTCGCTGCCGCGTAGCTTCTGTCTTACAAGCTTCTTGCCAGCCGACGAATTATCGGCGGCTAGTTTTGAATTAACAACCTTCATGGTCATGGCTGAAACCTTACGTCCAGTGGTGTATTTGGCACCCAGAGCGGTTACTAAACCAGCTACTTTATTGGCACTTTGATGATCAATAATCTGATACTCACCTGAGCCTTGATAAACCGTACTCTTAATATTATTGGTACGAAAATCATATAAGCCAGAATAGCCTGACAGCACATCGTCACGCGTCAACTTGGCTGCTGGCATGGCGTCATTAATAGCCTCAATCAATTGATCAACATGCTCGGCTTGCAGCGATATATCGCCATCAGCACTGTCTATTTCATTGTGACTTGTACCAATCAGTGAGTAACCTCGCCAAGGAATCGCAAACACATGCCGACCGCCCCTGTCGATTTTAGAGCCGGCTTGATGCTTGGTGGTCAAGGCAATCGCATGATCACATAGCTGCCGAGTAACAATATGCGAGCCTATCGCAAAGCTATTAATGCGCGGCGCTTTATCGGCATTCTTAAGCTTACTATTAAGGCCATCGATCCACGGGCCCGCGGCATTGACCACTAAGCTCGCAGTAATCGAGAATTGATTTCCGTTAAGTTGGTCGCGCGCAACAACACCCGACACAGTATCATCGTCGCCCAAGAAGCCAGTGGCGGCAACATAGTTGTAAGTCTTAGCGCCAAGCTCGCGAGCCGTTTGAATAATCGCCAACACCATGCGTTCGCTGTCGATCATATGCCGTTCATTGAATACCACCGCGCCGGTGTGAGGCTCATTGTCTAAATCGCAAATTTCATTCAACTGATCGGAATTAATAGACTTAATGCCACCAAGACCTTGCTCCTTAGAATCAATAACCGAATTCTGGCCTAGGCAAAGTGCTTGGTACGCCAACATCCCACAACTCAAAAAAAACTTAGAACGTTTAAAGTCAGGGTAAGTTGGCACCACAAACGGCACCGCGGTTGAAAGATGTGGCGCGGCATAAATAAATTCAGCCCGCTCCATCGCCGATTCACGCACCTTATCAAACTGCATCTGCTGCAAATAGCGAATGCCACCATGCAACAGCTTAGACGATGCCGCCGAGGTTCGTGAGGCGTAGTCCGCTTTTTCTATCAGCGCAGTCTTATAACCTTGTTGCACACAATGCAGCGACAACCAAGCACCGGTAATTCCGCCGCCAACGATCACCACATCAAACGTTTGCTCGGCCAACTCGCCCAAGTCACGGTTAGAGCCGCTCAGCTTAGAGTAAGTCATTTTCCTGATACCACGCGATGGTGCGTTTAACGCCTTCTTTGGTGCTGATCTTGGGTGCATAGCCAATCAATGATTTAGCTTTGCTATTATCAAAAGCACGAGACTTAACAAAGAACTCAACCCGGCGAGTATGCAATGGGGGATCAATCCCCAGAGGCTTACAAATGCCTTCACAAATTTTCGCCGCCAACATCAAAGGGCCTATCGGCGGTGCGAAACTAGGCGCTTTAACCCCCAGTTCAGCGGCAATCATGGCGCTCAGTTGTTTTAATGTTCCATACTCATCGGAGCAGAGAATAAATCGCTCACCAACGGCATTTGGGTGTTCACCACAAAGAATAATGCCATCGGTAAGATCATCGATATACGACAAGTGATAGAGATTTTTACCACCACCAAATAACGGAAAAAAGCCGCGCTTAATCTGTTTAAACATCTTCAGCAAACGCATGTCGCCTGGGCCGTAAATTGCCCCTGGACGAAAAATTGTACCCGACAACCCTGCCGCCATCGCCTTAGCAAAAAGTTCTTCACCAGCTAACTTCGTACGCTGATAAATATCGCCAGGGTTAAACGGAGATTCTTCGTTTGATGGCAAGTCTTCGACATCACCATGAACACCAATGGTTGAGCAATGAACCGTGTGCCCGACCTTGTGCTGCAAAGCCGCATCAACCACATACTGGACGCCAGTAGTATTCACCCCTTGGTAATACGAATCCGGGTGCCCAGCGGTTCGAAACACAGCTGCTATGTGATAGATAACATCGCAATTCTCAGCCGCGCTAATCACCGCCTCGCGATCGGTTATATCACCATAAACAAGCTCAACACCGAGCGCTTGCAGAGCTTCTATATTGCCAGCTTTACGAACTAAGGCAACCACATGGTTACCCTGCTCAACTAGCTTTCGCGCCAACGCACCACCCGTAAAACCAGTTGCGCCAGTAACCAGCACGCGTTTTTTATTTTCAGTCATAAGCCATTGTAATGCTGTTCTGCAATAATGGCTTCACAGCGAGCCACTCATGCCTTCAATGGCAAGATGGTAACTCAACAATGCTGGTATTTATAGAGGTTTGAACTAATCAAATTCGCGCATTCTTCTCAGTAATAAGAAGCTCGCCGATTTAAAGATAACTACTTGAGAACGGCTATCATTCACAAGCGCCCTCTTTGCTCGAACCTCATAATTAATAGCAAACTAAATGCCATTAATTGTAATGTTACTGAGCTTTTAGAGAGCGATATAGTCGGCCTTGTTCATAAGGTCATCTCGAGAGCTAAATTTTCGCCGCTTTACCTTATCAAGAACAGGCCTAAGCCCCTTCGAAACCTTGGTCCAAGCGATGTCTCGGTGTTCATCAGAGAAAATCCACCCGTCACCCGGTGATTGCAATTGTGAAATCGGCAAGCCCTCCCAATCACAGGAACGGTACCGGATGGGGATAACAATTTTTTTGTCCATGTCATGCCCTTTCATAGCAACACTGAGTTCTTTGCTAGAACAAAATTCAGAGTTAACGAAATCTGAACTAATTAAACAGATGACAATATCGGCATTGTCAAGCGCTGAAAAAATCTCTTTTTCCCAATCTTCACCTGCGTCGATTGCCTTGTCATCCCATATAGTCAGTTTATTTAAACGTTCCAATGGTGAAAGCGCTGAGCGTAATTCCGACAAACCCTCAAGATCCTTATGGGAGTAAGATATAAATGCCTTCACGGGTGTTTGTGCCAACTCATCGCGCATAGAAGAGTCTTCAACACCATCTAAGATCTCACTAACACTGACCTTGCGCTTTAACTCGCTGATAAACATCTCGTTTTCACCCGCCTCTTCATGCGAAGTCACGTCACTATAACTTTTGAAAACCTTACTTTCTGGAATTTGAATAAGCTCATCGTATTTCAGCTTGGCAAAATCGTTAACAATTTCCTTAATTGTCTGTCGGATAAAGCTCAAAAAACGCCTTGCTTCGTGACCGCAGACAAGCAAGTTAATTTGGCTGTCTTCGCGGTCGGTTCTGACTCGCGCGCGCGCATCAAATACCGTCGGCTTATAGAGAACCATTCCGGTTCGCCAACGTAAATCGCCTTCAATATAGTCATGCAACTTAACCATCAATCTCGGAAATACGCTGTCGGGCATAAATTCTGGAAACTTTAGAACAAATTGAATAGCCGGCCCAGTCATCTGAAAATCAGGCTCTTCGATAGGCAAAAGCTGAGGCACGATATAGTTGTGAACATCTAACTGAAAACAGAGTTCGAACTCCTGCATCACCCGAATAATGTAGTGTAATTTATGTGCTGGATAGGTAATAAAGTCGTCGCCCGTATCGCCACGATAGCGCTCATCATTTATTACGCTATCAAAATCACCTTCGTTCAACAAACCCTGATTAGCGGCAACAATTTTCGAATTAATAATTCGGTATACGCCATTGGTTAGCCACTCAGGGTTAAGAATTTGCGTATCGAAATTTTTAAGGTTTCTAAAATTGACGATAACGCCAAGATCGTGCAAAAAGCGTAGCAAAACACTCTGACTAAACTCTTTGTCCAAGCCAACGCTTTTGCATATAGCCGTATAATCACTCGAATCGATATAATTGTCTTTAATATCGCTAAGCTTCTGCTTTACTTTTGACCAAGCCGGAGGGAAAGGTGTGCGCGTGGTATCTGAAAGCCGCATTTGATTATGCAATGCCTGCTGAAACTCGTCGACCCCAGTTCCATCGGCGCAGGAGACTCGGGTAAAGGCCTTGATTTGAGGGTATTTATCAATAAGTAGCTTACGGTTAACATCAAAAGATGGGTTTTCATCAATTTTGTTAAGCACTACCAGCACTGGCGAATCACCGCCAAAACTACTCGTATGCTTCAACCAATATTCAGCCTTGTCATCGGTGCGTGAATTTAATACCAATACATACACACACCTTTTTGACAAGAAAAACTGATGGGTCGCATGCATCACTTCTTGCCCACCAAAATCCCATATTCGCGCCGAAATAGTGTCACCCTCGATAGCAAAGGGAGCCACTTTTATATTGATACCATGCGTCTGGCTCTCGTTAATATCAAAGCTCTCTTCTACTAATTGCTTGATCAACGATGTCTTACCTGCTGAACCTTCACCTAAAAATATGACTTTGATTTCATTAAGTGGCGAATTCGTTTCCCCTAGTTGATCAAAATATTCGGCAACGCCCATGACATCTTGAGTAGAAAATTCAGCTGGCGGGACAATTAACGGACAATTTTCGACATCTAAAAAAACTAATTTCGCAATTATCGGTTTCAGGGGAGATAAGTCGCTCACCAACGTTGAATTGCAAACAAATACCCTCAATTGAGTCAACTCCCCCACTGAGCTCAACTCGCTTACTAGCGTAGAGCCGCAAAGCAGTATTAAAAGTCGCGTCATCCCGGACAAGGAACTTAAATCACTTACCTGAGTTGAACTGAACTCCAACGTTTGCATTTTGGCCAGCTCCGACAATGGACTTAAATCACTCACCTGAGTTGAACTGAACTCCAACGTTTGCATTTTGGCCAGCTCCGACAATGGACTTAAATCACTCACCTGAGTAAAACTGAACTCTAACTCGTACATTTCGGTCATCGCCGACAAGGGGCTTAAATCACTGACTGACGTTGAACCACAAGAAAGCTCTTTCATTTCAGTCATCTCAGACAAAGGGGACAAATCACTGACTGACGTTAAACCACAAGAAAGCGTTTGCATATCAGTCAGCCCAGACAGGGAGCTTAAATCAATTACTGATGTCCCGACGAACGAGAGCGATTGCATTTTGGTTAGCCCTGACAAGGGGCTTAAATCAATTACTGACGTCCCGTCAAATGAGAGCGATTGCATTTTGGTTAGCTCTGACAAGGGGCTTAAATCAATTACTGACGTCTCGTCGAGCGAGAGCGATTGCATTTTGGTCAACCCTGACAAGGGGCTCAAATCAATTGCTGACGTCCCGTCAAGCGAAAGCGATTGCATTTTGGTGAGCCCGGACAAGGGGCATAAATCAATTACTGACGTCCCGTCGAGCGAAAGCGATTGCATTTTGGTGAGCCCGGACAAGGGGCATAAATCAATTACTGACGTCCGGTCGAGCGAGAGAGATTGCATTTTGCTCAGCCCAGCCAAGGGAATTAAATCACTAACTGATGTCTTGTCAAAAGAGAGGAATTGCATTTTGGTCAGCCCAGACAAGGGACTCAAATCACTAACTGGTGTCTCATCAAACGAGAGAGATTGCATTTCGCTCAGCCCAGTCAAGGGGCTTAAATTAATTACTTTCGATCTATTACAGAAAAAATTCTGCAGGCATTGAACTTCAGCTAAGGCTGAAATATCGACGATTGATGAACCATTAAGATTAAGCGTCTCAAGCCTACTTAATTCAGCTATCCAGTTAGGCAATTCGGTGATGATATTGTTATCTAAACTACGCCTGATTCGGCCAAGTGTTTGCCAAACTTCATCTCCAGCGTCCCAGCGTTCATGATTGCTGACACTCAGAGCCGTTAGCCAGTCCATAGCCCTAATCTCATCAGGGATTATATTCAGACCACACATATACAGGTCAAGAATACCGGTACGTTGCGTTTTCTCCTTGTCAATTAATTCGGTGGCATTCCTCGACTCTGGTTCTAATTCTGGTTCTAATTCTGGTTCTAATTCTGGCTCTGATTTCGACATTCCGTTTCGTCCCTATGGTCAATATTGATAAATTTAGTAACTCCCCAAAACAGATGATAAGCACAAATACATAGACAGAGTGTGATTTAAGCTAGGTGATGAAAGGCTAGCCTATTGAGCTTTAGATAACCAGCAGGAGCCTTCGATAATCTACCGAGCCTCAATAATCATGTACCCTATTTTATATGTGCATCAACAACTTCTTCTTCGGCAAACCGGTCACCGAGTTCTAACAGTTCCTTGGTGTTGCCGCCGTTATCCATTTCCCTTAGTCGTTCGATTGTGGCTTGGTCGTATTTACCTAGCGCCGCGATTATTTTCTGGTTTCTGTTTTCGCTGTGTTTTTGAAAATCATCAGCGGTTTCAATTTCGGCATTGTAGCGAGTATAAGCAAATGCTGGCTTGCCCATCAAAACATCATTGGAAAGATCTTGAACCTCAACATTTGAATAGCGGTTGGTAGGTGAGTTTGATAAATACTGCATCATCAGCTCGACATTGTCTCCCGCGTCTTGCATAAGCATTTCGGGTACTTGATTGGCCCAAAAAAGGTTGCCCGGTTTTCTTAGGCTCTTTTTTTCGAGCCGGCGTTTCCAACTGCCGGTGCCGATTGAAACAATCGATAATTGATCTTCTCCCGCAGGCCAACGATAAGGGAAGCCGCTGAGAGTCGCTACCAGAAACAATTGCATTGCCGGGTTGTTGGCCATGCTCACGCCGCCATCAATGAACATGCCTAGGTCGGGTTTTGTCGGTAAACCAACATCAAGCTCCATCGGGTAGAAAAAAGTCGGCGCGGCGGAACTGGCGCGTAGAATTTTCCAAAGCGGGATGTCGGCGTTATCGGCAAAAAACTTTCCATCAGGATGGTTGATAAAAGGCCAGGTTGAAAAATTGTCCGCGCGTTTGGTGATGATGCAAAGGCCGGTTTTAATATTCGCTGACCCTAAGGTGATCTTGTCAGAGATAACGCTCTTGATCTGCTGCTCTAACGGTTGCACCGCCCACTTTGTGTATAGCTTATTTCTGAAAGAACCGAATAAAGGAAGGTATTTGGCCCAATGCGCGGGTTTCGAGAAAACAATCGGCCCCATCACTTCGTAGTTTTTTCTAACCGTCGCCACATCAAAACCCAAGGCCAATTGTGCGGCAATCAAGCCGCCGGTACTGGTGCCACCGATCAAATCAAAATAGTCGCTCAATACCGCTTCTGGGTTATCTAAACGCTCTCGAACTATACCTTCAATCTTTTGCAAGTAGCCGAATGTAAGACACCCGCGGATACCGCCGCCGTCAATCGAGAGAATGCGCTTGGTGGCGGCTGAATGCTTAGTATTTTTAACTGATTTACTCATATCCTTTTTTAATTTCAGGAGAAAGGCCCTTCGCTCCTATTAGCTTAGCACCTGTTAGGTCAGCCTCTCCTAGGACAGCATTTGTAAGGCCAGCACCTGTTAGGTCAGCACCTGTTAGGTCAGCACCTGCTAGGTCAGCACCTGCTAGGTCAGCACCTGCTAGGTTAGCCCCTGCTAGGTCAGCCCCTGCTAGGTCAGCCTCTCTTAGGTCAGCACCTGTTAGGTCAGCACCTGTTAGGTCAGCACCTGCTAGGTCAGCCCCTCCTAGCTCAGCCTCTTTTAGGTTAGCCTCTGTTAGGTCAGCCCCTGTTAGATCAGCACACAATAGGTCAGCTCTTCCTAGGACAGCCCTTGTTAGGTCAGCGCCTCTTAGGTAAGCCCCTCTTAGGTCAGCTCCTCTTAGGTAAGCTCCTGTTAGGTCTGCCCCTCTTAGGTCAGTTCCAATCATATAAGTCTGACTTAAATTACTTTTTTCTAGTGAAACAAAACCTAAGTACATGCCCCAAAGCCCACTTGACACCCACCATCCTGCCGAATCAAAGCGCGCAACGATTGCCCCCGTAAAGTCTACCCCGAAGGGTCTTAACCTTGAGCCTTTTTCACTGTTTACAATATAAGCTAAATCGCGCCCTTCAGGCCTGCTTTCATCAGCACTGATTTCAAGCAAACCGCTGAATATTCTCGCGCTTATTTGCAGCAGTGCTATTCCTAAATGAGCATCGTAAACACACGCTCTAACTGGCGCTGGAGGCTTTTGAGAGGCAAACGGGATGACCTGAAGAAATAGCTTGTTCACATAAGACTCTTGCCAAGCTGGCCCGGCTCGGCTTCCGGTGGGTTGCTGCCTGAGTAACACACCTTCGGCCCACCACGCGTAGATGGTCAACATAATGCCGCGTAGCCACTGCCATTTTTGCGGGTCTGCGGCAATTGCGGCATCGATCAGCCAGAACAGATGTGTTCGCACCTCATTGCTGAGGCTTTGTGGTGCAAGTAGGTAGCCAAGTCTGCGCGACAATTTATATTCACTGGACCCCAACGGGAAGTCTTCCCAATAGTGATATGATTTTTGCGGTGTGAAAACACCCTCATACCCCTCAGCTGCGTCTAGCAATGCGCTGTAGATAGCCTCAGCAAACAAGTATTCACGAAAACTTTTGTGTAAAAACTCACAACCGAGGTGAGTATTGCCGCCTTTAAAGTAATAATTAACCACTAACTCTTGTAGTGCGGTACTTGCATCGGCTTGCTCATGCCAGTTTACGAGTAAGTCTCGGCGTATTGGTAAATCGCTGTCACCAAACCGGGCTTTGAGTTCTTCAAAAGAAACCGATTCACTGCGTAAAATACTGATTGTTACAGCAACTTCTTGTAATACCGTACGCAGGCTCTTACCGCCGCGTTGAACGGTATCTTCTAAGCTTTCATCCTGACCCTTGCCGGCATTTTTAATGGTGATATTCAGCAGCTCTTGATACAAAGCAGTCGGGTTCGAAATCAAGGTTTCTGGGCTTTGATCAGTTTCGGCCAACACCCTAAAAGACAAATAGGCTAGCAATGGGTTGCCTAAAAAGTCACCGGTTGAGTTCCCGCTTGCTTCACGCCTACCTGAAAACCACTGTTCATAATGCTTGAATACAGGTTCTAATTGATTCTGATCGAGTTGCCATAGCTCAGAGTTCGGGTGTTCACCCGTTTCTTGCTTGTCAGTTACTTCTCCCTGTTGCAAGGCTGATGCAATTTTTAGCCGTTCAGCCGTTCGATTAGCAAATTCTCGTAGTTGTTCTGGTCGAACAGGCCGAATCGTTAGCACCGGTGTGGATTTTTTTAATAGCCCGCTGTCTGACGCTTCAGTGGACGGTCTGCCGGTTAAAATTAGGCGGATTTTTGAGGTTCGATTATCGGTGAAATACTCGCGGATTTTTGGTAGTGCGCTCGTAAGCTGCGCACTATAGGACTCATTGCCGCTTAGGCTAACTTCATCCCAACCATCAAGGATAATCACAATTTTACTGATTTTAGCCTTACCGAGTAGATGCGATTGATGCAGTTTTTGGCTAATAATATCGGTTTCAGGGTGCGGTGAGTCATCGTCGGTAAAACCAATTCTAATCGCGTCATCTAGTAATTCTGCCACGTTGGAAAAATTGTTTAGACGTAAATCTCTGAACCGCACTAATATCGGCTGCAAGCCTTGTTGCATTAGTTCATGCGCCAACCGCAATGTGAAGGCTGACTTACCGGCACCAGGGCCTGCTTGTACGGTTATTAACTCGTTAAAATTAGGGTCGGCAAGCGTATTCATTACCGTATCGAGTAAGGGCTTTCGGCCCCCATCTTGTTGTTTTTGCTTCTGCGCGGCTAAGCCGGGTTGCTCTGTAAATGGGTCAAGCTTATCTTCCTTAATCTGTTGCCAACTCAGTTCGCCACAATCACTTTCGATGTAAACATCAGCCAAGGCATATGGTTCTCGTTGAAAAATGGGTGCATCGTTATATTGCCAAGAGAGCCAGCCTTGATGCGCGGCTAAAAAGTCATCGGCGGTCATTGATGACGATGTAATCTCCTTTAGAGAGTCTTTGATTTTATTAATAGCGTTGTGACGTAACAAGAACCCTTTGGAACCTTGAATATCATCTAGAATGCCGGTTTCAAAAAAGGAGTCCTCCATGCAAACTGGAATCACAGGAATACCTTTGATCACCCAACGTGCCACCAGCACCGCCCACTCGCGACGACACCAATCAGACTGATTGGCTTCTTTGCTTAACACAATAATCGCCGCATCGCAGCCAAGCAACCAATCGTAGAGCTCACGAGTCCAAGGCTTGCCCACGGATATGTTCTTATCGCGCAACAGCTCAAAATCAGCCGCTAACTCTGCCTCCACATTTGCAATGAAATCTTCACTCGCTTGGTGACCGTATTTGTAACTGATAAAGACTTTAGGCGCCGCCATGATTTCCCTTTTCCATTAATCCCCGTGGTATCCATTTAAAAAAATCGCACAGCGACACGCGTAATAAGTCCCTTTATAAACACCTTGGACAAACTACGCTTTTGAATACTCAAACCTTAAAGATCACAGTCTACGCGGTCTTGCTGATCAGCTCAATATCATCTTATAGCGACTTACTCCGTCTGCAATACTCAAAAATTTCTCAGATTACTTCCAGCTCATCAGGCCTTCGCATAAATAACACCGCAAGGATTACTAACGTGACCGGAAATACAGCTATCAATGCGAAACTAAAGATAACCGTAATCTCGATCACACCCTGAATTATTACGACAATTGCCAATGATTTTAAAATGATTGATTGGCTGTGGGGGCTCTTTAACAGCAGTACGCCCAATAGAATATCGGCAACACCAAATATAAACAGGCTACCGATGCCGATTGAGAGGTTGGTGTTGAGCACAAATTTGTGCACGCTCAAGCCTAAACCATCTCCAAAAATGGCCATTACAAGATCGAGCCCTGCTAAGCAAAAGAAGTAGATTGCGCTGCATACAATTAAAATATTCAATGGCAAATTAACGCCGGAAAAAGAAAATTGATCATTGAGTATACGTTTTAAGCATAGATAGACGTAAACGGTAAGCAGCCCGACCACGGCAAATAATAGGTCTGAGAATGTCAGCTCGGTTGTTGATTGATAAAAATTGATGCCGGAATCGAATATCCCACTGCTTATCGCGATTATCCAGTATATGGGAAATAAAATGGCTAGCGCGATAGCGGCGATGCCCGGTAATGTGTAGTCACTATTATTCATAATTTGTTTACTCCAATTAGTTTCGCTGATGGGGCGTTTGAGTGCGTTGATTGTCTGGCTATGGTTTGGGTGCTGAAGTATCCGGTGCGACGTACTCGAGAATATCCCCAGGCTGGCACTCTAGTTCGGCACAAATAGCCGCCAAAGTAGTAAAACGAATAGCCTTAACTTTGCCGGTCTTTAATAGCGATAAATTTGTTACAGAAATACCAACGCGTTGAGATAACTCTTTCAACGACATTTTATTTTTGGCCATTTCCACATCTAAGTTGATTTGAATTTCCATGCTTTTAGCATAAATCTAAAAACAACGATAATCAATATTTAATTTATGATAAACATAAATTATACAATGACTAGCATTTGTTACTGATAGCAAAAAGGCCGCTATTGGCGGCCTTTAATGATCTAAATCTGGCAGATCGTCACTACATACGCAAAGCTTAGGTATTGACCGAGACAATCGCATCACAAATCGCGCGCTCTATCACATCAATCCGATCTTGGCCCCAGACCGTCGCATCGGCGTATCGAAAACACGGCACACCCCAGAGGCCAAGAGAATGCATTTCTGCATAGTTATCTTCGGCCCATTGACGCCAATCATCCCTATTTAATGTTTCATCCTTTTGTAAAAGCGGCTTAGCCTGAGACCATTCTAAACCCGCTTGCTCGACAATCTTTTTCATTCCTCGGTCGGTATCAGAATGAATTGCTCTGGCATTTACCGCTTTGGCAAAGGCGAGCAAGTATTCAACCTCCTTGTGCTGCGATTTAGCGTAGTTAAATAAGGCATAACACCGCTCAACACCAACCCCTAGAGGGTCAGCGACAAAGCCGTAGTCGAGTCCAAGCGCTATTGCCTCTCGCTTGGTATCTGAAAAGATGTACCACTTCTTTCGTGGTGGCACAAACATGCCGCGCATCATCATCGGCAAGACGGGCTTTACCTCAATTGGCACATTGTAGTGCCGAGCTAAAGCAACACCTCGTAGTAAGCCTAAGTATGAATACGGGCTGCGAGCTGAGAAGTAGATAATTAGCGGGGTGCTCGGGCGTTTCTGATATTGCTCAGGTTTAGGCAGTCGCTGACAAAAATGTTTGGTGTTCTCCGCAAACTTAACTACCTCAACCGAGCTGCTTAGCTTTAAAGTATTAAGCCGGCGCTCAAGATGCGCTAAGCGATCAATGCCCCAATACCATTCGCCTGCGTAATGCAATGTGGCGCTCAAATAGTGCCCCAGCGACTCTAGTAGCTCTTCATTATCAGATAGCGTTGCCTCTAGGTCTTTATGTTCGGAGTCTTTATGTTTAACAAATCCAACGTCATCGCCATTCCAATAAGCTTTTAAAATAGTTAACGCGCGCCCAACGAAATCATCGCCTTGCTCAAGTATTAACAGCTGATTAGTTACAGACTTTGTTAGCTCAGGCGATGGTAGTTGGTTAAGTAACGGAAGCTCAAGTTGGTATAGCTTTGCAATATGCGCAGAATCCAGCAGCGCATTTTGATGCCAGAGCGATGGCTCAGGATACATATTGTCTTGCCGATTCGACACCATTCGATGCGAAACCACATGAAAGCGAAAGCTAACCTTATATCGCTGCGCAAGCTCAGGTAATACTTGCAGAAGTAAATAGCTATAAGGGTCATCGGCTCGAATAAATACTGAGACTAGATGCGGCCGCCTCAGTATGATTCGCTTAAGCTCATGGACACGTCGCTTGAAGCCGAGTAACAACGAACTGGAAATTACCCTAGCCAGCCAAGGTTGAATATATTTTCTCATTCGCTCAGCTTACCTATCAATAGCGAGTCGATCAAAGAAAGAATTGCATCACGAGGCTCACTATCACTCTCTCGAGCAACCCTTTTCTAAGAACTTATATTTCGCTGCTTATATTTCGCTGCTTATATTTCGCTGCTTATACTTAGGCGCTTATAAAATGCCAGGCAAGTTTAGGCCTTGTTGTTTAGCGCATTCTATCGCTTCTTCGTATCCAGCATCGGCATGACGCATAACTCCGGTTGCGGGGTCATTCCAGAGAACCCGCCCCAAACGCTTAGCCGCATCTTCGCTGCCATCCGCCAATATCACCACGCCTGAATGCTGCGAGAAGCCCATGCCAACACCGCCGCCATGATGCAAGCTAACCCAAGTTGCGCCACTGGCAGTATTCAACATGGCGTTTAACAATGGCCAATCAGAAACAGCATCTGAACCATCTTTCATCGATTCTGTTTCTCGATTAGGGCTTGCCACAGAACCACTATCAAGATGGTCTCGGCCAATAACAACTGGGGCGCTTAGCTCACCATTCTTAACCATCTCGTTAAAGGCCAAGGCTAGGCGATGTCGATCACCTAAACCTACCCAACAAATGCGTGCTGGCAAACCTTGAAAATCAATCCGCTCGCGCGCCATGTCTAACCAATGATGAAGATGCGTGTCATCAGGCATTAACTCTTTAACTTTTTGATCAGTTTTATAAATATCTTCCGGATCACCAGACAAAGCTACCCAACGAAATGGGCCAACCCCGCGACAGAATAAGGGGCGGATATAAGCCGGTACAAAGCCGGGAAAATCGAAGGCATTTTCAAGGCCTTCATCAAGCGCGACTTGTCTAATGTTATTACCGTAATCAAAGGTTGGGATGCCTTTATTGTGAAAGTCGAGCATCGCCTGAACGTGTATTTTCATTGACGCTCGCGACGCTTTTGTTACTTCATCTGGAGCCGATACTCGCTTATCTTTCCATTCCTCCAAGCTCCAGCCTTGAGGTAAATAGCCGTTTAAAGGGTCATGCGCCGAGGTTTGGTCAGTCACCATGTCAGGCCGTATTCCTCGCTTAACTAACTCAGGAAAAATATCCGCCGCATTGGCGCACAAGCCCACGCTTTTCGCTTCGCCGGCTTTACTCCACTCATCGATCATCGCCAGCGCTTGGTCCAATGTTTCGGCTTTGGCATCTAGATAACGGGTGCGTATTCGAAAATCGATGCTTTTGGGGTCACACTCAACCGCTAGGCAACTTGCCCCAGCCATCGTCGCCGCTAGAGGCTGAGCTCCGCCCATGCCACCTAAGCCAGCGGTAAGAATCCACTTGCCAGTTAAGTCGCCATTAAAGTGCTGCCGACCAGCTTCGACAAAGGTTTCGTAGGTGCCTTGCACGATGCCTTGGCTACCGATATAGATCCACGAACCGGCGGTCATCTGGCCGTACATCATCAAGCCCTTTTTATCGAGCTCATTAAAATGATCCCAGTTGGCCCAATGCGGAACTAAGTTCGAGTTAGCGATTAGCACTCTGGGTGCGTTTTTGTGCGTCGGGAACACGCCAACCGGTTTGCCCGATTGAATTAATAGCGTTTCGTCTTCGTTCAAGGTTTTCAAGGTCGCTAATATAGCGTCGAAGTCTTTCCAAGTTCTGGCGGCTTTGCCTATTCCACCGTAGACAACTAGCTCGTCAGGATTTTCCGCGACTTCTCGATCCAAATTATTTTGAATCATTCGAAAAGGAGCCTCTGTGGCCCACGACTTACAGGTAAGCGTACTGCCTCTTGGGCTCTTGATGTCGCGTTTGCTATTTAGCGATTTATTCATTTTGATTCTCCTGAAGAATACGTTAGGGCTGTGTCGTTGATTGCATGCAAAATGTCAGACAACACACTTCGTAGAGACGATGCTTTGTCAGCATCGTAGTTAAAAGGCGGCAGCTCGCTCTGTAGATAAGCACGCTGTGATAATTCCATTTGAATAGCATGCACGCCGTCTGCTGGCTGCCCGTAATGGCGAGTGGTCCAGCCACCTCGAAATCGACCATTGACAACATGGGTATGGTGGCTAAGTTTGGCGCATACTTTTTCGACGCTGGCGGTAAAGTCAGCCGCGCATGAATCACCGCTGTTATCGCCGATATTCAAATCGGGCAAGCGGTGATCAAATAAGTACGGTATCTTCGATCGAATCGAATGACAATCGTAGACCACAGCGATTCCATGAATCGACTTCACCCGCTCGATTTCAACACTCAAGCGTTGATGGTATGGAGCATGATAGCGCTCTAATCGTCGCTGAATATCTTCTGCCGTCGGCTGATTTAACCAAATCGGTTCACCATCAAATGTCGATACCGGAACCAAGTCAGTAGAGTTTTGACCAGGGTATAAGTTACTGCCTTGAGGGTCGCGATTAGGGTCAATCACATAACGACTAAAATTTGCCTTCACAACCGTCGCTTTTGCTAAAAGCCCATCATACAGCTGTGGAACATGCCAGTCGGTATCCAATAATTGGCGTCCAAGCGAATTCAAATCTGCGTAGATATCCTTTGGCACATAGGTGCCCGAATGAGGTTGCCCCAATATTATTGGTCCCGATCCTTGGCTAACAACAACCGGACTAACATCTACTGGATTGGCCTCATCAAGCTTCATAATTCTAAAGCCATCAATTCGGTGCTACCGCCAAGCTTACTAAGCTGATCGCTGTCATGCACCAATGCCGCTAAGTTAATGATATCGGCGCTGACCATTCTGTCGTCGACCAATGAAGGGCAATGTTGCCGAATAGCTATAATAGCCTTACTCAATTGACCGCTGGTTTTAAGCGGTGCGCGCAGATCTATGCCCTGAGCGCCAGCCATCGCTTCGATGCCGAGAATAGCAGAGAGATTTTTATTCATTTCAAGCAACCTACGGGCCGCATGACACGCCATGGATACATGGTCTTCCTGGTTAGCTGAGGTTGGTGTCGAGTCTACTGATCGTGGGTTTGCAAGCGCCTTATTCTCACTCATTAGAGCCGCGGAGGTAACTTCGGCAATCATAAGCCCAGACTTTAGGCCAGGGTCAGGTGCTAAAAAGGCCGGCAGACCAAAACTTAATACCGGGTCGACTAATAGCGCCACACGTCGTTGCGCAATGCAGCCAATCTCGGAGATAGCAATGGCGATCTGATCGGCGGCTAAGGCCACTGGCTCAGCGTGGAAGTTGCCTCCAGAAACGATACTACCGTCCGACAATACTAGTGGGTTATCAGTTGCCGCATTGGCTTCTATCTGTAAAGTTTTACCCGCCTGTTGCAGTTGATCCATGCAGGCACCAATCACCTGTGGCGCACAACGTAAACAGTATGGATCTTGAACTCGTTCATCACCAGCTTGGTGGCTCTCACGAATTTCAGAGCCGTCAAGTAATTCGCGCAGCCTTCGCGCACTGTCGATTTGCCCACGGTGACCACGTAGTTGATGAATTTCGTCATGAAATGGTGCACTTGAGCCCATCGCCGCATCGATTGATAGCGCAGTGGTGGTTATCGAAGTTATCGCCAAACGCCATGCACCAAACAAACCGGCTAAACAGAGGGCTGTTGATACCTGAGTACCATTGAGTAGCGCAAGACCTTCTTTTGCCTGCAATACAATTGGCACTAAACCGGCTTTTTCTAGCGCGTCAGAGGCGAGACATTTTTCGCCTCGATAGAACACCTCACCTTCGCCAATCATGGCCGCCGCCATGTGCGCTAATGGCGCAAGATCACCCGAGGCGCCAACCGAACCCTGCGCTGGAATCAGCGGAAAAATATCGGCTTTAACCATGTCTTGAAGCAGTTCAATTACCGCTACTCGCACACCCGACGCTCCGCGCCCCAGTGACAAGCACTTTAATGCCATGGTCAACCTAACGATGTTAAGAGGCAACGGATCACCAAAACCAGCGCAATGCGAACGCACTAAATTACGTTGCAGGTTTACTAAGTTTTCATCGTCGATTCGAACGGACGCGAGCTTGCCAAAACCGGTATTAACACCATAAATGGTCTCACGACTCGCTAGCTTTTCGACTAGCCTAGCTTCACTACGCCTAACCACATCAAACGATTCAGGGGTAAGCTCGAAACTTGCATCCTGCCGGTAAATAATTTCCAGTTGTGCCAAGGTTGCGTGACCAGGGTCAAGAATAATTGCCATCAATTTGTCCTATGAGAAATACGTTTGTGAAAGATTGACGATCCAAGCCAATATGATAATTCGGCAGGATGCTTTACATCCCAAACCGCGAGTTCGGCGCGAGCACCAGCTTCAATAACCCCATAATCACCCTGTAAGCCAAGTGCTTTAGCCGCGCAGCGGGTGGTGCCTTGCAACGCTTCTTCTGGGGTCATTGAGAATTGTGTGCAGGCCATATTCATAGCCATCAGGATGGATGAAATTGGTGAACTGCCAGGATTGCAATCAGTGGCAACCGCCATCTCAACAGCGGCGGCCCGAAAGCTCTCTATCGGTGGCACCTTAGTTTCCTTCAAGGTGTAAAAAGCGCCCGGCAACATCACCGCAACGGCTCCAGATTCGGCAAATTTTGTGACATCATCGACTGATAAATACTCGAGATGGTCGGCCGAAAGACCTTTATATTTACTAACCAGCAAAGCACCCTTTTGATCGGTTAATTGTTCGGCATGTAATTTAACCGGTAAGCCTAATGATTGAGCCACCTTGAACAGGCGCTCTATTTGATCAACTGAAAACGCGATTGATTCACAAAAACCGTCAACTGCGTCGACTAAGCCTTGGTCTACGGCTTGGCGTAAACCGGGTATAGCAACCTGATCAATGTAGTCGTCTAGTCTATCTTTATACTCTTGCGGTACGGCATGAGCTGCCAACCAAGTAGTCATTATTTTTACTGGTCTGATTGTTTCCAACTTACGAGCAACTCGAAGCATTCGTAGCTCGTCGACGATGGTTAAGCCATAGCCTGACTTTATCTCGACAACCGCCACGCCTTGAGCAATAAGGTCGTCCAATCTTTTAGCTGCACTTTTAAGCAACTCTTCGTCGCTGGCCAGGCGTGTCGCCTTAACGGTTGATACAATGCCTCCACCGGCTCTTGATATTTCAGCATAACTCGCGCCCTTGAGCCTCATTTCGAACTCGCGCGCGCGATCACCACCAAACACCAGGTGCGTATGACAATCGATTAATGCCGGTGTTACCAGCCTATGGCCCAAAGACTCGCTGCTCATGCCACTATATTCCTGCGGCAGACGCGTCGCCTCACCGACCCAAGCAACACGACCATCAACCACAGCAATAGCGCCATTTTCAATCAAGCCGTAGTCGACTTGACCGGCTTGCATAGTGGCAATTGTGCATTCTTGATAAAGAATTTCCTGCGGCATATCTATTGTCTATTTCGCTTATAATGAATATTATGTATGCACATATTATAATTAGATTAGTTTAATGGCAACACCAATTTTTGCGAATCAGGCTTTAACCGCGTCGAGCTGGTAACTAGTTATCGCCGTCAGCATCTCGGCGGACACAATTCTGTTCATCCATTTTTGGCGTGCAACCCAATACTCAAAAGTGGACAGATGCAGTAAGGCTGCGTGAATTTTTCTACTTAATGCCCACTGGTAAATTCTTAAATATCCTAATCATGATTGATAAGGCAATCATTACTATCAATAGAGAGAGAGTCATCCAAGCTCCATACCGATGATACGGAGTACTACCGGAGCGGCCTTGTACGAATGCTTCATACTTGCGACCGACATCGGGAGATGTTGCAAACACTATTTTTCCGCGGTGATCGATTATCGCCGACGGTCCATTGTTTGACATTGAAATAACCGGTCTCGCATGTTCGACCGCTCGCATCCTGGCATATTGAATCCGTTGTCGAGGCGCAAGTGTATTGTAATACCAACCTTCTTCATTAATATTAATAAGCACATCAAAATCATTCTTCCAGTGATTTTGAGCAAACATAACCTCAAAGCAAATAGCGATGGCAATTGATACGCCATTACAATTCAACGATGGCGTTTGCGACCCAGCTTGATAGTTAGTCACATCAAGATTAAGCAAACGATAGATACCTCCAAAAATTTCCTCTAAAGGTAAACGCTCACCAAAGGGCACCAATCTCCGCTTTCGGTACAATTGGGTTTGATCGCCGCAGTGCACCACCGCGGCATTAAAGACAGCCTGAGATTCGTCATCTGGGTCGGCCAATTCAGTAACTCCAGCAACTAAAAACGTTTTTCCAGCCGCTAATTTAGACCAATAAGAATTGCTAATCGTATGAAACGGAACCGGAAGCGCAGTTTCTGGCATAACCACCATTGAAGTACCCGGCTTTTGCTCATAGCTGGTCAGCCGTT
>Ga0075467_10000803_pt1 | contig 25634 bp, 30 predicted proteins | sample DEB08_DNA_9_FD_75067 | JGI IMG/M metagenome (GOLD analysis project Ga0075467, IMG submission 75067) | Aqueous microbial communities from the Delaware River and Bay under freshwater to marine salinity gradient to study organic matter... | ecosystem: Environmental > Aquatic > Marine > Coastal ... | reverse complement strand
CGCCATGCAGGTGCGATCGCCCAGAGCGCTGTCCTGATCTGTCGCATCGGTCGACTTGACCACTGGTGCGGATTCTCCGGTGAGCACGGATTCATCCGCCTGAAGGTTCGACACCTTGATCAGACGCAGATCCGCCGTGACCACGTCACCCGAGGCGAGTATTACCACATCGCCGGGGACGATCTCATGCGCATCAATCTTGCACACTTCGCCGCTGCGGCGCACCCGGGTCCTGACTTCGGCAATCTGCATCAGCGCCTCCATCGAACGGGCCGCCCTCAGTTCGGTGAAGAACCCGATGGCACCGTTGATAAGCAGGACCACGACAATCGCGAGGCCCTCAGCAAAGTCGCTAAAGGCAAACGCGATCAAGGCGGCGGCGGCCAGCAGCCAAACGATGATGCTGTTGAACTGATGAACCAGAATCGCCAGCGTGCCTTTCTTCTTCTGACGGCGCAGCCGGTTTGGCCCGTGGGATTTCAGCCGCTCCCTGGCCTTCGCGCGATCAAGGCCCCGTGCGACATCAGTCTCCATACGTTCAGGGATATCTTCTATGGAGATGCTGTGCGGGCTTTCAACCGGGTCCTCGGGCATATGATTTCCTGTAAAATGGGGTGGCGGCCCGCCATTCCGCCGACCATGAAGCTCAAGCAAAAAATGGCACTCTTCGCCAAACGCTTCTTTGACGCTGATCAATCTGCCACCACTCGGATGGCTTTTGTTCTGCCCAAGCTAAAACAGCTATGAGTGCATCAAAAAGACATCTATTTCCGCAGACCCAGAGGGGCTATTCTCCGATTGTTGGCCGTCGCTGCCACCTCGGGGCGCGTTTCACTCAGTGGAGTTTCATGCCCCATTAGACCGGCCAATTCCTCTTTCGTCGTTGCCCGACCGCGCAAGTCCCAACCAGTCAAGTGCGTCCTCTTCGCAATCCATCGGAAAGAACCGCATTTCGGCTTTCGCAAATGGAGCTGACAGTGTTGTTCCCCATTTCTCAAGCGCGGTTTCACCCAAAACAGCAATGCGGCCGAAATCGCCGCGATGCTTCAGGTCAAACTCCAATTCGCGCCAAAGCGCGCCGATCTCCCACCCTTGGAAGTCCTCAAGTCGCATAAGGATTCGCAAGGGACCGTCCGACAATTCCATCGCGTGTTCCAATTCAGGAATTGCTATTTCATAGTCCTTGGCGGTCAGCGTCCCCGACGCGCGCACGACGATCACATCCTCGCCGCGTACATGTTCAATCTCAATCATCTCAACCCCGCCTTTCGGCAATACTGATCACCAATGCAATGGCAATTTCACAGATCCCGAGAAAGACCATGCCTATCCCGATCAACAGCCCAAGTGCTCAGATGGCGGACCGCCATCACCTTCATGCCCAAGGTTTTTTGCATGTGTTAAAAAGTCTGCGTCTCGTTCTTCATGGCTCTCTCACATTTCTGAACTGGCATTCGCGTTTTCGACGGCATCCTCCCAGGACTTCGCGAAAGCCTCCCATGCCCGTGTCAAGCCGCTGACCAGTTCGCCCCATGCCGCGTCTGTGCCATGGCTCAATGCACCGTACATTTCACCCAGACGATTCCGCCGTGCGCGCAGATCTTGTAGTGTCTCAGCCGTGCGCTCGCGTGCGGCGTCGGACATATCCGCCCAATTTTCGCGCGCGCGCTGTTCGAGCACCTCGATTTCATCGTCGATCTGACCAAGCGTGTTCTTGACAGCGCTCAGCGCATTGTCTCGTTCCTGTAACGTATATCTGGCAATCGTCGCATAGGCTTCGGACAGTTCGGACTGTATCTCGTCCACTGTGATCCGACCGTTACTCTGAGCCCAGAGCGGACCATTGGCGGCCATCATTCCAACCAGAAGCGCCCCCGCAATCTTTGATTTAAGTGTCATCACGATATCCCTTGTTGAACAAATTCAGCTAAACCGGTCAGCCGCATTACGAACCGCCTTCCCGAGGTTGTCCCAAGCCGTCTCAACCCCTGACTTGAGATCCTTCCACGCCGCGCCCTGCGCCGCGCCCAGTTCCTCAAGCTTCTTGCGTGCCTCGTCCTGCTTGGCGCGCAACGCTTTGACTTCGTTTTGATATTTCAAACGGGCATCCGCACCCGCCTCCGCAGCCTTCGCTTCGAGCTTGTCAATATCGGCGCGCCATTGATCAAGGCGCGCCTCAAGTTTCTGCTGGTAAGCACTTTTATCGTCCATCGGTCTTTTCCCTTTTGTTGAATTGCTTGGCTGATCTGCGGCGCGCAATGGCCATGTTCAAACCGGCGTTGAATGTTTCGACTTGGCCGCCGAGGCCACTCGTTTCGCGGTTTCCTCGAGAATTTCCTCATTGGCTTCGACCTCTGCGCTGGCAACGTATCCGGCGCAACGCGCACAAAGGTCGACCCACTCACGCAAGTCCTCGGCGATGCGTTCCATGGAATGCTGCTGCCAGTCCGTCATGCCCTTGATCATAACAGCCGGATCGCGTCCGCCGGTTTTTGCAACATCCTGAAATGCCTTCAGGGCCGTTCTTGTCGCGGTGTGCCGCCGGTCGAACCAATGGTGCGAAAACGCCTCGACGTCCTGCAGGACATTCTCCTGAGCCTGCAAGAGGTTTTCCATTTGGGGTGCAGCCATGGGCGAGGCCAAAATGGCCCCCTGCACCTGGCTCGCAAAGTCAGAAATCGTATCGGAGGCCAGTTTTCCGTCAGTTTTTTTATCGTCAGCAGATTTTCCCATAAGTGGCTCCGTTTGAGGTCAGGCATTGAAGTTCCACCACTCTCCATCTTTGGGGCCAATGTCGCATTAACGAAGGTTAAACCCATAATTGGCGAAAACCGGAAACGGCCAGAACCCTGTCGCGGCCTGATTGATTTCGCTCAAGAAGCAAATTGATCCCTCGTGCACAATTCAGCGTGAAATGCTTTGTCATGAGTAACGCTTGGGGGACTGCGGCTTTGCCTTCAAATCAACGCTGAGAGGTTTGATTTGAAGGCAGACCCGCAGGGCAACATCCGCGCCGAATTAGATCCGGTGCTCGATTTGGCCGATCCGTCAAGCTCTTCCTTATTCAGGGCGTTCATTGAGCTGAACCACGTTGCGTGACCCAATAGAATGAGAGGATTTCAAAGGATGAACAGCAACTTAATCGCCGCACTCCGAAGTGATCACATGCCTCGCCTGCCTTCCTCCGTTTCGGCTCTGGACCCGTCGGCACAGCTCGAAAAGGTTCTGAGATCGCACAGACGCGGCTTTAGCGCCGGAAGTATCCTCAAACTTGAGGGAGAGTCTTCGGTAGCAACCTATTGTGTGCTTGACGGATGGGTCGCCTTGTCAAAGTCGACACAAGACGGCCAGAGGCAGATCATCGACTTTGTGCTGCCCGGCGATATCATCAATCCGTCATCCGCAAACAAATGCACCAGTACCATGCAAATCGAAGCGCTCTCCTATGCAAGGATTGCGGTTGTTCCGAACGTCACTTGGGCGAACCTGATAGAGGGGGGGCCAATGCTGCGCATGCGTGAGAGCCAAATCATTTCATCGGCCTTGTCACGCATGTCAGAGCGGATGCTGAGGCTCGGAAAAGGCACTGCCGAAATGCGGATCGCCTATTCCCTTATCGAACTTTACCTGCGCCTGAGCGCCATCGGAAAAGTCGATAACGACAGGTTCCACATCCCGCTCACCCAACAGCAACTCGGTGAATTTTCCGGGCTTTCATCTGTTCATGTCTGTCGAACCATGCGGCGCTTGTCCCGCAAGAACATTCTGACAGTGAACAGCCAGATGGATATCACCATACTCGATTTGCAGGAGATGGCCGAGATCGCAGGCGTTGATGTGGCCGTGCTGAATACGTCGATCATCCCTACCCAATAGAAAAGAGTACATTTCAGCGCGGCCCAATCCGCTTTGACAGCAGGATCAACGCAACTCGACGACCTCACCAAGCGCCTGACCGGCCAGTCCTTCGGAAACATTCTCTGCGATGTCCCCCAAGGACAGAATACCCACAAGGCGGTCATCATGATCGACGACCAGAAGCCGACGGACCTGATTGTCTCCCATGATAGACGCAGCCTCGGCCACGTCCTGATCCATGTGGCAGGTCACCGGATGATCCGACATGGCCTGAGTTGCGGTGACTTCCGCCGGGACGTCTGCAACCGACAAGATGCGCGTGACGATGTCACGATCTGTCAGGACGCCGACGGGGCTGCCATCCGAGACGATGGGAATGAAGCCAATGTCATGGTCGCGCATAAGGCGTGCGATTTCACGAATCGACGCATCGCTTGCCCCGGTGATCGCAGGAATGGTCATGACTTTGCGTATCTGCATCACGTTCGTCTCTTGCCTGACCTCGGGTTGCCGCGCGCTGCTTCGTGCTTTGTGGCGGCATTATCGGCCAAATGAATTATGCTAAAATCCCGAAATTACAAAAGGATAGGATGTTGTACGTCGGAATTGAACTAAAGGATAACTCTGCCCAAGGCAAAATGCGTTAACCCACATTAATGCCTAACAGCCATCTCGCGCCGGGCGTCACGCATGAACATGCACAGAGACCTTGCCGAGAAGCCCCCATGCCCGCCCCTTGGCCCCGCGATACCGAGATCTCAGGGCGCATCATTAGCTATTCGGGTGCCCGTGCGCCCTTGCAGGATATCAAAAGCCTCGCCAAGCTGCCCGATCCCCGCCCACCGGTCGCCGCTGCTTGCAAAACGGCAAGCCGCCGCGACTTTAGGACCCATTGAACCGGCGGGCAGATCGAGCGACGACGCCTCGGTCACCGGCATTCTTTCGATGCGCGCCGCGTGACCGGTTTCAAAATCGCGATAGACCCCGTCAACATCCGTCAGCATCAAAAGGACATCCGCCCCAAGGGTTTCGCCCAAAAGCGCACTCGCGGCGTCCTTGTCGATGACGGCCTCTATGCCGGTCAGTCCCCCATCGGGGCGCGCGATAACAGGGATTCCCCCGCCGCCGGCGCAAATCACGATGGTCCCATGCACGAGCAACTGGCGGATGACCTTTATGTCGGGGATCTCTTTCGGTGCGGGCGATGGGACGACACGTCGCCAGTTTTCACCGTCTTGCGCGATGGACCAGCCGTACCTGTCCGCCATCTCCTCGGCCTGCGACTTGTCATAGACCGGCCCGACGAATTTTGTCGGGTTATCGAACGCGGGATCCCTTGGATCGACACGCACTTGGGTCAAAAGAGTCGCGACCGTTCGGCTGTGGCCCAAGGCGTTTTCCAGCTCCTGTTCAATTAGATAGCCGATCATGCCTTCGGTTTCCGCGCCCATAACGTCCAGTGGAAAAACCTCGTCGGGTTTGTAAGATAGACCCTGCAATGCCAGAAGACCGACCTGCGGACCATTGCCATGGGTGACGACAAGATCATGCCCGGCCTCAACGATGCGGGCTAGCGCCTTGGCAGCCACACGCACATTTTCGCGCTGGTTGGCAGCCGTCAGAGCCTGTCCGCGCCGCAAAAGCGCGTTGCCTCCAAGGGCTGTGACAACAAGCATGACCTTATGGCCCTATCGTGGCGACGAGAACCGCTTTGATCGTGTGCATCCGGTTCTCGGCCTGATCGAACACAATCGAGGCGGTGCTTTCAAAGACATCATCCGTCACTTCCATTGCTGACAAGCCGAACTCCTTCTCGATCTCGGCCCCGACCTCGGTTTCCGCATTGTGGAAGGCCGGCAAGCAATGCATGAAGCGCGTGCGCGGGTTGCCGGTATTGATCATGACATCAGCCGTGACCTGATAGGGCTTCAACAACTCGATACGTTCGGCCCATTTCTCCTTGGGCTCTCCCATCGAAAGCCAGACATAGGTATAGCTGAAATCCGCGCCCAACGTGGCCTCCTGAATGTCATCAGAAATCAGGATGCGCGCGCCGGTATCCTGCGCGATGCTCCGGGCCTCGGCCTCGACAAGCGTTTCCGGCCAGCACGCACGCGGGGCGCAAAGGCGCACGTCCATGCCCATCTTGGCACCACCAATCAACAGGCTGTCGGCCATGTTGTTGGAGGCATCACCCATGTAGGTGAAGATCACCTCGCGCAATGGCTTTTCCGCATGTTCGCGCATGGTCAGAAAATCGGCAAGTATCTGGGTGGGGTGAAATTCGTCGGTCAGGCCGTTCCACACCGGCACACCGGCATGCGCCGCCAGATCCTCAACAACCGTCTGACCAAAGCCCCGGTATTCAATCCCGTCGAAGACACGGCCCAGCACGCGGGCGGTGTCCTTGACGGTTTCCTTGCGGCCAAGATGCGTGCCGGTAGGGCCCAGATAGGTAACATGTGCCCCTTGGTCATGGGCTGCAACCTCGAAGCCTACCCGCGTCCTTGTGCTGTCCTTTTCGAAGATCAGGGCAATTTCCCTGCCCTTCAGTCCCGGTTGTTCCGTCCCCGCGTATTTCGCGGCTTTCAGCGTCGCGGACAGATCCAACAGGAACCCGATTTCACTTGGCGCAAAGTCGCGCAGACTCAGGAAATGCCGGTTCTTCAGATTATATGCCATGCTATTACTCCTTTCATGCCGGATCGCGGATTGTCGGACAACTCATGCATCGGCTGCCCCCCCTGCCCCGGCCTAGCTCGGCCCCCGGAATCTCCAGCACCTCGATGCCTTCAGCGCGCAGCGCGGCGTTGGTGTCGTCGTTGCGGTCATAGCTGACCACCACCCCAGGGCGCAGCGCCAGCACGTTGTTGCCGTCATTCCATTGCTCGCGGGATTCCTCGAAAGGATCGTCGCCGCCAGTGGAAACGACCTTCAACCGCTTGAAGCCCAATGCCTTTGCCAGAACATCAAAGATGGGCCGCTCAAGGCGCCTCATATCAAGGGGAGCCGAACCCTCACCGGGACGCAGATCGAAGAGCCTCATTTGCGCCGCTACATCGGTAAAGCTTGTCACGACATCGCCGCCACAGAAGGTGAACACCGTATCAAGGTGCATGGCTGATCGTTCCTTGGGCAATTGGCAGGCCAGAACCCGCGTCGCCCGACCGTCGTCGAACAGCGCCTCCGCCAGAAGGCCAACCGCCTGTGGCGACGTGCGCTCGCCCATGCCGATCAGAACAAGGCCGTTGCCAACCGGCATTACATCGCCACCCTCGATCGTGGCCAGACCATGATCCCGTGTGGGGTCACCCCATATCACCTCCGCCTTACCTGCGAACTTCGGATGAAACCGGTAAATGGCCGCAGTCAGCAATGTTTCCGGTCGGCGCGCTTGCCAATACATCGGGTTCAGCGTGACGCCGCCATAAATCCAGGCACTATTATCTCGGGTGAACAGAAAATTCGGCAAGGGCGGGAGGATAAAGCCAAGCGGACCCAGATAGGCGCCAAACATGCCTGCGGGCTCGAATGGCAGGTCATCGACCGTCAATCCGCCAATCAGGACGTCCGACAGCGCGCTGCCAGACAGCTCGTCCAGCCAATCGCGCATCTCACCCAGCATCCCGACGCCAATATCCAGCGGGCTGACCCTGTGATCAAGCACCCAGCGGCGCGCATCGGCATTCTCAAGCGTTTCGGCCAGAAGCGTGCCTATATCGAGCACCTCGACACCCTCGGCGCGCATGACTTCGGAGAAGACATCGTGATCTTTGCGCGCCTGTTTGACCCAGAACACATCGTCGAACAAAAGCCGCTCACAATTCGACGGGGTAAGCCTGCGATGCGCGAGGCCCGGCTTGCAGACGATCACCTGCCGCAATTGTCCCGTTTCGGAATGTACGCCAAGTTGGGGCGTGCTCATGCCACCCCCCCCCTGCCCAGCCAAGCCCCGATCGCCAGCGTACCCCTTATGAAGACAGTCAAGATCAACAGAAGCGGCCAGATAAAGACGATCCAGCGATCATAGGACACCCGCCCAATGGCGAGACCGCCGATCACCACTGCGAAGGTCGGGTTGATCAGATTCACCAGCCCGTTCGCCGATTGATAGGCGGTAACGACCAAGTCGCGACCGACACCGGCGAAATCGGCCAGCGGTGCCAGGATCGGCATCGACAGCACCGCCAGACCCGACGAGGATGGAACGAAAAAGCTCATCCCCACCTCAATCGCGAACATGGTCGAGATGAATGCGACGCTCGACAGATCTCCTAAGGCTTGCGCGGATGCATGCAAGATGGTGTCCGCGATCAACCCCTGCTCCATGATCACGACAATGCCACGCGCCAATCCGATCACCAGCGCCACCCCCAGAAGATCGCGCGCACCATCGACAAAGGCCCCGGTCAGTTTCTTTTCGCCAAGTCGCCCGATAAGGCCGATGACGATCGCCGAGCTAAGGAACAGCGCGCCCATTCGCGCCATCCACCAATCCTGCGTGGAGACCCCCCAGATCATCGCAACGAATGTGCCTGCAAAAACAATCAGGATAACCTTTTGCGTGCCCGTCAACGCATCGTCCGCCGTTTCTTCATCATTGCCACGCAAAAAATGGCGGTCATGTGCCTGCCACTGCTTGGCCACGACAGAGCGCTGATTGTCGGCCTTCACGAGCGCGGCATAACGCATAACATAGGCCACACAGATGCCCAGTCCGCCAATCAGAAGAACGAACCGCAGGACAATTCCGTTCGTGAAAGGGATCGACGCCGCATCCGCCGCAATGATGGTAGCGAACGGATTGATCGTAGAGCCAAGCACGCCTATACCGGCACCGATCAAAATGATCGCAACACCCGTCACCGCATCATAGCCAGCGCGCAGAACCACCGGCAAAAGGATCGCGTAGAACGCCAGTGTTTCCTCGGCCATGCCATAGGTCGTCCCTCCGATGGCGAAAAGCGTCATCAATATCGGGATCATCCAGATCTCGCGGCCCTCCATCGCGCGCATTGCACTGCGAATACCGGTGTCGATCGCCCCGGTCGCGTTCACCACGCCCAGAAAGCCGCCCAACAAGAGAACGAACAGCGCCACGTCGATGGCATTCGCCGCATAACTCTCAGGATCGTAAAACCCCGCGATCGGCGCCAGAAGCACGTCAATCGGCCCCTGCGGGTTGGCTTCGACAGTCTTGTAGGTTTCGGGAACGGCCACCGCAAGACCGACATCCTCGTTCATCACGCGGTCATATTGCCCTGCAGGAATTACCCAGTTCAGGACTGCCACCAGAACGATCAGAAGAAACAGGATCGTATAGGCTGTTGGAAACCGGGATTGCAGGCCCGGATCCGTGCTTTCCGTCTCTGCGGTTGTGTCCGACATGATAGGTCCTTCCCTTGGCCCAAGTTTTGTTGACGATGAGCCGCCTATGTTCCCATCCGCGCAGGCCTGCGCATTAATCTGCGTTAATCCGATAAAACACCGGACAAAGGCCCGCAGCTTTAACCCCGGTCAATGCCTACCCTTCTGACGCCTCTAGCATCACCACGACGAAAGGATGCGGGGAGACAGCCAATGCGAAAGCGCGCCGGGCAAATCGGCCATATCGTGACGATCGAAGGGGGCATCGCCGATGTACGCTTCGAGGGCGCTTTGCCGTCAATCGCAACGCGGCTTGTTACCCTGTCCGACCCCGAGATCACGATCGAAGTAGCCAGCCTTCCCGATGCCGATACGGCACGCGGGCTTGTCATGAACCCCACCAATGATCTGCGGTTGGGCCTGGCAGTCCGCGACACCGGGTCGCCGATCCTGATCCCGGTCGGGGATGCCCTACTGGGCCGGATGTTCAATCTGTTTGGCGAGACCATCGACGGGGCCGAGCCCCTCAATGACCTGCCGCGCCGTCCGATCCTGCGCGACCCGGTGCCGCTGTCGCGACGCCGGGTCGAGGGCGAGATTTTCGAAACTGGCATCAAGGCCATTGACCTTTTGAGCCCGCTGGAACGGGGCGGCAAGGCCGGGCTCTTTGGTGGTGCAGGCGTCGGCAAGACGGTGCTGATTACCGAGATGATCCACAACATGGTCGCGGAATACGACGGCGTCTGCCTGTTCTGCGGTATTGGCGAACGCTGTCGCGAAGCTGAAGAACTCTATCGCGAAATGCGCGATGCGGGGGTGCTGGACAATACCGTGATGGTCTTCGGCCAGATGAACGAAAGCCCCGGCGTGCGCTTTCGCGTCGGTCATGCGGCCCTAACCATGGCTGAATATTTTCGCGATGATCGACATCGCAACGTGCTTGTGCTGATCGACAACATCTTTCGCTTTGTCCAGGCGGGGTCCGAGGTCTCCGGCCTGCTCGGGCGCATCCCGAGCCGCGTCGGGTATCAGCCGACCTTGGGCACCGAACTGGCCGATCTCGAAGAGCGAATCTGTTCGACCGACAGTGGCACGATGACCTCCATTCAGGCGGTCTATGTGCCCGCCGACGATTTTACCGATCCCGCCGCCGCACATACGTTCTCGCATCTTTCCGCGTCTATCGTCCTTTCGCGCAAAAGGGCCTCCGAAGGGTTCTATCCCGCAATCGACCCGCTGCAATCCTACTCGAAGATGCTGACGCCCGGCACGGTCAGCGCCCGGCATTACCGCATTGCGCGCGATGTGCGCAACACGTTGGCGGAATACGAAGACCTCAAGGACATCATCGCCATGTTGGGCCTGGAGGAGTTGTCGGAAAAGGATCGCGCCACAGTGCGACAGGCCCGGCAACTGGAAAGATTTCTGACGCAACCGTTCTTTTCCACCGAAGAGATGACCGGAAACCCCGGCCGTTTCGTGCCATTGCAGGACACGTTGGACAGTTGCGAACGCATTCTGGGTCGCGAATTCAGTAACCGTGACGAAGGTGACTTCTACATGATCGGCTCGGTGGATGATCTGGAACCGAGTGGTGGTTCCGATGCTGCTTAAGGTAATCACCCCCGAGCGAACATGCTTTGACAAGCCCGTGCGGCGGATCGTGACCGAAGCGCCAGATGGCTACTTCGGCATGCTGCCGCACCATATCGATTTTGTCACCCAACTTGTGCCCGGCATTCTGGTGGCCGAAACCGAAGAGGGCACAGAGCGGTTCATCGCCGTCAATTCCGGCACGCTGGTGAAATGCGGGGAGGTGGTGACCGCAGCCGTGCTGGGGGCCATAGAGGGCGACGATCTCGAAAGCCTGCGCCGACGAGTCGAGGCCGACTTTCTCCGCCAGGATGAGCAGGAGCGCAGGGCGCGCTCGGCCATGGCGCGTCTTGAGGCGACCATGATCCGCCGTTTTCGCGATCTCGAAGGGAAAATCTCGTGACAGGCAGAGGCACAGACGAGACGAAAGAGATTTCGGACAAGGCGCGCCGGATGGCAAAGGCCCGCAAACGCCACACCCGGAGTGCCTGGTACGGTCTGGGGATGTTCGGCCTTGTCGGCTGGTCGGTAGCGGTGCCGATTGTGGCGGGTATCGCCCTGGGCGCGTGGATCGACGCCCGTTGGACCGGCGACACATCCTGGACCCTCATTCTGTTGCTCGCCGGCGCGGCTCTCGGCTGTGTGAACGCATGGTACTGGGTAACGCGGGAGGGGCGCGATGACTGAGACGGCGCAAAATTATGGCATGCTGATGCTGATCCTTGGCACGGTGACGATCCTGTCTATCCCGATGCAAAAGCTTCTCGGGCGGGCCTCATTGCCCGGCATGATCGGTTTCATTGGCATTGGCCTGATAATAGCGATGGTCGATGACCGGCTGCGGATACTGACGCCTTTCATATTCGAGCAGGTCGAGGTTCTTGCGCAATTGGGCATCATCGCGCTTCTGTTCCGCGTTGGGATCGAAAGCAGCCTCGATCAGCTTCTTGGCCAATTGCAGCGGGCCATCAAGGTGTGGTTGTCCGATGCCGTTTTCCCTCCCCTGCTGGTCTTTGCGCTTATCTGGTTCTGGCCGGGCCTCGGCGCGGTACCGGCCCTTCTGGTGGCAATCGCGGCCAGCGCCACCAGTGTCGGGGTCTCCGTGACGGCTTGGGAAAACGCGAATGCACTGGACACGCCAGAGGCTGCGCTCATGCTTGATGTGGCCGAACTGGATGATTTGTCGGCGGTGATCCTGCTTGGGATCGTTTTCGCCATCACGCCACATTTGCACGCCGGGGAACAGACGATCGTGGCGGGCGAGGTGCTTGCAGCAGTCGCGATCCAGGTCATCAAGATCGCCGCGTTCTGTGGCATATGTTTCGTGTTCTCGCGGCAGGTGGAAGAGAGGTTGTCGAAGGTCTTTGTTGGCCTCGACAAACGGGTCGGCCCGTTTGCCTTTGCCGCTGGCACCGTGTTCTTGATTGCCGCACTAGCTGAAAAACTCGGATTTTCCATGGCCATCGGCGCCCTTTTCGCGGGCCTAGCCTTTAGCCGCGATGCCGAGGAACGCCAGATCGACAGGGCCTTCGGCTATTTCCTGACAGTCTTTGCGCCCTTTTTCTTCGTGTCTATTGGGCTGTCAGTCGCGCTGGACGGCATTTCAGCGGCATTGCCGCTCGCTTTTGCCCTCCTCGCGGCGCTCATCGCCGGAAAGCTGCTTGGTGCAGGATTGGCGGCTTGGGCCGTTGCCGGGCGGCGTGCCGGATTGCTGATCGGGGCAAGCATGATCCCAAGAGCGGAAATCTATCTGATCGTGATGCTTCACGGTCTGACGTTGGGGTCTTGGGCGATGCCACAACAGCTTTATACCGCCGCAGTGCTGGCGAGCATCGGAACCTGCCTGATCGGCCCGCTGGCAACGGGGCGATTGCTGGTAAAGAAGCCCACAAAGGAACAAAAAGTATGAGCCATTCCATCGCTTTCCATCTTGTCGCGATCTGTGCCGGGGCCGCCTTTGGCGCGCTGTATCTGGCGTTGCTCTGGCATGCGGTGCGCGTACTGACACGCCGGGGAAATGCGCTTTCGTTCGCGGTCACGGGGCTGGTGCGCGGCGGCTTGTTGATTGCGGCCCTCGCTGGTGGTCTGGCCCTGGGCGCGACCGCCAGTCACATCGCGGCGGCGCTGCTTGGCTTTGTTGCCCTGCGGATCACCGCCTCGCGTGTCGCGACAACAGCACAGACCGGAGCCAAGACATGGAAATAAGCCCCGACAGTTGGATTCTTTATGAATGGAGGGGGTGGCAGATCAACGCCACCATCGCATTCACCTGGGCCGTGATGGCCCTGCTCGTGCTCGGGTCCTGGACCGTCACCGCGCGCCTCAGTGAGGGTGAAACCGTCTCTCGCTGGCAGGTCATGCTCGAAGTCATCGTTTCGACCATCGGCGACCAAATCGGCGAAGTGGGAGCCGAAGAACCGGGCAGATATTTGCCTTTCATCGGAACGCTTTTCCTGTTCATCGCAACAGCCAACATCCTTGGTATAGTTCCCGGGTTCGAGCCCCCCACGGGGTCACTCTCCACCACGGTGGCGCTGGCACTTTGCGTCCTCATCGCGGTGCCGCTTTTTTCGATCACAAACCGCGGGCTTGGCGCATATCTCAAAACATACGTTCGCCCCACACCATGGATGTTGCCATTCAACATCGTCAGCGAACTGTCGAGGACAATCGCACTTGCCGTCCGCCTTTATGGCAATGTCATGAGCGGAACCGTAATCGTCGGCATATTGATCAGCGTGGCGCCATTCTTTTTCCCTGTCGTGATGCAGATACTCGGCCTTCTGACCGGGCTGATCCAGGCCTATATCTTTGCGATTTTGGCAATGGTCTATATCGCCTCTGCCAGCCGCACCCGGCACGACGTTGAGGCAGAACAACAAGATACCAACGACAAAGGAGACTAATCATGGACCCGGAAATCTGGATTGCCAGCATCTCGATCATCACCGCCGGACTGACGATTGCAATCGGCTCAATCGGTCCCGCCCTGGCTGAAGGGCGGGCTGCAGCGCAAGCCTTGCAGGCTCTGGCCCAACAGCCCGACGCCGCGAATACGATCACGCGCACCCTGTTTGTTAGCCTCGCGATGATCGAATCCACCGCAATCTACTGTTTTGTCGTGTCGATGATCCTACTTTTCGCAAATCCGTTTACCACTCTGGTTACGCAAGTGGGCGGAGGCTGATCCCGTGCAAATCGACTGGCTGACCGTCATCGCGCAGATCATCAATTTCTTCGTTCTGGTCTGGCTCCTCCAGCGGTTCCTTTACCGTCCCATCAAACATGCCATGGAACAACGCGAAGCCCGGATCGAAGAACGGCTGTCCGAAGCACAATCCGCACGCAGCGACGCCAAGGCAGAGAAAGAGAAGCTTGAGGACGAACGCAGCGCGTTGAAAACATCGAAGGCGCAGGTTCTGGATCAAGCACATCAGGAGGCCGATGAACTGAGGGAGCGACTGGAAGGCGATATCCGCGAGGAAATGGAAAACAAGAGGCATGCATGGCGCATGCAACTCGAAGCCGAGCGCGAGGACTTTACCCGCGCGTTGCAAAAACGGGCCGGGCATCAATCAATAGAAATCGCTCGGCGCGTGCTTGAAGACTATGCCAACAGCGAACTGACGGGTCAGGTCGCCGAGGTGTTCATCGAGCGCTTGCAGGCCCTCGAAGATGATGTGCTGCAAAAACTTTCCGACGCGGCTTCGCGCACCGGCGACCCGGCACTTGTCGAAAGCGGGATTGAACTGAAAACGGCGGCCCGCAAAAACATCACGCGGGCGATTCATGCCTGCGTCTCGAAAGATATGGAGGTGCAGTACCGCGAGGATGAAGACCTAGTTCTGGGGTTTCGCCTGACGATAGGCGAACAGACCCTCGAGTGGTCAGCGGCGCGGCATCTCAAGGCTCTGGACACCACGCTGGACGAGATTCTGGACAATACACGCCCCGTACCGAAGACAAAAACAGGTTGAATGCAAAGGAACGGATCATGATGCTTGAGGGCCTGGCCAAGAAGCTGTTCGATCCCTTGCAGGCGGCGCTTGCAGAGGTTCAGCCCACCCTTGGAACCGCCGAGATCGCGCGCATTGTCTCGGTTGGGAATGGCGTCGCGCAAGTTGCGGGATTTAGCGATCTGCACGCGGATGAACTTTTGGCCTTCCAGAATGGTGTCATGGGGATCGCCTCGAACCTGCGCATCGGGCGCATTGGCGTGATTGTTCTGGGGAATACCGACCGCCTGCATCCCGGCGACAAATTGCGCCGCACCGGTCGGGTGGTCGATGTCCCCGTTGGCGACGAATTGTTGGGACGTATCATTGACCCGCTTGGTCGGCCTTTGGATGAAGCCGGGCCAATCCACACGCGCGACCGGCGACCTATAGAGCGTCCGGCCCCCCCGATCATGCACCGCGCCGCCGTCGATGTCCCGCTCCAGACGGGCCTAAAGGCAATCGATTCGGCCATTCCAATCGGACGCGGCCAGCGCGAGTTGATCCTTGGCGACCGGCAGACCGGGAAAACGACCATCGCAGTCGATGCGATCCTGAACCAAGGGGATAACGGCGTGATCTCGATCTATTGCGCGATCGGGCAGCGTGCCTCGGCCGTGGCACGGGTCATCAAGGACCTGCGCGACGGCGGGGCGCTGAAGCGGACGATTGTCGTCGTGGCAAGCGGCGACGATGCACCGGGGCTTCAGTACATTGCCCCCTATGCCGCCACAACGATGGCCGAGCATTTCATGGCGCAAGGGCGCGATGCGCTGATCGTATATGACGATCTGACACGCCACGCCCGCGCCTATCGCGAATTGTCGCTCCTGCTGCGCCGCCCCCCAGGACGCGAAGCCTATCCGGGCGATATCTTCTATATCCACTCGCGCCTTCTTGAGCGTGCCACCCATCTGCGCGACGAGCATGGCGGCGGGTCCCTGACGGCCCTGCCGATCGTCGAGACGCAGGCGCAGAATATTTCGGCTTACATTCCGACCAACCTGATCTCGATCACCGATGGCCAAATCTATCTTTCACCCGATCTGTTCGAAAAGGGCCAGTTGCCCGCCATCGACATAGGCACCTCGGTGAGTCGCGTCGGGGGAAAGGTTCAACTGCCCGCCTTCCGCGCCGTCACCGGCAATCTTCGGCTGATGTACGCTCAGTTCGAAGAGCTTGAAAGCTTTTCGCGCTTCGGCACCCAGCTTGACGACGAAACGCGCGCCAAACTCACCCGTGGCCTCCGGGTGCGTGAAGTTCTCAAGCAACGCGAGCATGACCTTCTAGATGTCCCCGAGCAGATCGCGGCGCTTTTGGCGGCAACCGAAGGGTTGTTTGACGACGTAGAACCCGATGATGTGGCGGCAAAAGAAAAGGCAGTACAGAAAGCCGCTTTCGCACAAAACCACGACCTGCGCACGAAAATCATGGCGGGTGATCCGCTGGAAGAGTCCGAGCGCACGTCGCTGATCGCAACGATGCGGCGCGCCATGGAAAACCCGACAGACGGAGCGACTGATGGAAACGCTTGAGACATTGTCTGATGCGCTGAGCACGACCCGCGATATCCAGTCCATCATACGGACGATGAAATCACTGTCGGCCGTCAGTATCCGCCAGTTCGAACGTGCCGAACAGACCTTCGCGGACTTCGAGCGGACCGTTGAACTTGGCCTGACCGCGCTCCTTCATGAGCGACGCGCTCAGGGAAGGTTTCTTCCCGGAGAAGAAGCCATGAGGTCGGGCCGTCGCGGGCTGATCATTATCGGGTCTGATCGCGGCTTGTGCGGTCGCTACAACGAAACGCTCACAGGCTTTGCCCAAGATCGCATCATAAAAGGCGATACGGTTCTGGGGGTTATAGGCGTGCGGGCCGCTGCGCGCCTTGAAACCTGGGGACACCGCGCCGACCGGCTGTTTTCCTTGCCCGGCTCTGTCGGCGGGGTAACCAACCTTGTGCAATCCCTCATTGTCGAGATTGATGAATGGACCCACGCCCGCGGCGTGGATCGCGTTGTGCTTGTGCATAACCGGCGCGAAGGACGCGCAAACGCAAAGCCCGTCGAACGGCACCTCATGCCACTCCCTGCAGCCTACCTGCATCGTCTGGCCGACGTGGACTGGCCGGGAGACGGATTGCCCTTTTTTCGCATGGATCCAGACGCTCTTTTGTCTTGGCTGGTTCAGCAACGTCTATTCGCGGTGTTGTATCAGGCCCTTGCCCAGGCTCTGTCCAGCGAACACGCCACGCGGCTAGCGGCCATGCAAAGCGCCGAGCACAACATCCAGGACCGCCGCGACGACTTGAACGCCGCCTATCGCCAGAAGCGACAGGAAACCATCACCCGCGAGTTGATGGATGTCATTTCCGGGTTCGAGGCCGTCGGCGGAAGCGACTGAAACACCCCGTGAATGCGGCCCCATTCGGGACCCGGCTCTGCGGCCTGCTTGATGCCACAGACACTGTCCAAGAAGGGACGCAGTATGAAGATCCATGTCATCATGACCAAGTCCTTGGATCGCCTGACCCGGGGCGCACCCGTGCAAACCGCCGGGCGTAAGATACGGCAGGCCGATGTAAGGGGCCGTCTGGTCGAAGAAAACAACAAGCTCGTCGGCATGATAACGGATAGCGTTTTTGTCACTCGCATTCTGGGGAACGATGCCGATGTGACCTCAGCGCAGGTACGCGGTGCAATGAGTGGGAAAGTCCATTAAGTCTATGAGGATCAGGATACCGAAGTGGTCGCGCACAACATGAGCGAGCAGCAGATGCTGCCGTAGGCCCACTGTCAATCGTGACAGGGATCTTGTCGGCATCAGCGAAGATTTGGGCTGACGGTAAGTGGAAACCATTTCGGTGATGGTGCCCCGGCGATGTTCAAACAAACGCCGATGCATCGCGGGCAAGGATGCTCCATTCGTCGGTAGGGACAAGCAACACCAGAACCAGGGCGTCTTTCGCCGAAATTCGCATGCTGTCGTTCGCATTTGCAGCGTCATCCAGCCGAATACCCAACCAGCCAAGACCGTCAACGATACGTCGGCGGTTCTCCGGCGCGTGCTCGGCAATTCCACCTGTAAGGACAAGGGCACTTAAACCACCAAGCGCGGCCGTCAGAGACCCGATTTCACGCTAACACCGCTAGACGAAGAAATCGACAGCCCTGCGGGCATCGGGGCTTTCACGCGACAACAAGTCCTGCATCTCACCACTGCCCCCGAAATCCCTAACAGGCCGGAGGCATGGTAGAGCATGTCGCGCACCTCGGCGGACGAATGGCCCTTCTCCTCGATAAGATGGAGCACGATGCCGAGATCAAGCGCCCCACAGCGTTGGCTCATCGGCAATCGTTGAAAACCATAGCGGATAATCCCTTGATCCTTGAGGTTCTTCGGCAAAGCGAAAATCCGGTCGTTTTCATCAAGGCTGTCATGAAACGAAGTATCAAAACAGTCGATCTGCGGAACATTCGGAAACTGCTTTGAAAGACTGCGGATTGCGGCCAGATTGTGCGGCTGATGCCTCGGCGCCAGCAGGCTGAGCGCGGCCAGATAGTCGAGTGTCCTGACAAGAATATTAACCGCTTCGATATCCGGCGCGGTCACCTTGATCCAGCCGTCGCAGACACGCCGTCCGTCCGTGTTGGAACCGCAACATTCGAGTATCACGGTACAGGTTGCGTTTTCCAAATGCGCGACAGTCACCTCCGCAATCGCGGTTCCCCCTACCTGCACCGGGTCGCCAGACTCCAGCGAGAGCGCAAGAAGTCTTGATCCCGGCCCCGACAGCAAGGTCGAGACAAGCGCGGCAAGCAGGCTCGTTGCAAGGCCACCATGCGACATCGCGGTCTGAAAGTCCGGATCGCCGACCAATGCGCGATCACCTCCGTGCTTGGGACATCAGCCGAAAACGCCGCAACACGGCCCCGATCACCGTGGGCAACAGACCGCGCGATCTCCCCAATCGCGAGATAGGAACAAACCTTGTTCTCGATCATCCAGTTCATCCCATCTACCTTTGGAACACATAGCTGCTTGGCGCGTCGTCAACCGGCTTGTATCGACTGCCCTTGGCGCCCATTGCAGGGGGTTTCACCTCGCCGCCCGACCGCTCCGACAGCCAGGTCACCATGGCAGACCACCACGATCCGTTATGTTTGCGCGAGGCCGCGCACCATACGTCCGGGCCCAGAAAGGACTCGTCTTCGCGCGTTGTGCGTATCCGGTAGGTGCGGCTCTCATGACCCGGTTCGCTGACGATCCCAGCGTTATGGCCGCCACTGGCGAGAACAAAGGTTACGTCCGTATCGGCCAGAAGATGCAGTTTGTAGACGCTTCGCGAAGACGCCACATGGTCCGACGTCGTGGAAACACAGAATACGGGTACGTCGATATCGCTGATGGCGACAGGCTTGCCACCGACGCGATACTGCCCCTCGGCCAGTTCGTTATTCAGGAAGATATGGCGCAGGTATTCGCTATGCAACTTGTAAGGCATCCGCGTGGCATCTGCGTTCCATGCCATCAGATCGAACATCTCTTGCCGTCGGCCCATCAGATATTCGTGAACGCAATGCGACCAGATCAGATCGGAAGAACGTAACAATTGAAACGCCCCAGCCATTTGCTTGGTGTCCAGATAGCCCTGATCCCACATCATGTTTTCCAGATACGACACCTCGCTCTCGCTGACGAAAAGCTGCAATTCGCCCGGATCCTCGAAATCGGTCTGCGTGGCAAAGCGGGTCAGCGTGGCCAGCCGGTCATCGCCATCGCGCGCCATCTGCGCGGCTTTGGCCGCCAACAGCGTGCCCCCCCAAGCAATAGCCGATGGCGTGAATTTCTGGTCGGGCACAATCTCGCCCACCGCATCCATCGCCTCGCCGACAGCATCAAGATAGTCGGCCATGCCCATGTCCCTGTCTTCAGCAGTCGGGTTGCGCCACGACGCGATGAATATCCTAAAGCCCTGATCCACCAAATATTTGACCAGCGAGTTATGCGGGCTGAGATCAAGAATGTAGTATTTCATGATTCAGGTCGGAAAGATCAGAATCGGCTCGGCCTTTACCATCTTGGTCGTTGGCAAATATTGGATCAGTTCAAGCAGGTGCGTGCGATACACGACCTTTCCTGGCGTGACCGCCACGTCGCGGCCTGGAAGGTAATCCTCTGTTCCCACCGGCAGCTTGCCGGAGATTGCCCGCTCCCAACCTTCCAGAAAGTTCTGATATCCGCGCAGCAGATTGGTGCCGCCCTGCTGTAGCGTCGTGGCGGCAACTTCCGGATTGGTCAGGACAAAGTTCGATGATGAAATCAGGTCGAGCATCTGCCGGGTGACAAATGACACGACCTGCTCGTCGCGCTTGCTTACCCCGCGGATATCGCGTGCCGAACTATACCAACATTGCTGCGTCAATAAGAAGTTCTGATAGATCAGATTGTAGGGCCAGCGTTGCCACCCGTCATCGTCGAAGCGGAGATCATGGGGCAGCGGCTCGATACAAGGGGGCGTTTGCGGGACCCGCACCGCCTGTCCGACGTAAATCGCCAGGCGCATCGCCTTGCGCACAGCCTTTTCCAACAGCTGCCCCTGCTTACCGGGCGAGCCCATCAGGTGAACGCTCCAGTCAAAGAACTTCGAGGCAATTCCATAGGGCGAAACACCGAGAGTAAAGCGCGCAAGATGCGTGTTTGCCGCGCGGTCCAGGCTTTTTGTGCTATAGCGGTCGCGGGCCTCGATCGGAGAGAGGTGCATAATCTCCGGAGGCTCGGCTTCAAGTTTGCCGCGACCTTTGCCATCCGCCCGATCCCCCGGCATTTCCTTGTCGCCAAGGCGCGCCTGAGTCATCTTTTTCCTACCGATTTGTTGATCGGCTTTCGACCATGTTCTTCTTTTCTGCCGCGATTTCGGCTGGCTTGTCCGCCATGCTCTATCCCGTCCACATCCCGCTATTGACGGCCCGCGGCGCACCGGTGATGAATGCGGCGTCATCGTAAAAAACAGGTTTAAGTTTTGCCCAACCATCCACCGTTGCATCGGGGCGATTGGACGGGAGAGCAGAAGCGATCACCTCGCCCGCGGCACCGCGAACCCGATTGACCGTCACTGGCGTAACGCTTTTTGGCGATCCGCCGTTCATCACCGACTGCCACGCGGTATCCATGCCGCACCCAGCCTGAATCAAAAGACCAAGGACCGCCCCGGCGACCTTGTCAAGCGGCCAACCGCTGCGCCCAAGGGATGATGGACATCGATACCGGATGGAAGCATGGGCCGGGGCCTCTGAGTTTCCAAACTGGAACAACGCAAGAACGACGCGTCGCATTCACCATGCCCAATTGCCCGTCCTCCGACATTAACCGGCGTTAACGCTAGATCGCGGCACCTTCAGTAATTTCAGTTCAGGTCGATTGGCAAAAAAGCTGGAACGGAAATGGCACGTGACAAGAAAACCCTCCTGGACAGCCTGCTTGACCGTCAGGGAACGCTATTTTCCGAAGAGTTGGGCATTGATCTGTCGCGCAACACGCCATCTTCCCTTTTTCGCTGGCTGTGTGCATCGCTGCTGCTCAGCGCGCGCATTCCACACAAGATTGCAATGAAAGCGGCCAAGGCCTTGAGCGATGCGGGCTGGACGACTGCGCAACACATGGTCGCCAGCGGCTGGACAGACCGGGTCGCTGTGCTGAAGAAGGCAGGTTATGGCCGCTTTGATGAAAGCACCGCCAGCATGCTAGGCGACACCGCGCAGGCGCTTCAAACAACCTATGACGGGGACCTTCGCAACCTTCGTGAGGGTGCCGACCGGGATCCGACGGGAGAGCGTGAACGGCTTATGGCGTTCAAGGGCATCGGCCCTGCCGGTGCAGACATCTTTTTGCGTGAAATCCAGGGCGTTTGGCCCGAGCATTACCCGTTTGCCGACGCCAAGGCCATTGCCGCAGCCACTCGGCTTGGGTTGTCCGATACCTGCGAAGGCTTGTCTGAAATGGTCGGGCGTAAACGCTTTCCAGCACTTGTCGCGGCCTTGGTGCGGGCTGAACTGACCGGCGTCACACCTGACGATCTTTGCGCGCATTCCAACACGGCGGAGGCTTCATGACTTCTTGTACATTCGTTATCCTTGACAACGTCAGCTCGGCACCCGTGCAGGAAGGTCGCTACGAGGTCCGTGTCTGGCCGCGTAAGCTGATACCTGCCGTATCGTCGCTACAGACAGAGTGGCGGCTCGTCAGCGCCGAAACGCGGGCCGATATCTATCTGCTTACCCCGTTCAGTCCGCACAGGCTTGTCAAATTGCGGGGCGGAACGGATCTGGAGGTAAAGCGCCAACATGCGGATCACGACGGGCTGCAATACTGGACGGTGCCGACGCGCCTGACATTTCCGTTGTCACATCGGGCGCTCGACAGGCTTGCGATCGCCCTTGCCGCGCCACGCGGCCTTACCCCCGACGCCGGGCTGTCGCCTGCGCATCTGATAGCGGCGTTAACAACGAGCAATCCGCACATCAAGCCGGAGATCATTCAAAAAGGCCGCCTTCTCTTTCAGCGCGGCACCTGCCGGGCCGAAATCACCCGCGCATCATGGGCCAATCAATCCCGGCTGACTGTCGCGCTTGAGGGCAAGGACCCGGATTTGGTCTCGGCCGAAGTCAGGCGCTTGAAATTGCATGATCTGCCCAACCTCTCTTACGGTGATGTTCTGTCACCGACACCAATCGTCCTTGGCCAATTACGCATTTGATCGCGCCCCATCCGGACAGAGGTGTTGGACATCATGACCCGACTGGGCTGCGAGGTACGTATCGTCACCGGCGGTGCGAGCAGGATCGGCGAGGCGACCTGCCAACCTCTTGCACAGGAAGGCGTTGGTCGCGATCATCCTCTGGTTAAGTCCAGGGCCGTCGACCACCCTTCTCAGGTCCGCCGCAGCATATTGGACAGCGCGGCCCAGCTTCGGGTGTTGACGACATCGTCGGCCGAAAGCCATCCGCGCCTGGCCTGATCGACACCGTAGCGCATGTTGCCCAGCCCTCCGCAGCTATGTGCATCCGTCGAAATCGCGATGCGGCACCCCTTTTCCGCCGCCATGCGGCAATGAACATCCTTGAGGTCCAGACGCCTCGGATTGGCATTCAACTCCAGTATACAGCTCCGATCCTTCGCAGCCTCGATCAGCCGATCCATGTTAAGGGCACAGGCTTTGCGTTCCCCGATCAACCGCCCGGTTGGATGGCCGATGATGGAGACCAGAGGGTTGTCCATCGCACGTATCATTCGTTCGGTCTGCTTATCCTCCGTCAGATCGAGTTTCGAGTGGACCGACGCAACCACAAGGTCGAGGCGCTTCAAAAGCGAATCCGGAAAATCAAGGCGCCCATCTTCGAGGATGTCGACCTCGCATGATTTCAGAAGGCGAATCCCGGCAAGTTCTTCGTTTAGGGCTTCGATCTCGTCGATCTGCTTTCCAAGCTCATCCTCGCTCAAGCCCCCGGCTTGCGTCTGGCTTTTCGAATGATCGGTGATCGCAATATACTCATAGCCCCTGGCCTTGGCAGACCGTGCCATTTCTTTCAGCCTGTTCTTTCCGTCAGACTCCGTTGTATGTACATGCAGATCGCCCTTGATGTCGGCGAGTTCCACCAGTTTGGGCAGTTCCCGGCTCTCGGCAGCTTCCATTTCACCGCGGTTCTCCCTCAGAACCGGGTCTATCCACGGCAGGCCGATCCCGTGGTAGACATCTTTTTCGGTTGCCCCGGCAATCCGCTTTTCGCCATTGAAAAGGCCGTATTCGTTCAACTTCAGATCACGCTCCTGCGCGCGCCTGCGCCCGGCGATGTTGTGGGCCTTCGAACCGGTAAAATAATGCAGCGCGGCCCCCCAACTCGGTGCAGAAATGACACGCAGGTCCACCTGCAGGCCGGACCGCAGCGTCACGGTTGATCGCGTCCTTCCCTTAGATGCAATATCTGCAACCTCATCGTATTCGATAAAACGTTCGATGATCCCGCCTCCATCCTCGCCCTGCACGAGAATATCCAGATCGCCAACGGTCTCCTTGCGGCGGCGGTAGCTGCCGGCGATCTCGGCCTTCGTGACGCCCTTGATCTTTCGAATCCAGTCCAGAAGCGGTCTGGCGAAATCCTCGGCCACGTCAAGCCGGATCCGTCGGTCAGAGCCTTCCCGCTCTTCGAGCTCCTTGCGGATTCGGGCCTGAGTCTTTTCTCCGAACCCCTTGATCCCGGCGATCCGACCGTCTTCGGCGGCCTGTTTGAGATCATCGACTGACGAAAGATCCAACGCAGCGAACAACGCCCGCGCGCGTTTTGGCCCGATCCCTGGGATTCGCGTTGCCTCGACGATGGCTTCGGACACCTCGTCCGCTATCTCCCGGAGAAACGACAGTCTGCCGGTACGCAGGATCTCGTCAATCTTCGCGGCAAGATCTTCTCCGATATCAGGGAGTTCAGACAGGTCTTCGCTATCCTTCTGCATGTCCTCCAGCGAGCGGCTCAGATTGCGGATCGTGTTGGCCGCATTGCGATAAGCGCGGACGCGAAATCTGTTGGCATCCCGGATTTCCAGCAAATCGGCCACATGCTCGAAGATCGTCGCTATTTCACTGTTATGTACAGGCATGGTCCACCTCCTCAGCTCAGCATCTTTCCGAATGCTTCCTCGTCGAGTATTTCGACGCCTTTTTCCCTTGCATCCTCCCGCTTCGATCCCGGATCGGTACCGACGACCAGGTAATCGGTATTGCCGCTAACACTAGATGCCACTTGCCCGCCGCGCCGCTCGATTTCTTCGGTTGCCTCTTCGCGCGTCCACCTGCCAAGCGCGCCGGTCAGAACAAATGTCTGGCCAGCCAGCGACCGGTCCACCGGTGCGACAGGTTGCGGCGACACTCCGGCGTCGAGTAACTGCGCGAGGACATCCCGGTTTTGCTCTACGGCGAAAAATGCGGCAACGCTCTGCGCGGTCACTTCACCGATGCCCGGTATGTTCGCGATCTCTGCCGTCGTCGCATCGCTGAGCCGATCAAGAGAACCGAAAGCTAAGGCAAGGCGGCGCGCCGCGTCGGCGCCGACATGATGTATCCCAAGCGCATACAAAAACCGATCAAGCGGCACTTTCTGGCGCGCACGGATCGCATCGTGCAGCGCCTTGGCGGATACCTCCGAGAAACCATCGAGTCCGGTCAGATCGTCGACGGAAAGATCGTAAAGGTCCGCGATATCACGCACCATGTCCCGGGTGACAAGCTGCTCGGCGGTTTTTGCTCCCAGAGCTTTGATATCCATCGCCCCGCGCGCGCCGTAATGAACCAGTTTAGCCGCAAGCTGTGCCGGACATGCGATTCCTGCCGGGCAATAGCTCAGCGGCCCCCGCCGCTCGACCTTGGCCCCACAGGACGGGCAGTGCTCGGGCATTTCGAAAGGGTCGGATCGTTCCGCGCCCGGTTTCGGCAGCCGCTCGACCACTTCGGGGATCACATCCCCGGCACGTTCGATCCGAACGCTATCGCCAACGCGCAGATCCTTGCGATGGACCTCTTCAATGTTGTGAAGGGTCGCGCGCGCCACCGTCACCCCGCCCACATCCAACGGATCGACCAGCGCCACGGGGGTAAGGACACCGGTGCGGCCGACGCTAACCACGATATCCGCGATCCGCGTCTGCTCGGTTCTGGGCGGGAATTTCCATGCGACAGCCCATCTCGGGCTCCGACTGCGCTGGCCCAGCGTTTCACGGGCCTCGAGGACATCCAGCTTGAGAACGACGCCATCTATCTCGTAATCTAGACCT